>FTJK01000060.1_pt3 | contig 13915 bp, 14 predicted proteins | sample 1658811 | NCBI WGS metagenome assembly FTJK01 (sample SAMEA3914857, study PRJEB12502) | metagenome | biome: forest; material: soil | place: USA | collected 2011-06-22 | depth 0.1 m
CATTTAGGCCGTCCCTTGTGCCCGCCCAAATATTTTGATAGCTGTCTTTTATTATTGAATAAGTATTGTTGTTACTAAGCATATTTCCGGCGCTTGAATAGTGGGTAAACACCCCCGTTTTTTTCTGCAATACATCAATACCATAAGCAGTGCCTATCCATAATTCATTCCCGGCTTCCAAAAAAGAGGTGATATAATTAGACTGAATAGAATTGGGCCTTGCAGTGTTATAATGATAAAATATTTTCTTGTTTCTGTCAAAGCGGTCCAGGCCGCTGTCCAGGGTACCTATCCACAAGTTGTAATCTTTGTCTTCGTATATCTGCCAAACCTTGTCGTCTGCAAGGCTGTTTGTATCCACATCACTATGCCTGTAATGCATAAATGTTTTGCCGTCAAAACAATCAAGCCCCCCATAGTAGGAACCTATCCATAATTTTTTTTCATGGTCTATGCAAAGGCTCACAATTACATCATTGCTTATGCCATTTTTGTTTGCAGGGTCGTGTTTATACGCCGTAAATGTATTGGCCTGCCTGTTAAAATATATAAGCCCCCCGCCATTTGATCCAATCCAAATATTTCCTTTATCATCTTCTGCAAACTTATTTACATCATCAAAGCACAGGCTTTTAGGGTCAGATGCATTATGCGTAAACAGTGGAAATTTTACGCTGTTATCAGCATAATAGCTAATGCCTTTTTTAAAAGTGCCTGCCCACACAATGCCAGGTTCGTCCTTAAATAAAGTGTAAATGGCATTTTCCGCAATACTTCTGTTATTGCCCTCCTGGTTGGTGACAGCAAAACTGGAAAATGTTTTTTTATTTATTATGTTGATACCGCCATGGTTGGTGCCTATCCAAAAGTTATCCTTATCGTCTTCAATTATGCTTGTAATAATGCCGCTTGTTAAAAGCTGATTCTCTTTGCTCAGCAATTTTACAGCGTCGTTTTTAACGTCGTAATAAACTATGCCAAAAGTAATGGTTGGTGCATACACTAATATGTTATCATCCCTATCTATAAACAGGGAGAAAATGTTTGCTTTTGACTGAAGTATTTTACTGATTACATCAGTGCGGAAAATAACTTTATTACTTAACGGGTCCATTTTTATCAATTCGCCATTCCCGTAAATGAATACAAGATTACCCCGTGCATCCGTTTTTGCATCAGTTATAGCATCTTTATTGTTTGGGTTTGGGGTATATACAAAGGGCTTAAGTATTTCTGTTCTTTCATACGTAATTTTATAGATGCCTCCATTGTTATAGATGAACCAATAACTGTTTGCACACTTTACAATAGTAGTTATCGCACCGTAAACAGGTAAACTGTAGGTTTTACAGTAAGATTCCCGGCTCATAAAATTTTCTGTGGCAGGATCATAAATACTAAAGCCATTGCGTGTCTGTACCAGCAACTTATTACCTGGCACCTCAAAAATCTGTGTTACATAATCATCAATTAGTGAAAGTGAATCATGTACATTATGCCTGAATATTTTGAAAGCATAACCATCGTACCTGTTAAGGCCGGCCATTGTGCCAAACCACATAAACCCACTGGCATCTTTAAAAATGCAGTTTACCTGGTTATTACTAAGGCCATTGGTGATATCCAGTTGCGAAAATTGGTAATGTTTATCCTGCGCCCGCAAACCAATACTATAATGAAATACTAAAAAGGCAAGCAAAGTTATCTTCCGCATCTATTCCCAATTTTATTGAATTTCGGCATAACTGCCATTTCCCTCCCGGTGTCATCCGAAAAATGGCTGTATCGTGCAATAAAATCTCAAATCTTCAAAAAATAAAAATTCTCCAACCTGTTAAATGTATGGCTTTTTTTAAATATTGAAATCGGTTACAATTCTAAAAAACTAGCCTCTTCCCATTTTTGGCCGCCTGTTAATGTTGTTGTTTTCCCTTCTTCTTCGCAGGCTTTGCGGTAATAGAAGTGCGTGCCCGCCTGGTTTAAATATTAAACTTAACTGAAGGTTTCCTTGGTTAAACAAACTACCTTTTGCAGGTTATTATCTGAGCAGGCTGACAATAAACGTACTAAATGATGACAATTAACTGGGTGGGGTGGCTGTTAAGCGCAATCATGCTTCTGTTATTATTTGGTATGGTGATGGCGCTGAAAAGCCCTGTGCGCCTGCTTTTTACGGGTAAAACAACAAAAGGAGCAGTGGCAGGTGTTATTAAAAGCAAGGACGGGCTGCTGGCGCCGTCAGTTCAATTTGTTGCTTACAACGGCACAAAGGTTACGGTAAACAGCAGGAACTATACCCAAACTTGTGCCCTGAAGGTGGGCGATCCGGTAACGGTAATGTACAACCCGGCAGATCCCGCTGATGCCGAACTGTTGCTGTGGAGGGAATTTATTATGGCTGGCATTCTGTTGGGATTTATTATTTTTGTATTATTGATTTGGCTAACCGGCATGATAATGGACCCATCCGATGCGCCGGACGACCCCCTGCATATTCTCTCCCGCATCGTTGCTCATTTCCGGTTATCACCATTGGGTTTCCCCATGTATTTTATACTTACCGGGGCTATTCTATCTTCCGGTTTAGGTGCTTATTTTAATTTCAAAAGTTCCTTTGACCTGCGTGCCAATGGCGTTAAGGTGGCAGGGCTTGTTACCGGAACAGCATCAGCCGCCGCGCGAAGCCAGGGCGGCAACTTAACTACTAGCGGTAAGTTTGCGATAATTTCGTATATGGATTCGTCAGGCAACAAATACAACACCAGGAGGAGTGCAGTCAACTTTTTGGCGGGCCTGCACGAGGGTGATACGGTAGAGGTTATTTATCCACCCGCTCACCCGGCCTGGGGTGTGGTAAATACCTGGGACGAGATATATTTTTTGCCAACCTTTTTTGCATTTATGTTTGTTGGGTTCGCGGTTTCGTTCGTGTATGCATTAAATGGGTATATGCGATAGTAAATCATAATGATACAAAAGGTTCTCTTATTCGGTTAAGTTGAAAACATGTTCAGCGGGCGCGGCAAGCAAGTCATCTGTACTTCAGCCAGTTCCATAAAACATTGCCATTGTGTATTAACGTTTGCCAGCCGGCTGTGGCGGCCTTTGGCAGAACTATTGGCCAAACCACATAAAAAAAGGGCCTTTGAAAAGTATCAATTTTTCAAAAGCCTTTCTTGCTTGAACCTTATAGCTAACAGCTTGCAGCCTATCTTATTATTTCACCAGCCCCCACAACACCGCAGCCAATAATCCGCCCACAATGGGTGCAATCACGGGTATCCAGCTATATTGCCAGTCGCTGTCACGTTTATTTTTAATGGGTAATATAAAGTGCATAATGCGCGGGCCAAGGTCTCTCGCAGGGTTTATGCAATAGCCAGTGGGTCCGCCAAGGCTAAGGCCGATACCCAACACCACTAAAGCAATAGGCAGGGCGTCGAGCGACCCGAGGCCGCCGCTGGCTTTGGTAATAAAGAACACACCCATCAGCAGCACAAAGGTGCCTATTACTTCGGTGACGAAATTATGCCCGGCATTGCGTATGCCTGGCGCTGTGCAAAACACGCCCAGCTTGGCATCCCTGTCTTCTGTTTCATCAAAATGCTGTTTGTAGGCTACCCAAACAAGCAACGCGCCCAGCATGGCGCCCAGCATTTGTGCGCCTATGTACATCGGCACGTCGGCCCAGGCAAACTTGCCTGCGTAGGCAAGCGCAATGGTAACCGCAGGGTTAAGGTGCGCCCCGCTAACTGAATATGCGGCAACAAACACACCCACAAATACACCTATGGCCCAGCCAAACGTAATGGAAATAAGGCCGCCATTATTGCCCTTGGTTTTTGTAAGCAATACGTTGGCTACTACGCCATCGCCTAACAGAACAAGCAGGGTTGTTCCTAATAATTCACCGGTAAAAGTTGTCATACAGCAATTTGTTTTTTTTGAGGTTGAGAGAAAATATAAATACGCAATCGTTGGTTAACTCATATACTGTTTTGCTAATTGCTTAAACGCCGCTACCTGCCCGGTTACCCAGGCTGCATCTTTATCTGTAATACCAGCCATTGTATTGGCAACATCTTCCACCATGGCAACTGCTGCATGCGCATCCAAAAATAAAAATCTTGTTCTTCTCGCCAAAATATCTTCGGGCGTTACGGCCATTTCTTCCTCAACAAAATACGCGATATCTCTCTTTGTGCAGCGAAAGGTACTGTGTAAAACTGAAATTCCATCAGCAACCGCGTTACCAATTGCAAGATTTTTGGTAGCGCATTCTTTTGTGGGCAGACCGCCAATACGGGCAGCGTTGTTCACTACATCTTCGGCCATGCGGCGGTAGGTAGTCCATTTGCCGCCGGTAATGGTTATAAGTCCCGTTTTTGAAATAAGTATCACATGGTCCCTGCTTAGTACGGATGTTTTTTTGGCGTGTTTTTGTTTTACCAGCGGGCGCAGGCCCGCAAACATGCTGCGCACATCTTTACGGGTAATATTGCCATCAAGGTAGCGGTTGGCATGTTTTAATATAAAGGCAATTTCTTCCTCTAATGGCCTGGGCTCAATAGCTATATGTTCAACGGGTGTATCAGTAGTGCCCAGCACCACTTTATTATGCCAGGGCACCGCGAACAGCACACGGCCATCATCTGTTTTGGGTATCATCATCGCATTATTACCGGGAAAGAATTGCCTGTCAATAACCAAATGTATGCCCTGGCTGGGCGCCACCAGCTTATCATCCTCCGGCGCATCCATTTGCATTAATTCATCTGCAAATATGCCGGTAGCATTAATAACCGCTTTGCCTTTTATGCGGTATCTTTTGTTGGCGAGGGTATCTTCAGCAACCACCCCGCATATTTTATTATCTTCCTTTATCAGCCCTTTTATCTTGCAATAATTAAGCATGGTAGCCCCGTGCTTTGCGGCAGTAGTTGCAAGTTCGATAGCAAGGCGTGCATCATCAAACTGGCCATCGTAATATAATATGCCGCCTTTTAATTTTTTATTGCTTATGCCCGGCAGTTGTTGCAGTGTTTCGCTTTGGTTAAGCAACCTTGTTTTACCAACGCTTAGCTTGCCGGCAAGCACGTCGTACAACTTTAAGCCAATGCCGTAAAATATTTTATCCCACAGGCTATAAACAGGCACCACAAAAGCCAAAGCAGTGGTAAGATGCGGCGCGTTCTTTAACAGATACCCACGTTCCCGCAGGGCCTCCATCACAAGCTTTATATTGCCCTGTGCTAAATACCTTACGCCGCCATGCACCAATTTTGTTGAGCGGCTCGAGGTACCTTTTGCAAAATCGTACTGCTCTAATAAAACAGCTTTGTACCCGCGCGAGGCAGCATCCACGGCAGCGCCCAGCCCTGTAGCGCCACCACCAATAATAATGATGTCCCATTCTTCCACATCCTGCAGTGTTTGCAGCATGGCGGCTCTGTTCATGCAGGTTGTTTTGATTTACGGGGATAAATATAGAATATTACCGCAGTATATACACGTGCAGCTTTTTAAAAAACTTACATAGCAAAGGATCTCCAGTACATTGATCATCTTAAAAAAGTAAAACGTCGTTTACAACTGCAACTTGCAGGTTAAATACTTAACCTATGGCTAAAAAAAAGTAAAAAACGTGGCACCACAGCAAGGGTCACCGTCCGAACCTGGTATTCTTGACAATTTTAGAAAAGGTTCGTGGTAATTCAGGCGTTTTTAATTGTGTGCATTGTTTAGAGAGCTGGCGTTATATTGTAATTTAATGTAATACAACACTTTCTTAATTCTCTGTTGTTTTATATTTCCCTATTTTCGCGGCTTCATTGAAGTGTAGAATTGACACGATTAGCAGTTACCAATGAAAAAAAGAAATTTTAAATGAAAGCTATTATTCCTGTAGCAGGCGCCGGCGCCAAGCTACGGCCTCATACATATACTCAGCCAAAAGCATTGATCCCTATCGCGGGTAAAACCATACTTAGTTTTATTGTTGACCAACTGCACAATGCAGGCATTACCGAATTTATTTTTATTGTTGGTTATTTAGGAGAGAAGATACAGGAATATGTTGCACAAACATATCCCCACCTTACCTGCCATTGTGTGTACCAGAACGACAGGCAGGGAACAGGCCACGCGGTTGAACTTACAAAAAATATTGTGGGTGATGATGAGGTATTTGTGGTATTGGGCGATACCATTTGCGAATATGATGTACAGGAGATTATTGACAGCCCTTACAGTATGCTGGGTATAAAAAAAGTGGACGACCCCCGCAATTTTGGTGTAGCAGTTGTGGATAGTGAAGGTTTTATTGAGCATGTGGTTGAAAAGCCATCCATACCTAAAAGCAATATGGCTTTGGTGGGCCTGTATAAAATAAAAGAGACAGACATATTGTTCCAGTGCCTGCATCATTTATTTACGCAGAACATAAAAAGCCATGGTGAATATAATCTTACCGACGCGCTGGACTGTATGCTAAAACGCGGCGCTAAATTCAAATCGTTCAGGGTAAAAAGTTGGTTTGATTGCGGTAAGAAAGAAACGCTTATTGAAAGTAACGCAACCTTGCTAAAAAAATTTGGCGGCAAAATTCATGAAAACGTGCAACAGGAGAACGCTATCATTGTTCCACCTGTTAGCATAGGCGCGGGGTGTATTTTAAAAAATGCCATCATCGGCCCGCATGTATCTATAGGCGCCAACACCAATATACAATTCTCCATTGTTCGCGACAGCATAATTGGTTCTTATACCAATCTTTTTGAAGTAGTGATTGATAACTCCCTTATCGGCAGCGACGCCAGTGTGAAAGGCCTTAGCCGCAGCTTAAATATTGGTGATAATACAGAGATTGATTTTGGGTAGGTTAATTATTTTTGCGGCAATGCCATTGTTTCTTTCAAAAAAATTATTAAACCCTTCTTCGCAGTTTCGTTTTATTTGGTTATTGTCATCACATTGACGTCAACTTCGGCAGGGCATGCATTAGCTCCATTTTTTCCTCACGCTGCAGTTTTAATACCGCTTCCATAATAGTGCTCATACTTTTTTATTAAAAAATTACCAGTTTTTAATCAATATTTTTAGGTGTTGGATGAATTTTAACCCACTGGTAAGTTATGAATAGTATGCCATTTTCAAACCGCATTACGCAGCTTTTTAATATACAATACCCTATCATCCAGGCTGGCATGGTGTGGGCAAGTGGGTGGCGACTTGCAAGTGCAGTAAGCAATGCCGGTGGTTTGGGAATAATAGGCAGCGGCAGTATGTACCCTGATGTATTGCGCAACCACATACAACGGTGCAATGCCGCGACAAATAAGCCCTTTGGTGTAAACATTCCCCTTTTATATGCAGACGTGGAGAAGCATATACAAATAATTATTGAGGAAGGGGTTAAGATAGTTTTTACATCAGCAGGCAACCCAAAAACATTTACGCCTAAACTAAAAGAACTAGGCATAACAGTAGTGCATGTAGTAAGCAGCAGCAAGTTTGCCAAAAAAGCAGAAGAAGCTGGATGCGATGTGGTGGTGGCTGAAGGCTTTGAAGCGGGCGGCCACGATGGCCGTGAAGAAACAACAACATTGGTACTGGTGCCTGCTGTTTGCGGCGTTGTAGGCATTCCCGTAATTGCCGCTGGTGGCATTGCAACCGGCAGGCAGATGCTGGCGACAATGGTGCTTGGTGCGGAGGGCGTGCAGATAGGCAGCCGCTTTGTATGCAGCGACGAAGCGAGCAGCCACCAAAATTTTAAAGAGGCGGTAATACGTTCGGTTGAAGGCGATACTATGTTAACCATGAAAAAGACCGTGCCTGTGCGGTTGTTAAAGAACAAGTTTTACGAAGAGATAAAAGCTGCAGAAATGCGCGGCGCTACCGAAGACGAATTAAAACAATTGCTTGGCAGGGGCAGGGCCAAAAAAGGAATGTTTGAAGGCGAACTGGATGAGGGCGAATTGGAAATAGGGCAATCGGCCTATTTGATAAAAGATATTAAACCCGCAGCTGCCATAGTGAATGAAATATGGAACGATTTTTACAATACTTTACAAAGCCCTTTGTAAAATTTGCTACTGGTTATGGAATATGTTTGGTTAATTGTTTTATGGCTTGCCTTTGGCCTGTTGCACAGCATATTTGCTGCAACCAGGTTTAAACGGCCATTTAAAGCTGCCATGAAAGGTAACTTTAAATACTACCGTATTATTTATTCCGTTTTTGCGGCGATTAGTTTAACGGCAATACTTTGGTATCACGATTCTATTAACACAGCATTTTTATGGAATAACTCCACCCTTGAAAAAACAGTTGCGGTAATATTTTTCGTGCCGGCGATAATTATTATGAGCCTCTGCGTAAAAAAGTATTTTATGGATTTGAGTGGCGTAGATGTTTTTGTTAAGGGCCGCCCTATTCAGCCCCTACATTTAGAAACAGGCGGTATGCACCGGTTTGTGCGCCATCCCCTGTATTTTGGCACATTACTTTTTGTGTGGTGTATATTTTTATGGCAGCCATCCATCAGCAATTTTATTTCATCCACCTGCTTAACTTCTTATACTTTGCTTGGTATTTACTTTGAAGAAAGAAAACTGGTAAAAGAGTTTGGGGACGAATATGTTGCGTATTCGCGGAGAGTTCCTATGCTGGTGCCGGGAATTGGTTAAAATCAAATAAACTTAATTATCACTTTGTGTCAAATAATATTCCATTAGCAAAATAAAGCTTGTTATCCTCATAAGTCCATAACTCAAGTTTTTTGCCTTCAGTTGAAGTTGCTTTGGTAACATCCTTTGGCTTGCCCAAGGATACTTCGCACATTTCTGCAGTCATTCCTTTTTCTACTTTGCCAAGAAGAATTAATTGCCAGTTTGCGTCGCCAAATTTCTTTTTATAACTCATCGCTTTATCATAATCAAAAGCCCATCGGTTATCTTTTGTTCGGTCATCGCTCAGTGGTATTTGTTCATGTTTTGAGTTCTCTAGAATTAATGCAAGGTTGTAATATTTTTCTTCCACTGTAAAATCCACAGTTGTCCAAACACTTCCCGGTTCAAATTCAGAAACAGGTAAACCAGTTTTCATATCAAGCATAGGTTTTTTATCTCCGCCAATCCAGTTTCTTCCTTTTAAAATAAACTTTTTTCCTATAACTTCTGGCTTGTGCTTAATAAAATACCCTGTGATAATGAAAGGGAAACTAAACCTGAATTTCGAGCTGTAAACATAATATAGCACATCTTTACTTTCTTTTTCCTGCAGTTTAAAATAATATTCGTCTTCTATATCGGAATTCTTTATAACATCTAACACTAAAAAATACTTCCCGGCAAGGCTGTCATATATTGAGCCAAGCCCAAGATTATCGTGCTTATATATATTTTCCTTGTCATACTTTCCTTTTGTATAATCCAAAAGAAAGCCAGTATAAGCGCCTTCCCTTATGCCTACCGCGGCACCTCTTAGATATAATTCCTGGCCAATATATTGACCAGTGTTTTCGCCTAAAAAATTATCAGTACTGTCATATTTTTTTACAGGTGCTTCCGCAACCCTAGTAGTTGTAATTTGGCCATGGCCTGCAATACATGCAAATACTGCAAAGCTCAGCGTTAAAAGTTTCATGGTACTTTAGTTTAAAAGTTGAATTGCTAAACTAATGAAAAAATACATAAACCCTAATTTTTTTAGCAATTTTTTTACAGCTTCTCCCGGATAACACCAAGATTATTGAGAGATAAAAGCGCCTTATTTACTTTTAAGTTCATCCATCACGGTTCTGTGGTTGCTTCGTATTACTTTATACGCCGTATATCTAAACACCCTTGCTTTGGCAAGAGGCTCTTCAGTCTTAACATAATCCTTCGCGTATCCTTTATTTACATAAAACTGGCCTGTAATTTCTATCATATCGCCACTATAGCCCAGCGTGTCGCTCAGTCTTATTGATGGGTTGTCAGCCTCAATAAAAACACAATGATCTGCAAGCCTGTCACCCCCTACCCTTTGATATTTCGCCGCAGTATCAGGCTCCGCACACCTTGCGCAAGCGCAAAACCAGTCGATATTTTTAAACTTTACTGTTTGCTTTTTATCTTCCAGTTGTTTGCTCCGCTGGCACCCGCAGATTAGGAAAACGATACTTATTATTAGGTATTTCATGGAAGTTGAAAAAGACAAGTTCCTTAATGATGGGTTACGATTTATTTGAAAGCGTGATTTCTGAGTGTATGTTGTCCAATTATTAATCTAAACAACTACACCTTTGGGCAATCCAACTGTTTTTAGGATATGATTAGCCCTGTCAACTTTATCTTTAAATAAAGGCTGATCAGCATATTTGTTATTTAGTTCCGCATTAAGTTTGAAACCCTTGGGAAACTTCTTTTTTGGTATCATCTTTTTTGCACTCATAGTTACAAATTTACACTTTTCGCTGAACTAAAAAAGCGCCATAAGTTATGTTTTTATGGCCTGTACCACCCTCTCACACGCCCCCACCAACTCCTCGTCACTAATAATCAACGGTGGAGCAAAGCGCAGGCTTTGGGGTGCAAACAAAAACCAGTCGGTTATTAAGCCACTCTCAATACAATTGTGGATGATCCTTTTATTTGTCTCAAAATCTGCAAACTCAACCCCTGCCCACAATCCTGCGGTGCGTACTTTTTTTATTTCAGGATGGGTAAGGTATTGGATAATGATTTCTTCCTTTCTTTTCACTTCGTCAATAAATCCTCCTCCCAACAAAACCTCAAATGCAGCCTTGCCCGCCGCGCAACTGACGGGGTGGCCGCCAAAAGTGGTTATATGGCCTAATACAGGATCATGCGTTAGCAGATTCATTAGTTTGTGGTCAGCTATAAAAGCGCCTAAAGGCATACCGCCACCCAGGGCCTTACCCAATAGTAATATGTCGGGTACAATATTGTATTGCTCAAATGCCCATAGTGTGCCGGTTCTGCCAAAACCTGCTTGTATTTCGTCCAATACCATCAACACCCCACATTCGGTACACTTTTGCCTTATGGCTTGCAGCCAGTTTGCTGGCGGCCTGTTTACGCCGCTTTCTGCCTGCACTGTTTCCAGGATGATGCAGGCTGTTGCACTATCAATCGCATCTATCACTTCCCAACTGCCATAGTCGTAATGGTGTACATCCGGCAACAGCGGGCGAAAGGCATTACGCCAATACTCATCACCCATTAAGCTTAAAGCGCCCTGTGTGCTGCCATGGTAGCTGTTATTAAAGGCTATTATTTTTGAGCGGCCTGTGGCGCGCTTGGCAAGTTTCATGGCGCCTTCTGTTGCTTCCGTGCCGCTGTTGGTAAAGTAAACACTGTTAAGGTTTTCGGGCAGGTGGCTGGTAAGTAGTTTGGCGTAAGCAACCTGCGGGGTTTCAATAAACTCGCCATAAACAATCAGGTGCATATACAGTTCCACCTGTTTTTTTACCGCCTCCACTACTTTCGGGTGGCTATGGCCTATGTTACACACGCTGAAGCCGGAAATAAGATCAAGGTATTTTTTACCGTTTACATCGTATTGATAAATACCTTCTGCCCGCACTATTTCCAGCCCGATTGGTTCCGGCGAGGTTTGCGCCACATGGCTTAAAAACAACTGCCTGTTTGATAATGCCTGCATAATTTAACCGCTTTCTTACACCTAAAATTCTGATAAACAACCGAAATAAGCATTTTTTTGCCGATAAAACGATGGCGCCGTCGTAAAGCTTCACCTTATTTCACAATATTGTAGCTACTTTTAAAGCCAAATTCTGTTTCAAATGGCTATCATCCTTCCTCTGCTTGGCAAAACACCACAGTTTGGCAAAAATTGCTTTATCGCCGAAAACGCCACCATCATTGGCGATGTGGTAGCGGGCGACGAATGCAGCTTTTGGTACAATGCCGTTGTACGCGGGGATGTGCATTATATAAGGATGGGCAACCGGGTAAACGTGCAGGACGGCGCCATCATCCATTGCACCTACCTTAAAAACCCCACCGAAATAGGTAACAATGTATCCATCGGCCACAATGCCATAGTACATGGCTGCAAAGTGCACGACGATGTGCTGATAGGCATGGGCAGCATTGTAATGGACAGGTGCGAAATACAAAGCAACTCCATTATTGCCGCAGGCGCTGTTGTGCTGGAAGGTACCCTGGTAGAAGCGGGCAGCATCTACGCCGGCGTACCCGCCAAAAAGATAAAAGAAGTATCGCCGGAGATGATCCAGGGCGAAATTAACCGCATTGCCAGCAGCTACGTAAAATATTCTTCATGGTTTTCTGATTTTAATGCAGCGAAATGAAAAAGCCTGTTGTCTTTTTATGCAGGATAGTTCCAGCACATACAATCAAAACTTACTGCTTAATTATGAACTATGATCAAATCTAGTGCGGGAACTATCCTATTTGTTTTAATTTTTTCTGTTCGATAACAAGGATTCCCGTTAACCACCCTTAACTTTGACACAGGAAAATATTCAGCAGCGACTCCCCAGCCGACTAAAGATGAAAAGCAAAAAACCAAAAAATTGACAAATTTCAGGGGGATTTTATATGAAACCTTATGACCATAACACCAATGTGAGCACCGTTATTGACGAGCATGGAAGCCTTCAAAAGTTTTACCTGCTAACCAACAGGTTGAGCAAAACCAGGCACGTACGTTTTACCAACAAGCTGGATGAGGCCGACATCATCGAATGGCACTTTAGGTACCGCGGCCACCCGCTTACCCTGCAGTACGACATTTACAACGGCGTTACCTTATTGCCGGAAACCAGTAAAGACATACCTGCAGCCACAAAACTTGCCGTTAAGCTTAAAGAGGCGGTTTAGTAATTGCTCACGTTGATCGTATCAAGAATGTTATAATAACTTACATAACGTTCAGCGGCAATGTCGCCACTTCCCACAGCCTTTTTTACAGCGCAGCCCGGCTCTTCGGTATGCAAACAGTTGTTAAACTGGCAATTAACCAGTACGTCCCGCATTTCGGGAAAGTAGTGGCTCAGTTCCTGTTTGGGTATATCTACCAGGCCGTATTCCCGTATTCCGGGGGTGTCAATTATTTTGCCGCCACCCGGCAGGTCGAACATTTCGGCAAAGGTGGTGGTATGCATACCCTTGCCGCTCCAGTTGCTTACTTCCTGTGTGCGCAGCTCCAGTTCCGGGAACACCCGGTTGATAAAGGTTGATTTGCCTACACCGCTGTGCCCGCTTAGCAGGGTAATTTTATCCTTCAGCAAGGTTCTTATCTCTGCTGTGCCCTGCCCGTTCTCCATGCTGGTAAGTAATACAGTGTAGCCTATCTTTTCATACATCTGCTTCAGTTCCACAAACTTTTCCAGTTCCTTTTTACGGTATATATCGCTTTTATTAAACACTACTATAGCCGGTATATGGTAGGCCTCTGCCGACACCAGGAACCTGTCAATAAACCCCTGCGAGGTTCGCGGGTCTTTAAGGGTAGCAAACAGCACCGCCTGGTCAAGGTTGCTGGCAATGATGTGGTGGTGCATTTTATGATGGGGGCTGCTGCGTACCATATAGTTGCGGCGGTCGTAAATATGGTCAATTATACCCGTGTTTTCCGCCACGCCCTCTATCTCCATCTCAACTTCGTCACCCACAGCAACGGGGTTGGTGCTGCTAAGCCCGTCAAGCTTAAATATGCCCTTAAGCCGGGTGTTATATACCCCGCCATCTTCCGTTTTTGCCACATACCAGCTACCCGTACTTTTATAGATAAGCGCCTTCATTACCGGCGAAGATACGCCCGGCAGTAGCTTTATCGCCATGCCCCCGGCAGTAAAAAGACCCAAAGGGGTACTATGAAGGAGGAAAAAAGGACGACGAGGGAGGACACAGGAGGAAAAAGG
>FTJK01000870.1_pt2 | contig 13786 bp, 6 predicted proteins | sample 1658811 | NCBI WGS metagenome assembly FTJK01 (sample SAMEA3914857, study PRJEB12502) | metagenome | biome: forest; material: soil | place: USA | collected 2011-06-22 | depth 0.1 m
ACAAGGCTTTTGGGGTCTTTTTCAACAGCATTAATTACTTTTTCCGCCCAGTGGGTTGCCATTTTTTCGTCAATGCGGTCAATGGCTATCCTGGCCGCCACACGCCTTAAATTTTCCAGCAGTGCAAGGCGCAGCATAATAGGCACAGCCCATAGCTCGCCTATGGTAAGGTATTTTATTTTTTGATAGGAGGATATAAAGGCGCTCAGGCTGCCAATATCTACATGGCCATCACTGTGCGAAATAATTTCGATGGCAATGTCGTACACCCTGGGAAAGCCGGCAAAAGGGCCGCTGATAAGTTGCGGTAAACCCTTACTGTATTTTTTGGGTAAATAACGCTTACCGGTTAATATCTGCTCTTCAATTAAATAAAAATTATCAAGCAGCCACTCACCTGCGGGCGATATCCTGCTTTTTTCCTTAACGGCATCATGCAGCAGGCTGGTAACTTTAAAAAGCACTTCTTCATTATCTGATAACCGTTTAACCAACTGTTCAGGGGCCTGCTCATAGCTTAGCTGGTGGGCGCCTGCAAGAAACTTTGCATGCTGCTCCATCTGGTCCCGCGTAAATAATTCAGACCGCAGTGGTGGTTTTTCATCAGCATACTTTCTTGAAGTATTTTTTTGAAAATACACCCGCAGGTTAGCTAAAAACTCATCAATGGTATTTGTTGTTACTTTCATTATTACTTCCCGATTTTTAAACCTGACCGTGCTGACACAAGAGTTAGTGTATGATTAGTTATCTCAACTGAATACTTCCGTGGGTTTTGGTGTTTATGCCGGGTAATTTTATACTGCAAAGCCAAAGCCAAATTGTTAAACAGGTTTAGGGAACGAAAGTTTTTAATATTGCCGTTGCATTGTGTTATGGTTGCTTTTTAACGTTTTACATCAATTTTGGTCAGAATGGGTAGCCTATTGCCAGGTTATAAACCAGGCTGCTCGGCCCCAGGTTATATCTGTAAGGTTTTTTTACAGGGTATGCAACATCTATGCGAAGCACAAGAATAGTAAGGTCAAAACGTAAACCCGCCCCTGCGCCAATGGCTAGCTGGCTTAAAAAATTGCCTGTAAACTGCGACCCTGGTCTTGCGGAATCACGCCTCAGCGTCCATATATTACCTGCATCAATAAATAAGGCGCCCCTTACTATTGAAAAAAGTTTTCCCCGTAATTCTGCGTTGGCTTCTAACTTAATATCGCCGGGCTCATCTGCAAAAAACCTGGCTGTATCAGGCGTATAGTACGACCCCGGCCCGAGGCCCCTGGACCTGAATGCCCTTATATCGTTTGTGCCCCCTGCAAAAAAAGATTTTACATAAGGAAGCTGGGAACTGTTGCCATACGCGTACCCAAAACCTGCCCATAACCTTGAAGCAAGTACCGTGTATTTATCAAACTTTAAATAATGCCTGAAATCTGCCTCAAGCTTTACATATTGAGAGAACGGCACATCAAAAACAGTGAACACCTTATTTTTATTAAGGTTAGCCCCTGATAACAGCCCGATAACATTACCGGCAGCGTCAATATTGCCATTAAAATAAATGTTGTTCCTCTTGTTATTTGGTTTTACCTGTGTATTGATGTTATAATTATAGCTTGAGCCAATGATCATCTGTGGCTCAATGCTTCTGAATAAAGTATTATCTTCTTTTATCTCCTGCTGGAAAACCGGTTTAATATTGGTAGGGTGTACATAGCTTATATTAAGCAGGTTAAAGGTTACCTGTGTTTGCGGGTTTTGCTGCCATGTATATCCATAGCTGCCGTATAGTGAATTAAGCGTGTACAGGGTATCGCTGCTGAATAACTGGTACCCTATTTCTATTTTTGTTTTGGGCACAAAGCCGCCGTTTACCTTAAAATTAAATGGCGACACTATGCGCGGTATTGTTAAGCTTACATCAATACCGCCGCGCCTTGTACCAGCTTTTGGCGCTTTGGAAACCTGTTGTTCAATACCCACGTAAGGCGATACTACAAATTGTTCAGCGCCTTTAAAAAAGTTCCTGTTCAGCAGGTCAACAGAAAGTTGGCCTCCCGATGCGCTATTGGACTTTGTTAAGGCAGTGGCTGTAAAACGGATAGATTTTTTTGCGTATGGCGTTAAATAATAATTCAGGTTAAGATAATCCCCGTTTGTTGTATCAGCTTTCTCAAACCGCGCCCTTACGAATTTAAAAGTACCTAATGTTACCAGGCGGTTTAATGACTGGTTATGCGAAGTAACATTATAGGTGGAATCTTTTTTGAAAGTAAGTACCTTGTCGAAAACAGATGGCCTGAATTTTTTTTTCGGGTCAACAACTTTATACCCGTTTGCATATACGGCGCCGGCATTGTTATCAGCTGTATCATTGGCATTATAATCGGCATATACCGTAATATTGTTTATACGGTACGATTTTGCAGCATCAGCGGGTATTTGCGCCTTAACCTCCATATCCAGGTTTACAAAATGGTTACCAACTGTTGAATCCACTTTTATGATAAGATCGTTCGCGTTAAAATAGTAAAAGCCCCGCTCTTTAAGCCTTGATTCAATTCTTGTCCTTTCATCTTTTATCACATCAAGGTCGTACGGTATGCCCGGTGTCAATAAGGTGCGTTTAAGGTGTTTTCTTATTGAAACACTTAGCGTGTCGTCTCCCCGTGGAAAGGTAACCTTGTTTATTTTATATTGGCCGGCAACATAGGCGGTGTAAACTGCCCTCAGCTTTTTATTGTGCACAGTTGTATCAAGCACCACCGTATCGCGAAAATATCCCCTGTTCTGCAGCCTGTCCTGGAAAATGATACTGTTATTGTTAAGTTCGGCCATTGAGGCTATAACCGGCGGTTCCCCCACCGTATATTTAAGCCAGTGCCTAAGCCCTTTTTTGCTTTTAGGCGTGCCGGCAAAATTGTAAACAGATAATTTAAACCTTATACCCAATATGGTTGAATTCGGCTTGGGCCTTGCAAGGTCTTCAAGCTCCTCTTTTATTGTTTTTGCGTCTCTTTTGCTTAGCTTAACGGAGGACTTTACTTTTATAGCAGCGCCCATATACAGGTTTTCGCCGGGCCCAAGGTGCTTTGTATTACTACAGGCCTGTATTAGTATAACCGGTAATATAAAAAATAATATTTTACAGTTATTTTTCATGGTTGCTGAGGCACATTAGCTGGCGGGGCCCCGTTAGTATTTTTTTTATTCTTATCAAGCACTTTTGTATGATCAATGCCGTTCGTGCTGTTAAACTGTGTTTGGTCGCTTTTGCTCTTTTTGTGGAATAACTCCCTGAACCTGTCATAGTCCATGGTCAAAATAAAACTTGTACCCGTTTCCACAACCTGGCCTTCAATTATTTCCTGGTAATCATTTTGCCTGTACACCCGTACCCTGTAGCGGCCATCTTTAGTTAATCTATAGTCAACTGCAAAATTGCCGGTAACATTCGTGTTTTGCACTTGCGCGGGTGTATTTGCCGGCCCCTGCAAACCTATATCAGTACCTACATTTATAAGCAGCCTGTCGCTCAGCAATTTTTTGGATGCGCCAACATTAACATCGGTGTACGTTTGCTGTGTGCCGGTAGAATAATCCTGCGCCGATATAATGCTAAAGTTTATGTCAACTCCTTTAACCAGGGTAGCCGCAAATTCGTTTAATTGGTCGGCCAGTATGCGGCTTACGCTTTGCACAGCTATATCTTCCGCCGTTGTACCGCCGCCGCCGCTTGCAAAGGGGTCTTCCTGTAAAAACCTGCCCAGGAGCAGTAAGGCAAAAACCTGCTTGTTTAATTCAGAGGGATCAATACGTACCTGCTGTAATCTTAAATCTACATCCGGCCATTGTGCAAGCAACTCTTCCGGTAAAGTAATATCAAAGGCAATGGTAGGTTTCAGCAGGTCGCCTTCCAGTTTTAGCTCTGCCTGAAAGGGTAATACCTGTTTAAACCTTGTAAGGTCTGGCCCAATTATCTGTTGCTGTACAAGATCAATAGACGGAACGTTTGCATAGTAAATGGCTTTTATATTTATCTGTGCCAGTGTTGGGTCACCGGTCCAGATTATTGTACTTCCGTTTTGTATAATAAATCTTCGTTTTAATGCGCTTATAGACACCTGGTATGCACCTTGTGTAAGTTGATAGTTACCCGTAAGGGTTATTTTTCCGCTTCTGTCAACACCGCCGTTCAGGTTGGCAATACCCTGTACGGTAAGCGCATCGCCTGTGCTTGGATCAACTATCAAAGTAAGCTTTGCAAGGCTGTCGGTTTCAATATTTACATCAATATCCAAACCCCTTAATGTTGACGTTGCTGTGGTGTCGTATTGAGGTTTTATACCTGCCGTGTCAGGATGTTTCGCGTCAACAAATTGTACCACACCTTCCCTTTCCTGTATTGAAGGGTCATTGTCCTGGTGTACATAAACAAAATTGGTAGTTGGGTTTAATTTAAGTGTGCCGGTTGCTTCCAGGCCGGTTTGGGGGCCGATAATTTTAAGGTGTGTTGAAATATCTAACCTGCCATAAAAGGTTTTGTTAGATGCTTTAGGTGTATTTATAATGGTAAAATTGCGAGCATCTACAGATGTTTTAAATGTAAACCGCTTAAAGTCGGTTGTTAATACATCTCCTGTAATTACCGCCTTGCTATCCGCGGAATCATATATCGTAAAATTATCAAAGTGCAACCCCTTGTCATCAATAATCAAAAACTCATGCGACAGCTTAAAAGTTTCGCCCGATATGGCAGGTGTAATGGTTGCATTGTCAAAATTCATAATACCCGTTATGGCAGGTTTATCAATCGTTCCTTTAATGGCAATATTAGCCGTTAAGCTACCACCCGCATCCGTTATTTGGTCTTTTGCAAGCGGCTCAATGGTTGCCAGGTCAAACTTACTCATTACCAATTTAAAATCCATTTCGCCGCCGTCAGGATGGAATATGCCATTTAACCTGATATCATTGTTGTTGCCTACAATAGATACGTTGGCCGCAAAAGCATTGGCCTGCTCGTTATTTACTTTTATAGCTACCGTGCCTATTGTATCTTTTTTGTAAACAACACTGTCAATCGTAAGGTCTGATGTAAAAACCGGGTTGGTAGCTACATTTTTAACTACTGCATTCCCATTAATGGAGCCTGCCAGCAACAAAGAATCCTGGTTGGCAATTCTTGTTAGCGTACTTATCTTAAAGTTATTGAACTTTACATCTAATGGTGCATTGGCGCTTTTTGTTTGACTGTTTATTGATAACGACTGGTTGGCATTACTGATATTAAAATTGTTGATAATAAGGCCTGATGAATCGTATTGGATATAGTTATCACCTGCTACATTCCATTTATCATAATTAAGCACCAGCCCATCGGGATGCAGTGTAAACTTTATACCTTGCGTTATTTGCTGCAGCACACCGGCTATATTATACTGTGTTTTATTTTTTTGATCATTTACATCAAGGGACACATCAATCTTATTGTCAGCAACAAAGCCGCCAACAACCGTGTGATAAGTGCTTAAACCTCCGCCTTTAGCATCCTGCACCGATGCATTAAAATTGAGTCTATTATTAGCAGTATTTACAAGCAGGTTAACACTGTCTGCCTGGTTACCATTATAAATAACCCGCTTTGTTTTTAGCGATGCATTCAGGTCGCGGTTAGCACTGTTAAACGCTGCGTGTATTGCAATAGAGTCGGTGCCCTTAACACCTGAGAGAAGCTGTAATATAAAAGCAGATGGAATAAAGGTTGCATCCAAATGCCAGTCTTCTGCAACAAATGTTTTCTCCTGGTAACCTGCTATATTATAATACTGGTTGATGGTTTGTTCTAACGCCTGCCCCATTTCAGTAAACCTGTATGCCCCATTAAGGTCGGCTTTTAGAAACGGGGAATTAATGTTCAAATCGCGTTGCTGGCCGTTAGCATCAGCGGTTATGATCAATGAATCCGGGTTTAATGTTCGTTGCGGGGTAGTAACTGAAAAGCCTGCTAATGAAACCCTGCCGATTAAAGAATCAGGATTTGTTGAGGGCAGGTCAGCATTGAGCATACCATGTAAGCTTAATGTATCTTTCATTAAATGCAGGGCATTAAAATTAACAGTATCTAATTGCAACTGCATTTTTAGATTGGATGGATATGCCGTGGTAAGGTCAGCATTTGCAGCAAGATCAAATCTTACATTCTCATCCTGCATGTTTGCTTTTATATTTCCAATGCCGTGGCCTGCACTGCCGGTTAATGTTAAGTTTTTGTAGGTGTATCCTTTTAATTCGGCTGACTGTACTTTTGCTTCAATATCTGCTACGGCGCTTTTTAAATCAAAACCATTGCCTTTTGCTTTTGCAGTTAAAGTGACGATGCCAATGGCACTATCTTGTTTTGTTACATAGCCAACATTAAATTTAGCAAGGGTTACATCAGCCACGTAAGCATTATTGTGCATGGTGCCTTTTACAAAAGCGTTGCCGCTGGAAGATATTAGCTGTAATTGTGTTTCAAGTTGTTTTACATTGCCTTTAAAATATCCCCTGGCAGACAATGATGCCGGGATGCGCACATTTGTGGGGATAGCTGACTTTGGAACAAGTGCATTAATATCCGCCGCGGTAATTCTCAATTGTGCGATATTTATATCATAATAGGCGGTGCCTGCGCCGGGCAAGCCCTGTATTTTTCCTGACAGGTCAACATAAGTGCTTCCGATACCGCTTAGCTGGAATACAGGAATGGATAGATTTTTTACATAGCCCCGTATGCTTGTGTTAAGGTGCAGTAAAGTTTTTTCATTGCCTTTTAAACTGCCCTCCAGTTGGGGGGCGAACGTTAAAATATCTTTTGTATCAATCGATGAGTTTTTAAGATCAGCGCTTAGGTAAATGTTGCCAACGTGTGTTGAGATGCTTTTTAATGAAGAGTATCTTACTATTATTTTATCCTTTACTACAGTTCTTCCTGCCTCAACATACAGGTTATTAAGATAAGCGCCGGTATCGCTGTAATAAAATTTTGTTTGCAATTTTTGCAGGCTAAAGCCAGATTGCTCTTTAAATGCGAGTTGCTGAATATCGCCCGTATAACTTGTTGGGGTTAAAACAAGCCCAACTGCATTAAATTGTAAACCTTGTATATGTATATGGCTGTAATCCATACCTTTTTTAGTTTTTGGCTGGGTGTTATCGTTATAGGTAATATCCTCATTATCAAAAACCATTTTATTTACAGTAAAATTCCAGGCCGGGGCCTGCAGGGTGTCTGCGGAAGTTGTATTTGCGGGTGCATTGGCAGTTTGTGTGGGTTTATTTATAGTAACATCGGCTTTTGTATTTTTAAGCGTAAGGTCATTTAACTGTATCGCTAGTGTTTGGGTATTAATACCCGTAGGATGTGTAATTAAATCCCCAATGTTTATGTCGGCACTTGATGCCGAAACATCATCAATATAGGCAAAATGAACATTTTGTAGGGCAAGTTCACCTAACTTGATGGAGGGAGATTTTGTTGCAACCGCTACATTGGCAGCTTTTGCTATGCTGTCCACTTTTTTTGTGAAAGCAGGAGTATATTGATGTATGCGAGCATTGATGCCGGAGAGCTTTATATTTGAAACATCATACACAAGCTTGTCTGGGTCAAAGGTTTTTACTTTGGTTTCAAATTTCCCCAAATAAAAATAAATATCGTTACCGTTTTTATCGTCTTTATACGTTGCAAGAATGTCTTTAAATACAATTTGGTTAAGATTAAATTTCATTCCCCCCGTTGTGTCAACCGGCTTGGCAACTGTATCAGTTGATGCAAAGGCCTTAACTATGTAATCAAAATTAAATGCTGTATCAGGCTGTATGCGATACATATGCGTCTTAATGCCATTTAGCTCAAGATAATTTACATCAACTTCGCTCTTCAATAATTTAAACAGGGCGATGTCAACACGTATTTCCCTGCCATACAACAGGGTATCTTTTTTCTGGTCTTCAAAATACACGCCTTTTAATACAACTTCCTTTGGAAATGAGATAGACAGATTATCAATAACAACCTTGGTCTTCAGTTTTTTTTCCAGGTAAGCCACCGCTTTGTTTTTGGCATAGTTCTGCACAGCCGGTATTTGTATCAGTATCAGTACCAATATTATCAGGAATATGATGCTGCCTAAGATCCACGCGAATACTTTAAGAATTTTTTTAACTATGGGGTTCAATTAATTAAGCTTATAAGTTAGCGAATTGCACGCCTTTTAAAAAGCATATATTGTGCCAAATAGCGGGCAGGTAATTTAAACAGATTAATAAATGCCATTATTGTTATCGGCGTTCAGTTGTATTATGTCAGGTTTGGTTACATAATTACTGTTATACCTGAAATTAATATTCATGGCCAGGGTAAGTTTAAAGGAATTATTACCTTCCGGGTTGCGGGGGAAATAAACAAATCTTAATTGAATAGTGTTAAACACCAGGTTTTCGTTACGTGTGCGAACGCCTCCACCAATACCACAATAGAGATCAGACTTAAAGAAGCCTGTATTTTCAGGTGTTAATAAAGAAGCATCACCAAATACAAAAGGCGCGAATTTAAAACCAAACAATTTATATTTTAGAAACATAAAAGTTTCGGCATACAGGCTTAAACGCTGTACACCCATAAGTGAATCAGCATTAAAATTTCTCAAACCAAAAATGTTATTCAAGTTCAATGGGTCAAGGCCAGTGCGGTTAAATAACCTTGTGTAACTAATGTCAATATATTCACGCAGTTTTATATTATGATATACCATTAACCGGCTGAAAACGCTCGAACCCATCAGTAACGCGGCATCCTGTATGCGGCCTTTATTTAAAAAACCCCCGGTTCGTAGAAAATACTGTATAAAATCGCCTTTGTTGCTTGCAACATACCTGTTTGCATCAACACCTGCATAAAATCTTTTTAAGTCCGACTGTTTATACCATCCCGATGTAAAAGCAATATTGTAACCGTTGGGTACATCCTCTGTATTGCCGAAACCATAGATGTAATTGGTTTTGAAAAAGCCCTGCTTGAAAAAAGTAAATTGTATCAGCGCTGCCTCTTTGTTGTCGTACCTGAAATTGTAAAAGTTGTCTGCTTGAAAAGGCCTTTTGTAAAACTCATTTTTTAAATAGCGGAGGCTTATGAACCGCCGGTCTTTTATTGAGCTGTTTTGCAAATATTTATTTATAGCCAGGTTATATCCCACCCATGCATCGTAAGTATTATAACCATAATTGAAAAACTGGTAATTCGGTTTGGAATAACTGTTAAATGATTCGTTTTGCCCCACAGTTATGCCACCGGCAACATGGGAATATTGCGACACCAATGGCCTTTGCAGGGTTATGTACCAGGCATGTTCATCAAGCGCGATGTTTTGCAGGTCAGGATTTATAGTTGAGTACCCAAAACCGGCATTTATAAATGTGTGGGCAATATTTACTTTATTATACAATATGCTGTATCCAAAATGCGGCTCCCTTGCAGTTTGCATTACAGTACTAACCCCTATTTTTTGCCCCATGCCCAAAACATTTGCATCGCTTATGTTCGCCTTAAAGCTTCCGGGGCTTAAATCACCAACGCCGCCTGCTATGGAGAAAAGATCTTTTGTAATTACTTCCAGGTCCACTGAACTGGTATCACCGGGTACAGCGGTCACGAGGATGCGCGCATCCTGTATAAATTCAAGCGACCGGAAATAGCGTTCATTATCAGCTACTTTATATGGATTAAGTTCTGTACCCTCTTTAATAAAAAGATTATTTCGTATCACCCAGGATCTTGAATTTCGGTGCAGTTTATTTAATATCCTGGTGCCAAAATAGTTAACACGTTTGGCCGTATCGGTAAATGTTTGGTCAAACCCAAACTCCCTCACAGTAATATACCTTATTGTTTTTCCTTTGAACGGAAGAAAAGGGTTTTCGCCTTTTGTACTTATGATAGCAGTATCGGCAGGGGAACGGGTTACCGCGTTCATCGCAAATTTAAAAATATTGCCTTTTTTTTTGTACACCTCTGCGCCTGCTGTATCCTTTTGTTGAGCACTTAAGCAACATGGCGGTAACATGCAACATAAAATGATGGCTCTAACAATCCATGTTCTCATTGGTATATTTAAAAGGCAGTTGCAATTAATGAACCATCCAACCGCACAGTTTTATAAACGTAATTAATAATAGTACCGCACTTGAAACAATGATACCGGTAACCGATGAATAACTGTAAATTTTTCTGCGTTGCTTTTCCATACTCACATATTTAAGTTATATAAGCCAAAACAAGTTTTGTGCCTTATTTAAAATAGTGTTGTATTGGGGAATAGCGCGGAACAAAAGTCAACAATGCGTGTTGTGCAGCCGGGTTAATTTGTGCCTTAAAGACTAAGAAGATTTGTTAATGCCTTTATCAGGTCAAGGTGCGATGCGGGTTTGGAAAAAAAATCAAATGCACCTAACTGTAATGCCTGTGCGATTGTTGATGGCATTATGCTGGTTGAGTAAACTATTACCGGTATTGAAGAAAGTGATTCATCTTTTTTAATAAGTTCCAGAAATTGCATCCCGTTCATTCTCGGCATGTTCAGGTCAAGAAAAATATAGTCCGGTAACTTGCCGGGCAGGTTTGGCATTTGCCCAAGGGCCGTTTCAGCAGAATGGTAGTGTATGCAAATAGCATCAGCAGATGCCTTGGTAATAGCCATCTCAAAAATTTCGTGGTCATCAGGATCGTCATCCACCAACACTACTTTCCGGGATAATGCCATATTTAACTTTCAACTGTTTAAAGGGGTAAAATTACATGAAAAACTGAGCCATTGTTTTCTTCTCCTTCCGCGTAAATATCACCCTTGTGATTTAATACTATCCTGCGGCATAATGCCAGGCCAATACCCGAACCCTGGTAAGCCTGCCTTGCATGAAGCCTTTTAAAAACCTCAAATATTTGCCCTGCGTATTGCTGGCTAAAACCAATGCCATTGTCTGTTACCGTTATATCCACATATTCGGCGCTGCTGTCAAGTGTATTAAACCCCTGTATTTTTTCCACAGGCAATTTTTGAGCACTTATAGTTATAACAGGTGGTGTACCCTCCCTTGAAAATTTTAAGGCATTGTTTATTAAATTGTAGAATAACTGGTTCATTTGCAGCGGCACTGCCTCAATAGCGGGCAGCCGGTTTGTTTTTATAATCGCCTGCTTTTGTTCGATCACCAGTTCAAAATCATTAACCACATTCTGAAGTATTTTATCCAGGTCTGTAGGTTCAAAATACTTTTCAGGATTAAGCAGCCGCGAAAAATTAAGCAGGTCATATATCAGGTTCGACATTCTTGTAGCCGAATTGATAACTTTTTGCAGGATAGCGATAGATGAGTGATCGCCTTTGGAATTTAAATTCTCGTTTAGAATACCTGAATAGGTGCGTATTTTCCTCAACGGCTCCTGCAGGTCATGGCTGGCTACGTACGCATATTGCTCAAGCTCACTGTTCGATTTTTCAAGAGCGTTGTTTGCCCTTTGGAGGTCCTCGGTTTTTTCGCCAAGCACCTGGTTGGCTATTTCCAGTTTTCTTGCTGCTTCAAGAATATTGGTATTATCATGGGCTACTGCAAGCACGGCATATACCTGAGCATTATTCATCAGCGGAATAAGGAAAGATTCGTAATGTTTGCCGGTAAGCGCGGATTGATGAAGAAAGCCATGGATACTTTCACCCTGTATAGCCCTTTCCAGGGTTTGCCGGAAAATGTCAGTCTTATTCTCGGGGAAAACTTCGGTAATTTTCTTACCAATGATGTGTTTTTTTTGCACATTATACATCTCTTCAAATTTGCGGTTTATTGAGATATACCGCATGTCAGCATCAAAAACACTTATAACATCTATGGACGAATCCAATATAATATCTACAAAATCTTTTTGCTTCTGCAGCTCGTAATTCTTATTACTTAATTCTTTTGTATGAAGCTGGCGTTGTTCTTCACTTATTTTTCTTTCGGTAAGGTCTCTTGTTACTTTTGAAAAGCCAATTACTGTATTATCCTCACCATGCAGGGCGGTAATAACGATGCTTGCCCAAAACCTGCTGCCATCCTTGCGTACGCGCCACCCTTCCGCAGCCGCTCTTCCGTGCTCAGTTGCAACAGCTATAAGTTTTTCAGGTAATTTTTCCTCCCGGTCTTCATCGGTATAAAACACCCTGAAATTCTTACCTATTATTTCAGTGTCCTTATAACCTTTTATTTTTTCAGCCCCTTTGTTCCAATTCTCTATCACGCCTTCTTTAGTAAGCAATACAATAGCATAATCCTGTACCTCATTTGTCATTCTGTGGTTTCGTTCTTCGCTTCTTTTAAGGTCTGCGGTTCTCTCGTTTACTTTTCTTTCAAGCTCTTTTTCAATCAGCTTGCGTTCGGTAATATCTGTAACTGACCCCGAGAAACCTGCAAACTCACCATCAATGCCGTAATATGGATAGCCTTCAGTTAAACACCAGCGTATTTCACAACCATCTTTTGCAACCCGGAATTCAGCGTTAAAATATTTCCGGTTAACAAGTGCATCGGTAAACTTTTCTTTTGTTGCATGCATATCTTCAGCAGCCACTTTTAATAACCATCCACCGCTTAAATTATTTTCCAGAGTTTCCCCTGTCCATTCTATCCAGGTTTCGTTTACAAACACGCAATTGCCGTTCGGGCCTGTCAGCCACAGGCCTACAGGGGCCGTACCTGAAATTATCTTAAACAAAAGCTCACTCTCCTTAAGGGCATTTATCGCAGTCTTTTCTTCTGTTACATCCCTCAAAGTTCCTATTATCCTCACTGTTTTGCCCGTTGCATCATACAACACTTTTCCGTTCTTCTTAACCCAGTGCATTGACCCATCTTTCCATATTATCCGCACCATACAGTTAAGCACACCAGTTTTCAAAGCATCTTCCATTGCTTTTTTAGCAATTTGCACGTCATCGGCATGCAGGTGTTCGTAAAACACGCGGCTGTCCCATTTTATTATTTCGTCATAACCAAATATCCGCAGGTAACGCGCGGAATAAATGAATTCGCCTGTTTTAAGATCCAGGTCAAACGTGCCAAGGGCCGCCGCCTCTGTTGCAAGGCGTAACCGTTGTTCGCTTTCCTCAAGTTCCCTGGCTACATCTTTTTGCAGGGTAATATCCATTATAACGCCGTTGGTAATTGAGCCAAAATTTTTCGGTTTTAGGTAGCCATTTAGCCCCAGCTTTTCATTTATAGCAGCGCGCAGGTTTTCAGGCCATTCTTGGGGATCACCCAATGGTGTGGCCGACCAGTTAAATAAATGATCCAATTCATCCGAATTACCGTTGCCGGACAAAACGCTGTTATTTGGTTGTTGCATGCTAAAAGGCGATTCTGCTGTTAAGCTAAATTACTGTTTGAATTTTGGTTGAAAAATGATGAACTCTTTATTTAGCCCTTTTTTTATATGTTTCTTCGTGATTTTTAGTCGGTTACCTGTTCTGTTGCTTCAAATCCGCCACCCGAACCATCGGAATAACTTTCATCCACTTCATTTACAATTTTGCGGCTTCCATTTATAGCTTTTCCTTTTTCTTTTGTTGTGTCGTTCTCCGGGGATGGCAGACTGTTGCTGCTTTCCATGTGATTTTTTTCAGTCTTTTTATGGGCAGCCGGCTTAACCTTTGCCAACGGCACTGGCGGGTAATGTGCGTAATCTTTTTCTAATGGAGCTACACTCCCCTTTTTACCC
>FTJK01000111.1_pt2 | contig 13361 bp, 20 predicted proteins | sample 1658811 | NCBI WGS metagenome assembly FTJK01 (sample SAMEA3914857, study PRJEB12502) | metagenome | biome: forest; material: soil | place: USA | collected 2011-06-22 | depth 0.1 m
GTTGCATATATATTTGCAACCAAAAGGTTTCATTTATGACCAATGCTTTTAAACAAAAGCCAAAAACAAAATATATGAAACCTCAAACAACTAAAATGCTGTACTGGATATTTACATGCCTGTTCGCAGCATTAAAGATAATGGATGGCATAGGTGGCGTAACCAGGCAACAAGCGGGTATTGAAGTTATGCTACACCTGGGTTATCCCATATATGCTATGGTAATATTGGGTACGGCTAAATTTCTTGGGGCTTTTGTTGTACTGCAAACTAAATACACTACGATAAAAGAATGGGCTTATGCAGGCTTTGCTTTTAATTTAATTGGAGCATTTGCGTCAAGGGCCTTTATGAGCGACCCTATTAGGTGGACAGTGCTGCCATTAATAATATTGGCATTTATGTTCGTCCCATATTTTCTCTGGAAGAAAATTGAAAACACAAGGGCGGTAACGGGCAGCGCGGCTACATTGAAAATTTTTGCATTATAATTATTTATATTGCGAAAAAATTGAATCTATGAGCACACTCACGTTAATTCTTCTTATTGTATCGGCTATTATTGTAGTTATTCTTATCGCGGCATTATTTACTGGTAAAGAATATATTGTTGATAGAGAAATTATTATTAACAGGAAAAAGGAGGACATTTTTAATTATATAAAATTCTCCATGAACCAGAACGATTATAATAAATGGTGGATGATGGATCCCAATGCACGAAAGGAGTATATGGGCACCGATGGTACACCCGGCTTTACAATGAAATGGGAAAGCGATAGCAGGCAGGCGGGCGCGGGCGAACAGGAGATAACAAAAATAACAGCAGGCGAAAGGGTTGATTACGAAATAAGGTTTAAAAAGCCTTTTGAAGGCACTGCATATTCGTACATAACCACAACGGGCCTGTTAAATGATGCAACAAATGTGGTATGGGAATTTAAAGGAGAGAGGAATTACGGCATGCGGATATTTCACCTTGTATTCAACCTGAAAAAAATGCTTGGTAAAGATATTATGGTAAGCCTAGAAAATCTTAAAACCATTGTGGAAAGCAAATAATTATCTAAATTTTAAAACACAAAACCATGGCAACAGTCAATCCTTATTTAAATTTCCAGGGCAACACAGAAGAAGCCCTGAATTTTTACAGAGCAGCTTTTGGTACGGAGTTCATAACCTTAATGCGGTTTAAAGACACACCGCACGGCGCCCAAATGAGCGCGGACGACCAGGAAAAAATAATGCATGCTGCTATACCCATCGGCACAAACAGTATTTTAATGGCAACTGATATGCTGGAATCAATGGGGCAAAAATTAACGATTGGCAACTTTTCAACATTGTCTGTTCATCCCGCCAGCCTTGACGAAGCCCATGCGCTTTTCAACGCCCTTTCAACGGGCGGTACAGTACACAATCCGCTCGAAAAAGCTTTCTGGGGTGCTTATTGGGGAATGTTCCACGATAAATTTGGCGTGCCCTGGATGGTAAATTATGATCCAAACCATGTGCAGTAATGCAATCGCTTAATTATTTCTTGCAGGGTTTTCGATAGCTTTAATATTGTTTTACATTTGGGTTTTATAACAAATTGGACCAGCCACACCCCTTCCTCCGGCAGGCGCTCCAGTATAACCGCAGCAATATAATGTATAATGCACATTTTGCAGGTGCATCAATATTGGTTGCTTGAATATATCGAACTGATTTTTATTGGCTATTTTGAATGGAGATGCTCTTTTTCCAAAAAAAAACCTGAATAATGTTGTGCAACCAAAAAGTTGCATATACTTTTGCAACCAAAAGGTTACGATCATTATGAGAAGAGATGTTTTTCAGGCAATAGCCGACCCCACACGCAGGGAGATTATAAATATGGTTGCGCATAAATCGCTTAATGTTAATTCAGTAACATCCAATTTTGACGTAAGCCGCACTGCGATATACAAGCATATAAAGATACTTACCGAGTGCGGGCTGATAGTTATAAAGCAGCAGGGCCGGGAAAGGTTTTGCGAGGCAAAGTTGCAAAAGTTAAGCGAAGTATCCGACTGGGTGGAACAATACCGTAAGATGTGGGCAGCAAGGCTGGATTCATTAGAAGAATACCTTGCAAAACTGCAAAGCGAAAACCAACCGCAAACCAAAAAGAAGAGAAATGGAAAAAAGTAATGAAACAGTTACTGGCACTGCAGAGCGCGAGATAATATTGACCCGCCTGGTGAATGCACCCAGGGAACTGGTGTTTAAGGCATGGACGCAACCGGAACACCTGGCTCAATGGTTTGGCCCGGATGGCTTTACATTAACCGTAAACAGAATGGAAGTTAGAAACGGAGGCACCTGGCTGATGACAATGCACGGGCCGGATGATACCGATTATCCTAACAGGATGATATTCAGCGAAATTGTACCGCCGGAGCGCCTTGTATATACACAAGATTCCGGGATGGATGATGATCCGGCTCAATTTCATGTTACCGTAACCTTAGATAACGAAGGTGGCAAAACAAGGTTAACCATGCGCGCCCTGTTCAGCACCGCCGAAGAGCGTGAAAAAGTAGTAAGAGAACACGGCGCCATTGAGGGTGGTAACCAAACCATTAACCGCCTTGAGGAACACCTCGCAAAGATGCAGCAGGGTACAGTTTAATTCAATGATCAAAAAATGAGTACCATGTTAAATCAACAGGCAAAAGAAATAACCTTTACACGCATATTAAATGCCCCGCGTGAACTGGTGTTTAAAGCATGGACAGATGAAACGCACATGGCACAATGGTGGGGCCCCAAAGGCTTTACAAATCCTGTTTGCACCATGGATGTTCGCCCCGACGGTTCACTATATATTGCGATGACGGCGCCTAATGGCATGGCTTACCCAACCAAAGGCACATTTCATGAAATAAGCGAACCTGGCCGGCTGGTATTTACTACTACTGCCTTTGATGATGAACATGGTACGCCCGGCATTGAAATGCTTAATACTGTTACGTTTGAAGAGCAGGATGGTAAAACAAAACTTACGTTGCGTGTAACACCGGTTAAAGTGTTGCCGGCATTTGCCGAAGCGGTAACAGGCATGAACAAAGGCTGGAACGAAAGCCTCGACAGGCTTACCGCGGTTGTTGAATGTGTATAACATTAAAACCCCTCGCACAGATGAAAAAAGTAACCTCCAAAGATGGCACCAGCATTGCATACGATGTGTCAGGAACCGGCGAACCATTAATACTGGTTGACGGTGCATTATGCGGCAGGTTGTTCGGGCCTATGCCTAAGCTGGCGGCCCTGCTTGCCCCGCATTTTACCGTCATCAATTACGATCGCCGCGGCCGCGGGGATAGCAGCGACACGAGGCCATACGCTGTAGAGCGGGAGGTGGAAGATATTGAAGCGCTTATTACGGCAGTTGGTGGCGCTGCCTATTTGTGTGGTATTTCCTCTGGGGCGGTGCTTGCCTTTGAAGCAGCAGCAAAAGGGCTGAACATAAAAAAGCTGGCCTTGTACGAGCCGCCTTACATGGCGGATAATGAAACGGGCCATAAAGCGCCTGCTGATTCCCTTAAACAACTGCAAACTATGGTTGCTGAAGAGCGCAGGGGCGATGCGGTAAAATTCTTTTTGAAAGATATGGTTGGCGTGCCGGCGATGGTTGTTTTTATAATGAAGCTGCTCCCCGTTTTTAAAAAGCTAAAAGCCGTAGCACATACCCTGCCGTATGATGCAGCAATTATAGGGGATCAATCTATTCCTGTTGCTAAAGCGGCCGGTATAAAGGTGCCCACACAGGTAATGAACGGAACTAAAACCGGTGCACAATTACAGCGTGCTGCAGAAGCGCTTTCAAAGGTTATCCCGCAAGCCGGCTATGTAACCCTGAAGGGGCAAACACATAATGTATCGGAGAAGGTTTTTGCACCGGCGCTGGTGGAATATTTTAAGGCTAAATAATTTGTAAATAAATAAAACCGCGCCATGCGCAATTATATCAAAACTAAAAACCAAACAACATGAAAGTAGTTAACATTTTTTACTGGATATGCACAGGCTTAATTTGTGCCCTGATGCTGTTTTCGGCTTATACCAGCATATTCACTACCCCAGAGGCCATTAAGTTTATGCATGATAGCCTGGGCTATCCTGTTTACATTATCCCCTTTTTGGGCGTTGCAAAAGTGTTAGGCGTTATTGCATTACTTGTTCCAGGCTTTCCACGGCTAAGGGAATGGGCTTATGCAGGTTTTGTTATTGACCTGGTTGGTGCGTTTTACTCTGTCGTAAAAACAGGTGGACACGCTGGGGACCTGGCGCCATTTATTGTATTTTTCGCATTAATTGCAGGCTCTTATATCTTGTACCACAAAAGACTAAAGGTTGCTGCTGGCGTTAAATAAGCCTGCAGTTATATGTAAGTTAAAAAATACACTCCGTACATTATTGGAAAAGAATAACAGGCAACCCTGTGTAATTAGTGTCAGTTATACCCCTAAAAATTAATTATGGAAGCGGCAACGGTTGAAGTATTTAAAACAGATGTACAAAAAGTATGGCAGGCCGAAAAAATTATTGTTGTGCTGCAGCAGGTTTTCCCGGGCAGCAGAATAAATTTCGACCTGGAAGATTGTGATAAAATTTTACGGGTGGAAGGAAGAAACATCTGCCTTGAAAAGATAAAGACCCTCCTGCAGGGCAGTGGTTTCGCATGCACTATCCTGGAATGATATTATGTTGTATTGGCATACCAAGATGGTAAAATACAGAAGCTTACAAAACTTACAACTATGCGTAAAATAATTGTATCAAACGTAATAACATTAGATGGTTATTTTGAAGGCCCAAACCGGGAAATAGACTGGTTTGTAACTGATAATGAATTTTTTAACTACGCTGTTGATTTGTTGCACGCGGTAGATACCATATTGTATGGCCGCATTACCTACGAGCAAATGGCGTCTTTTTGGCCAACACCTCAAGGATCAATCCTGCCTGATATTGCAGCCAAAATGAATAGCCTGCATAAAATTGTTTTCTCCAAAACGCTTGCCAACGCTGCGTGGAACAATTCCACGGTAGTTAATGGCGATCTTGCTGATGAAATAATAAAATTGAAACAACAGGGGGGCGGCGATGTGGTAATTTTTGGCAGCGGCCAAATAGTTGCGGCCCTAACGCAGTTTGGATTGATTGACGAACACAGGATGATATTATGCCCGGTTATTTTGGGCAGGGGCAATACAATGTTTAAGGGGGTAGAAAATAAGGTAAGCCTTACACTAACGCATACTAAGACCTTTGGTAATGGTACTATGGTGTTGTATTATGTGCCGGTGGAAGATTAAATGATTGACGGGGTTTTTGAGATATGCACTTCCATACATTTTTAAATTAAATGCCAGTTTTATACTATTTCGTTTTTCCTCTTTTGCCTTTTCGGCTCTGCCGTCACTAATGCCCTGTATAAAAGTTTGCTTTACCTCTTTATAGCTAAATTCCAGGTAGGTTATTAACGCAAGTAAGAGGGCAAGAAGTATTAGTGTAACTGGTTTTACTTTTTTCATAACAAGCGGCGATATGGTCTTACACGGCAATATAGTATGGCGCGTTTAAATGTTTGTTTTTTATTTGGCATAGGTGCCCATACAAAACCGGCCATACACCCGGGCACGTTTAGTTTTTTTTTGTTATTATTACCCGATTAATCCCCTACTCCTTAAGTTTGCCTTATTAATTTATAACTGATGCAAACACCATTACAATCTTTTTACATTATCCGCTTTAATGACAGCGACCCGATGGGGCATTTAAACAACGCCCGCTATATTGATTACATGCTGAACGCCAGGGAAGACCACCTGCGCGATGCTTACCAAATATCACTTTCCCACTTTGCCAAAAAAGGAGTGGGCTGGGTTGTTACCGGCCATGAGATACAATATATACGCCCTGCACTATATAATGAACGCGTTTGTATTGTATCCGAATTAATTGAAACAAAAGATTCCACTATAATGGTGGAGATGGTGATGTATGACGAAACGCAGCAACAAATAAAAGCTGTGCTATGGACAACCTTTACCCACATAAATATAAAAACCGGCAAGCGGGACACGCATGAACCGGGTTTTCAACAGTTTCTTGAAGGTGTAACAAAAAATATACAGCCGGGTACCAGCTTAAAAGCAAGGGTAGGGGAACTGTTGGGGAAGTTGAAATAATGTTAGATTGGGATATCACAAACGGAACTTGCCGAAATATTCCACCTGTAATTTTGCGGCATTTCGTGCAATTGTTACAACGCATCTGATTGAAACTGCCGCCAAAAAGTAATATTTAAAATCCTTTACCGCATGCCCACAATTTTTCCTTCAACATATTCTACCCTTAGTGCGCCTGCACTCGCGGTTCTTATCACGGAAAAATACGGGTTTGGCAAGGTTGAATGCCGGTTTATGGTTAGGGGTGTTGGCGACACGTACGAGGTTAAATCAGTTGATAGCAGGTTCATATTGCGCATATATCGCTCTACCCACCGCAGCTATCCTGAAATAGAAGGTGAAATCGAACTGTTGCTTGCACTGAAGGATGCGGGTGTTTCGGTTTCGTATCCAATTGCGGATGCTGCGGGTAATTGTATACAAGCGATAGCTGCTGCTGAAGGCATAAGGCATGCAGTGTTATTTTCGTATGCGCATGGTATTGCTGTAAATATTTTAAATGAACAACAACTTTGCAATTTAGGTTACGAAATGGCAAAATTTCACAATGTGTCTTCGGTTATCAGCCTCACCGGGAAACACCGGAATTTTAACCTGGAAACTACACTGTTTAAGCCTTTACAAATAACTGAACATGCCTTTGCAGAATATGCCGAAGGTTTTGCCTGGCTGTTACGCGCAGCCAAACAGGTACAACATGAGTTATCCGGGATAAATACATCTGCATTTTCTACTGGCTATTGCCACTTTGATTTTCTGCCAAAGAATTTTCATTTTGAAGGGGATAACATTACCTTGTTTGACTTTGATTTTTTTGGCTATGGCTGGCTGGTGAATGATGTAATGACTTTTTGGCAACACTTGTGCCTTGATGTACATGTTGGAAGGATGACGCAGCAGGCGGCCGACGCAGCCTATGATACATTTGTAAATGCCTACCGCAAATACCGGCCACTTACAGAAGAAGAGCTTGCTGCGGTGCCATATCTCAGCCTGGGGTTCTGGGTTTTTTACCTCGGCTTTTATGATACACACGATCAATTTTTTCCACTTCTACAGCCTTCTCCCTTAAAAATGCGGGTTACATTGATAAAGCAGTTAATGGAACGATATTGGAAATAAACGAAAGTTTGCATGCGGCACTGCCGTCAGCCCCCTGCTTTAATGCATTTGCCCGGCAATAGAAACATTGGCAGATAAAAACCATTCCTTTTGCACGATATTATTGTCCTTGGAATAATTTTTTTATAGTTTTGCGGGGCTTTTTCTTAGACAAAATCAATATTGTTTTCAGATGAGCTAACGCAGCACTATATCCGCTGTTACCAAACTTAACCTTTATAAAACAACTGCTATTTTATGAGAAGCTTAATGCTTGTAACCTGTTTATTGTTTGCTACATTGATTTTTGCCCAGGACCAAACAGTAAAATCACTGCAGGATGAATCTGGCAAATCCGTTACAAAAGACCCCAATGACACCGTTGCAAAAGCATGGAAAACCGGGGCCATCTTTAGCTTTAATCTTTCGCAGGCATCGCTTAGCAATTGGGCCGCGGGGGGTGATAATTTTGCACTTTCGGTTAATGGCTATATAAACGCACATGCATTTTATAAAAAGGCTAAAAATAGCTGGATAATACGGTTGACGTAAATGCGGGCTATGTAAAAACAACCAGCATTGGGGCAAGAAAAACTGATGACAGGATAGACCTGCTGTCAAAATACGGCTATGCACTTAATCCTAAACTTAACTTATCCTCCCTCTTCGATTTCCGGTCACAATTTTTTAAAGGATATAATTATCCGGATAATTTCACTAAAATATACTCCTCCAATTTTCTCGCACCAGCTTATGTAGTGCTTAGTATAGGGCTTGATTACAAACCCGTGCCTGAGCTGTCTATTTTTGTATCGCCGGTAACCAGCCGCTGGGTAATTGTAAATGACGACACTCTTTCCTCAAAAGGCAAATACGGTGTTGATACGGGTAGAAAAAGCGAGAATGAGATAGGCGCTTTTGTAACCATTAACTACACTAAGAACCTTAATAAGGTAGTAACCTATAAAGGCAGGCTCGACCTGTTTTCAAATTACAAGCACAATCCGCAGAATATTGACATATATATGTCAAACTTTTTTGCAGCCAAGCTTTCAAAAGTGTTTTCGGCTACCTGGAGTGTTGATCTTATTTATGATGATGATGTAAAGTTGTTTGGTAAAGACCAAAACTCGGCCGGTTTACAAATAAAGTCGTTGATTGGCGTAGGGCTGCTGGTTAAGCTGTGACGGTACGTGTAAACGATTATTGAATCATTCATGCCTGAAATACTACATCGTCATGCCTGCGCAGGCAGGCATCTCCCGAGGCCAAACGGTTATTGACGATAGCAAAAGCCAGGTTTTGAGGCCTTGAAGCTTCGTGCTGTTATGTTTCTTTTGCATGTTCAATAATAGGCGATTCCTGCCTTCCGAATGACGGCAAATTAGCTCACACATTACCGCCCGCTTACAAATGTGCTTACGGCAGCCATCCATCTAATGGGATCTTTACCATATAAGCTTTCATGCCCGCAATTGGCAAATTCAACAAGCATTTTATTTGATGACGGAACATTTTTATATATCGCCTGTGTCTCTTCTTCTGTAACACGAATATCATTTGTACCTCTTAGCAATAATACCGGGCATTCAATTTTTTTCGCATATTCCTCTGGCTTAAAACCAAACCCCGAAAAACCGTGTTCAACACCACCCCAAAATGTAAGGAGCACTGCGGCTGGCTCCTCGGGCACATGGTTAAGGCGCATGGTACCTTTAGCCGCATCAAACAATGAGCCGAAAGGCATTTCAAGAACTACCCTTGCCGGCTTTATTTTCGGGTAGTCATATATAGCTGTAATAATGGTTGCGCTGCCAAGTGATGTACCCCATAAAATAATATTCTTTTCACCCTTTGCGGCAATATAATCGTACGCTGCTTTTACATCCTTGCTCTCTTCAAAACCAATAGTGCAGGTATTGCCCTCGCTTTCACCATGCGCTCTAAAGTCAACCATCAATACATGGTAGCCCATACCGTAAAATATCTCCGCCTCAGTTGTTACGCCCGAACGGCTGCCCCCATGTCCGTGAAACATTATTACGGTGCCTTTTGTGGCAAGGGTACTGTCATCAGCAAGCCTTGCACAGTACCAGGCAGCGAGAGTTAACCCATCCTCGGTTTTAAACTTTACAGTTATATGCGGTTTGGTTAAATTATCAACCGTTTTGCTTTTGGGCACTCTTACACCAAATAAAACAGCGCTTAGCTTTTCGCTAAAGCTCATTTCATTTATGTGCTTTTTCGGCAGGTCTTCATTATAGAAATGTGTGGCATGGTAAGCCTGTATTACGGCTATCACGTTTAGTAAAATAATTAAAACCAGTAAAGTATAGGCAGCACGTTTAAGCCATTTTCTCATAAAGCAGGGTTTATGTGAAGATAATGCATAAACATTTGTAGATTAGTGTATCGTTTAAACACCCAACCCATGCGCAGATTATTGCATACCGTACGAATACTAACTGTATTGTCGTATTTTTTACCCTTCATTTTCTTTTTTACCACTTGCCGTGGATTTAACCTCTATTTTGCATATAATAAAAAACAAGCAGCAATAAATGAAGCAATACGAGAGCCTCAGGAGAGTAGCGGCACCCCATCAAGAGACAGCACAAATGCTACAGACAGCACAATGTCTCCGGCTGATTCTACCGGGCTAATTTATGGTGTGGATTCAGCAGTTACAGACGTGAAAACAGATACTGCAACAAGTATTTCAGAGAAAATATTTTGGTCAATTATGGCTCCAACAAATACATCTTTATCAGGCATTGGGATAGTCTGGGCTTATTATGCTGACCAAAACTTTTTTATGGCTGTTGCTATTGCCATCAGCATATTACTAAGCCTAAGTATAATGATAATCAGCTTCTTCAGGAAATATAATAAGCGGTTGTTGTTTATACTTCAATGTATAAACCTGCTGTGCATTTTATCTTTCATTTTGCAGGCGTTGTTTACTAATGTCACGGTACTATTCGGGGCATGGATGAATTTTTCGTTAATAATTGCAGGCTTAGTATTATACTATAAACAATCCCAAAAGGCAAAAGATGGCTAAACTGCTTTAAATTGCCGTAGTTACACCAATACATTGCCATGAAAAAAATGCCTTTCCTATTCATAACATTGTTATGTATAACTGTTGCACAAGCTCAAACCACCAGTGAACGGGCGCAAATAACCACAGAAATGCGCCATGCTGCCAAAGAAGGGCTGCTTGACAAATGGTACCCACAATCGATTGATACTTTGTACGGCGGTTTCTTAAGCACTTTCACGTATGATTTTAAACCGGATGGCGCACAGGATAAAATGATTGTAACGCAGGCGAGGCACGTATGGAGTAATGCCAAAGCTTCAGAATTTTACCCGGATGTTCCGTATTATAAACCATCCGCCCAACACGGCTTTTATTTTTTACGCGATGTTATGTGGGATAAAACGTATGGCGGTTTTTATAATCTTGTTGACCGTAAAGGCAATGTATTGAGTACCATTAAAGAAGCGTATGGCAACGCATTTGGCATTTATGCGCTGGCCGCATATTACCATTGCTCCGGCGACACCGGCGCATTAAACCTTGCGAAAAAAGCTTTTTTATGGATGGAGAGATACAGCCACGATGCGGTATATAAAGGGTATTACCAGCATTTAAACAGGGATGGCTCGCATGTTATAAGGGATGCTTCAACACCCTCAACCGCAGAAACAGGGTATAAGGATCAAAATAGTTCCATTCATTTGCTGGAAGCGCTTACTGAACTATACAGCGTTTGGCCTGATAAGCTTGTGCGTGAGCGCCTGCACGAAATGCTGTTATTGATACGTGATGTTATTACCACGCCAAGGGGCAACCTGCAACTATTTTTTACGCCGGACTGGAAGCCGGTTACTTACAGGGATTCGTCAGAGAAAGTTATTTTAGACCACCGCAACCTTGACCATGTTTCTTTTGGCCACGACGTTGAAACGGCTTACCTGATGCTGGAAGCAAGCCATGCGCTCGGTATAAAGAATGATACAAAAACTATGGCTGCCGGCAAAAAGATGGTTGATCATGCCCTTAAGAATGGCTGGGACATGGCTATTGGTGGTTTTTATGATGAGGGCTATTATTTTAAAACCAAGCCAGGCATAACTATTATTAAGGATAGTAAAAATTGGTGGGCGCAGGCGGAAGGGTTAAATACGCTACTGCTTATGTCTGAGAATTATCCCGCCGACACAATGCATTATTTCCAAAAATTTAAGCTGTTGTGGAGCTATGTGCAAACCTATATGATAGACCACACTTACGGCGACTGGTACGAGGAGGGGCTTGACAAAGAACCCGAAAGGCGTACTGCCTTAAAAGGCCATATCTGGAAGGCTACTTACCATAACTTTCGTGCTCTTTCAAATTGCATAAAAAGGCTGGAGAAGAGTGAAAATTAATTTCCTGGCATTCCGATTTATCAAGGCTATGCATTTACCACGAATCAACTGGCTTTTACTACTCAACTAAATCCCTATTTGTTTCTCACCTTCGCAGGCAGCTTTGCAGCTACAAGCCTGTAAGATTGTGCGAGATAGAATTCCCATTCCTTTTTGCTAAGCCTGTTTATATCATCCACATGCACCCATTTATACCTTGCAATATATTCCTGCGGTGTAATGCCTTCACGTGTTGTTATTTCCTCAAAATCTTCATCGGGTACTTTAAATGATGCCGATACGGGCACACTATCAGGTGAAGTAAAAACAAATGATTTTCCGCCTACATTAAAACACAGGTGGCTGCCAAGCTTTATATCTTCCGTTACACCGCTAAGCTTGTTACAAATGGTTTGAATATCAGCAATCGTCATAATATTACAATGTACTATAAAGCTATGCCTGTTTTTTATTGAATAACATGCCGTCTATACTCAGGCAGCCAGGGCCAGTAAAAAAGAACATTGCTGCGAGTAGTACAAACAAAAAAGGATGCTGGTCGTCATACCACACTTTTCCATGGCCAATAATAAACGTTATGTACAGCATAGTGCCGGCGATAATGACACAGGCAATTCTTGTAAGCAGCCCCAGCAAAAGCATACAGCCTGCAACGAGCTCGGCGGTTTTTCCAATATATGGCATAAGCACTGGGTGCGAACTAATTTTAAACATATCCCAGGCAGCGTATTCTTTTATTTTATCCGCATCAAATACTTCAAGCCCGTGGTATAATAAAAATATGCCCGTAATAATCCTTATTGCGGCGATACCGCCATCCTGCATAATGGGTTTTGGTGAAAAAAGCTTGCTCATAAAAGTTGTAGGTTGTTTATGAAAGATTGTTATAACGTTTATTGATGGTTGACGGTGAATTATGATGCTTTTTTTTCGTACTTCTAACTTCGTAGCTCGTACTTACTTTATTTCCTCTGTTCCGAAATACTTCCACAACACTACCGGTATTTTAATGCCGCCTTCTGTTTGGTTATTTTCAAGCAGGCTGGCTAATATGCGCGGCAAAGCCAAAGAACTGCCGTTAAGGGTATGCACTAATTGTGTTTTACCAGTAGCGTCTTTATATCGGCATTTAAGCCGGTTGGCCTGGTAGCTCTCAAAGTTGCTAACACTGCTTACCTCCAGCCAGCGTTGCTGCGCAGCGCTATACACTTCAAAGTCGTATGTTAAGGCACTGGTAAAGCCCATATCGCCCCCGCAAAGGCGTAATATGCGGTATGGCAGGCCAAGTGTTTGCAGCAGCTTTTCTACATGCGCCACCATTTCATCCAGTGTATCGTAGCTTTTTTCCGGCTGGGTTAACTGTATTATTTCCACCTTCTCAAACTGGTGCAGCCGGTTAAGCCCACGCACATCTTTACCATAACTGCCCGCCTCCCTGCGAAAGCAGGGTGTGTACGCTGTCATTTTTAAGGGTAGTTCATCTTCCTTTACAATCACGTCGCGGTACACGTTGGTTACCGGCACTTCGGCCGTGGGTATCAGGTAAAACTTATCCTCGCTTACATAATACATCTGGCCTTCTTTATCGGGTAGCTGACC
>FTJK01000266.1_pt2 | contig 13326 bp, 14 predicted proteins | sample 1658811 | NCBI WGS metagenome assembly FTJK01 (sample SAMEA3914857, study PRJEB12502) | metagenome | biome: forest; material: soil | place: USA | collected 2011-06-22 | depth 0.1 m
TTAACAATGAGGCTGCTGTTATCCTGATGCAGCAAAGCCAATGGGAGCAATACCTGCAGCCAAGGCGCAGCCATTCAATAATACTTAAAATACACCGCAACAGCATACCCCAACTGCATACATGGCTTGTGCAGCAGGGCATACAGGTAATTTCGGTACAGCCAAGGCATTCATTGGAAGATCTTTTTTTACAGGTAACATCAGGCAAACAACATGTGGAAGCTTTTACAAATTGAGTTATATAAAATATTTCGCAGGCCGCGCACATACATTTCATTTGCGGCGATTACAGGGCTTATTCTGGTAATTCAAATTGGCCTGAAGGCTGACGGCGAAAGCTATATAAATTTTGTATTAAGCGGCCTGAAAGATTCAGTTGATATAGATGGCAAATTGCTGAACGGGTATTTTGTTTGTTATGTAATTTTACAGTTACTGCTTATACACGTTCCGTTGCTTATCGCGCTTATTGCTGCCGATATGATATCGGGCGAGGCCAATATGGGTACGCTGCGTTTGCTGGCATCCAAACCAATTAGCCGGGAGCAATTTATTCTTGCCAAATTTCTCGCCTCAGCGGTATATACTTTTATTTTATTGGTGTGGATAGCTGTTACAGGCTTGTTTTTAAGCCTGCTGATATTTGGCACCGGCGACCTGTTTGTGGCTAAGATTTCTTATGCAGTGCAGTTACAGTCAAGCGATGTGTTCTGGCGTTATTGCGGTGCTTTTTGCTTTGCATACCTCTCCATGCTTACAGTGGCCGCTGTTGGCTTCTTCCTTAGCCTGTTTGCCGAAAATTCCATTGGCCCTATTGTAGCAACAATGAGTGTTATTATATTCTTTACCATCATCAGCACCATGAGCATTCCCATCTTTCAAAAAATACAACCTTATCTTTTTACTACCCACATGGTAAACTGGAAGGAATTTTTTGATGAGAAAGTGGACAGCAATAACGAAGCTATTTTGGGTAGTATACAAAACCCGCAAAAGTTAATTGAGTCGGCATTAATATTGATCGCGCATATTGTGGGGCTGGTTGGCTTGTCAATGTATATATTTAAGAAGAAGGATGTGTTGAGTTGAGGATGGTCATTAGGCCAATAAGTCATTAAGTCATTGTTGGCGTGCGAACGAAAAACATAAAACGCAGAACCTTAAACCCAAAACACAGAACATTTATATATGAAAAAAATATTGCTCTTACTGTTCACTCTTAACTTTTCACTTCTCACGTTTGCCCAAGATATGACGGAGCTGGTGAATAAAGTTAAAACCAAGCTGGAGCAGGTGAATGATTACGAGGCGGAGGGGATGCTTAAAACAGACATTGTTTTTATTAAAGCGCCAGTGAGCAAAATAAAAGTTTACTTTAAAAAGCCAAACAAATTCAGGTTAAAGAAAGACGGGGGCATTTCTATCTTACCCAAGGGCGGTGTAAGCGTAACAATGAGCAATGTTATTGACATCAACGGCTTTGTAGCGCTTGCTGCAGGCGAGGGTACGGTGGATGGCTTCCCGGTAAAAATAGTAAAGATTTTGCCTACCGACGAGAGCAGCGAAGTAGTGCTTGCTACATTGTACATTGATGAAACAAACCTGCTGGTACGCAAAGGGCTTATTACTACAAAAGAGAATGGATCGTACGAGATAAGCCTTACATACGGTAAATACGCTAATTACTCTTTGCCCGATAAAGTTGTGTTTAGCTTTAACACCAAAGATTATAAATTGCCAAAAGGCATAACGCTTGAATTTGATGATGGCAATAACGGCGCTACAGACAAAATGAAGAACAGAAAAGGTAAGGTAGAGATTACGTATTCCTCATACATTATCAATAAAGGCATTGATGACAGTGTATTTAAATAAAAACATCTATGCAAACGGTCAATAACAAAATTACGCTTACCGTGGGCGACAGCCTGATGAGCGCTTACATCGCCGCGCCCGAAGGTGCAGGTACTTACCCTGCCATTATATTATTGCAGGAGGCTTTTGGCGTTACGAGCCATATACGCGGTGTTGCCAACCGCATTGCTGCAGAGGGTTATGTAATTATCGCACCGGAATTATTTCACCGTACCGCGCCGGGTATTGAGTTTGACCAAAACAACTTACAGGCGGTTATGCAGCACGTAACTGCCATGAAGCTTGAAGAGCAGCAGGCAGACCTGCATGCCTGTTATAACTGGCTGCTGTTGCAGGATAATGTAATAAAGGAAAAGATTGGCAGTATAGGTTATTGCATGGGTGGCCGTGTATCTTTTATAGCAAATTATACATTACCATTAAGCGCTTGTGTTTCTTATTATGGCAGCGGTATTCAAAATATGATTTTTAAGATGCAAAACCTGCATGCACCGCACCTATTCTTTTGGGGCGGGCTGGACAAGCACATTTTACCCGAACACGTTGCCGCCGTTACCGAGGGCATGAAACAGGCCGGTAAGCCTTTTGTAAATGTGGTGCTGTCTTACGCCGACCACGCTTTTAATAATGACCAAAGAGCTAACTATAATGCAGACGCTTCCAAAGAAGCCTGGGCATTGAGCCTGGCCTTTTTAAAAAATAAGCTTAAATAGCGTGGGAAGATAACCTGTAATGTTGCTTTTGCGCGTTCACCGGCTTGTCGCGGTATAGTAAATATTGGGCCTGGTTTACATAAATAGCTAATTTTCTTCCACAGTTTTGCAAAATCAGTCGGTAGCGGCAACCCGCCTGCGTTATTTTTTTTGCTGCCTGATGATAATATTAATGCCAAACTTTGCGCGTTTTCCGCCTATACTTCTCATTTCCTCACCGAAATATTGGGCATAATGATTAAAGTCAACAATTGTGGCTTTAAACATGTTTTACTTTATATGATCTTACCCCTAATAAATGTTACTGTTCTTTAAAGAACGGTAACCTGTGGTGTTCTATAGCTTTTGGACGATATGCCGTAAGAAATAATAACACAAAAGTTATCAAAATGATCATTAGAAAAATACATGTACTCTCTGTTGCACTGCAAATGTTGTTGATTGCGGGCGTACATGCACAGGATTCTGCAACTACGGCCTCCCCCGGTATTAAATGGACATTGCAGCAGTGCATTGATTATGCTATGCAGCATAACATACAAATAAATAATTTACGTCTTAATTCTCAGTCAGCAGGGCAGGACCTTGCCCAATCACGGGCGGCGCGTCAACCAGATTTGAACGGCTCTGTGGGGCACTCGCTAACACGCGGCAAAATTTTAGATACCAACGGGGTTTCTTACCGGGCGCATATTGGTTTTGTCGGCAATTATTCGCTCAATTCGGGTATCGTTTTATATAACGGCAATTATGTTAACAACGATATAAAGCAAAAAGGCTTTTTAGAGCAAGTGGCTAATCTTGATGTTGTTCAAACGGAGAATGATATTACCCTGCAGATCACCCAGGCATTTTTAAACATACTGCTGGCAAGGGAAAACATTGTTTACCTGCAGGATGTGGTAAACACGTCCGACTCGCAGGTAAGGCAGCAACAGTTGCTTTACAATGCAGGCAGTATTGCCAGGAAAGACTTTGTTACCTTCCAGGCACAAACCGCAACCGACCGTTATAACCTCGTGCTCGGGCAAAATGCGCTAAGGCAAAACACCTTGACCTTAAAGCAGTTGCTGCAATTACCAGTAGATACAGTTTTTGAGGCAAATGTTCCAGATTCGTTAACAGCCCAAAAAATGTACCCGGCTTTAGATATAGCAGTAAATGCCGCTTTGCAAAGCCGCCCCGAAATTAAGAATGGCCAGTTGCAGGTGGATATAGCACAACTGGAACTTGAAAAATCAAGGGCAGGACTATTGCCCGTTTTAAGCGGTAACGGTTCTCTGTCTTCAGGCTATACAAATGGTTCCGGCGCTTATTTCAGGCAATTAGACAATAACTTCTTCCAGCAGGTTGGGCTTAGTTTGTCCATCCCCATTTTTAATAAAAGAACCGTAAGGACGCTTATCGAAAAAAATAAAATAGTTATTGCCCAAAATGAATATAATCTACAGAATACAAAAACGATTTTGTCGCAGGCAGTGGAGCAGGCGTATATAAATGTACAGAACGCCGAAAACCAATACGACGCATCTGTAGTAACTTTATCGGCAGCACAGGAAAGCTATCGAATAACAAACGAAGAGTTAAAGCTGGGGGCAATAAGCTCGGTGGAATTACTGGTTCAAAAAAACCTGTATGTGCAGGCGTTGCAATCATACATACAGGCAAAATACAATACTGTGCTTTTTATTAAGATATACGAGTTTTATATGGGCATACCGGTAACACTTTAAATGTAAGATGGCGATGAAAAAATACAGGTGGTTAATAATACTTATAATAATTGCGCTGGTCAGCGCAGGGCTTTGGCTCTGGGTGTTTAATAAAAAAGAAGATGCAGTGGTGGTTGTAACTGCAAAGCCCGCTTATGGCGATATTACCAATAGCATTACCTCTACCGGCACCATACAGCCGGTAGATACTGTGCTTGTTGGTACACAGGTTTCCGGCACCATCCAGTACATGTATGCCGACTTTAACAGCAAGGTAAAAAAAGGCGAGCTTTTAGCGCAAATAGATAAAACAGTGCTGCAGGCTCAATTGCAGCAAATACAGGCAAACCTTGCAAGCGCCAACAGCCAGCTTGTTTATGCCAAAAGTACCAACGACCGCCAGTCGAAATTGTATGCCGTGGGGGCTATAAGCCAGGTGGACCAGGAAATTGCTGTAAATAATTACAATGCTGCAAAAGCACAGGTGGCAAACCTGCAATCGCAAATAACTGCGGCACAAAAAAACCTTTCTTATACGGAAATTTACTCACCTATTGACGGAACTGTACTTTCCCGCAATGTAAACGTGGGGCAAACAGTAGCTGCAAGTTTTAATACACCTACGTTATTTGTAATAGCGAAAGACCTTACAAAAATGCAGGTACAGGCGGCAGTGGATGAGGCGGATATTGGTAATGTAAAGGTTGGCCAGGATGCAACATTTACAGTAGATGCCTTTCCGGATGACGTTTTTAGCGGCAGGGTAAGGGACATAAGGCTTGAGGCCAGTGTTTCGGCCAATGTTGTTACCTATACCACTATTATTGATGCGCCCAATAACGAATTAAAACTAAAACCAGGAATGACGGCAAGTGTTACGATTATAACAAAAGAAGACACGGGCGTGCTACTTATACCGGCAAAAGCGCTTGCCTTTAAACCCGATTCAGCACAATTGAAAAATTATGTAATTGTAAAACGGGGCGGGGGTAGAAGCCGGCAGGATGGTGCGCAAAAAAGGCTTCATAATACGGGCGATTCAACAAAGCGTAAACAGCATATTCAGCCAAAAGACTCCACAGCCGAAGCTGCGTTTATATGGGTGCTTAGGGGCGATACCATTCTTCAAAAACGCATATTTACGGGATTGAATGATGATACAAATGTGGAGGTTGTAAGCGGCTTAACAACCAGGGACGATGTGATAACCGGTATGGAACAAAAAAGTGCTAAGGGCAGTAAACAGGATGCAGCCGCGCGCAGCCCATTTTTACCGCCACCCAGGAACGGCGGACGTGGTACGGGCACCGGGGCAGGCGGGGGCACAAGAAGGCCGCAATAAATATGTGAAAATATAGCAATGGCAAATGTTATTCTTGAAATAAAAGACCTGAAGCGCGAGTTTATTGTAGGCTCTGAAACCGTACGTGCTTTAAAGGGGGTAAGCTTTAATATTAATGCGGGGGAGTTTGTTACCATAATGGGCAGCAGCGGCAGTGGTAAAACAACCATGCTTAATATATTGGGCTGCCTTGATAAACCAACAATGGGCGATTATATACTGGATGGCGTGGATATAAAAACATTGGGCAAAAACGAACTTGCCCGTTTGCGCAACAGAAAGATAGGTTTCGTGTTCCAGTCGTATAACCTTTTACCCAGAACATCTGCCCTGGAAAATGTAGAGTTGCCTTTATTATACAACAGCGAAATATCGGCTAAGGACAGGCACGAGAAAGCTAAATGGGCGCTGGATGCGGTAAAGCTTGGCGACCGGTTTGACCATACTCCCAACCAGTTATCAGGCGGGCAGCAGCAGCGTGTAGCGATAGCCAGGGCCCTGGTGAATGAACCTGTTATGATACTGGCAGATGAAGCCACCGGCAACCTGGATTCACGAACGTCTTACGAAATAATGGCTTTGATGCAGGAGCTTAACCAAAAGCAAAACAAAACGATAGTGTTCGTAACGCATGAACCGGATATAGCATCCTTTAGCAGCAGGACGGTTATGCTGCGGGATGGCAAGCTTATGCGCGATTCAAACAAAGAAAATATACGCTCGGCTAAAGATGTATTACAGTCGTTGCCGCCAAGTAACGACTATTAAAATTATAGCATGAACATTCTTAACCTTGTACAAATAGCCTTCAAAGCGATGCGGCGCAACAAGTTGCGTGCTTTTCTTACTATGTTGGGTATTATTATAGGCGTAGGTGCTGTAATAGCAATGGTTGCCATTGGGCAGGGTTCAAAGCAAAGCATCCAGGACCAAATTGCCAGTATGGGCTCAAACATGCTAACCATCCGCCCAAACAGCAATGTTACCGGCGGGGTGCGCCTGGATGCTACAAGCGTTCAATCGCTTGACCAGGATGATGTGAAAGCCCTGCAAAAAGCGCAATACATTAATGCGGTATCACCGGCAGTCTCCTCAAGGGGCCAGGTTATTTACAGTAATTATAACTGGTCAACCAGTTTGCAGGGTGTAGCTCCCGATTACCTCACTATCAGGGGCTGGTCTTTAAAGGACGGCGTGCCGTTTACTGACAAGGAGGTAGCCAGTTCAGCCAAAGTTTGCCTGCTGGGCTTAACCGTGGTGGCCAATCTTTTTCCTAATGGCGATAACCCCGTAGGCAAAATAATACGGTTCAAAACCATCCCCCTTAAAGTTATAGGCATACTAAGCAGCAAGGGTGAAAATGCTTTCGGGCAGGACCAGGATGACATAGTTATCGCGCCATATACCACCGTTCAAAAAAGAATAACCGCAACTATTTATTTTCAGAACATTTATGCCTCTGCAATTGACCAGAATTCAACTACGCTTGCTTCAGCAGAAATATCGCAAATATTAAGGCAAACACACAAAATAAAAGCAGCAGAAGACGATGATTTTGCAGTGCGCACGCAGGATGAGCTGATAAGTACTTTCAGCTCCACCAGCCAGTTGCTTACCGTATTGCTGGCAGTTATTGCAGGCATATCGCTTATAGTGGGTGGCATTGGCATCATGAACATCATGTACGTGTCAGTAACTGAGCGCACACGCGAAATTGGGCTGCGCATGGCCATAGGCGCGCGCGGCAGGGATATAATGCTGCAATTTTTAATTGAGGCAGTGCTTATCAGCATTACCGGCGGGCTTATAGGTGTGGCGTTTGGCTTTATATCCACCAAGCTGGTAACCCTGTTTTTAAAATGGCCAACCCTTATAACTGAATCATCGGTTGTACTATCTTTCCTTGTTTGCGTGGTAACAGGGGTATTTTTTGGCTATTATCCTGCGCAAAAGGCGTCCTTGCTTGACCCGATTGACGCCCTGCGGTATGAGTAAGCCTAAATCCATCTACAGTTTGTGTTCTCCTTTGTCTAAAAAGTTGTCATAAAATACAATGCTTAAAAAATTAACGATTGTTAAGTAATTAGTATTTGCCGCGTATTTGTTAACAATTTCTTCATGTACTACATTTGCTGGTAAAATTGTATCAGCATGCAGCTTAAACAAGTTGATATAGTGGAAAATATATCAGGCGAGGACTTTAAGAATAAGTATTACGATCCAAAATTGCCTTTAATAATCCGCGGCCTGGCCAAGGAATGGCCTGCCTACCGCAAATGGAATTGGGCTTATTTAAAAGAAGTGGCAGGTAAAGAAAGAGTAGGCATTTACAACAATGTAAAAAGCGATGCATATACCCCTATTAACAGGGCTGACGATTATACAACTTTCGGGGAATATATTGATTTGATAAGCAACGGGCCCGCAGCCTGGCGTATTTTCCTGTTCAATATTTTCAGTCATGCGCCCCAGTTGACAAAAGATTTTACCTGGCCGGAGCATTTGATGAAGGGCTTTGTAAAAAGGGTGCCTATGCTTTTTGTGGGTGGCCAGGGGTCAATCACCCACATGCATTTCGACATCGACCTAAGCCATATCATCCACACGCAGTTTATGGGCAGAAAGCGGGTGCTGCTCTTTCCGCATAAGGAACAATTTAAATTATACCGTAAGCCCTTTGAAGTATTGAGTGTGGCCGATTTCAGCAATTATTACGATCCCCAAAATACAAAACTTGACTTTAAACAATTTCCGGCAGTAGGAGGCGCGGCAGGGTATGATTTTATATTGGAACCCGGCGACACGCTGTTTATGCCGGGCGGGTATTGGCACCACATGGAATACCTTGAAAGCGGTTTTGCCATGAGCCTGCGTGCGCTGAACAATTCATTCGGCGGCAAGTTAAAAGGTGTGTGGAACCTGGTAGGCATGCGTAATATAGACACGCTGATGAAAAAAACCATGCCCATAAAATGGTACGACTGGAAAAAGAAGAAAATTTACGAAGCGGCTGAAAAAGAATTGTCTTAAAAAAGATGGGAGGTTTGATGCTTAAAAAAGGTGTAGGATATAAGGTTTAAAGAAGAAGGCGTTTTGTATTCCTCATGCCCTATGCATTATCCCTTTCGGCTTCCTGAGGGTAAAAATAAAACGGCGGTTAGAAAACCGCCGAGATTGCGTCAGCATATAACCCCCAATGAAAACCGCTTATGATTATTTTAGTTGTTCGTTATACTTGTCCCCTGATTGCTGCACAAAGATGCGTTGAACGGTAAGGCCTTTACAAGTGATTTTTCACTAATATGTATGTGATTTTTCACTTTCATAAACTTTTACTGTTAGCCTTCTTGCTGGTATAAAAAAAGAAACGGCGGTTAGAAAACCGCCGTGAGTGTGTGTCAGCATATAATTCTAATGAGAAAAATTGTCTGTGTTTCATAGATAACAACGGTCCAGCTGGCCTGTTATTCTTACACAAAGATGGCGTTGGCCAAAAGGATAAAAACGGTGATTTCGCACATAAATTCATGTGATTTTTCACATTTTTCCTTACACAATAGCTGTAAACTCATTTCATTAATTTTTTCTGTCTGTTACCGAAAAACAGTTTATTTTGGGGAATTAAATAATCTTACTGCAATGGCATTCAGCGTTATTGAAGAAGCTAATCTATTCCCTGTTATCCGCCTTAAGGACGAAGAAAACAATACCGAAGCGGAGATATACTCCTTTGGCGCTTTAATAAATGCGTTTACAATACAGCAAGGCAGCTTTACCCACAATGTTATCGACGCTTTCTCATCGCCACAGGATGCAATGGATAACATTACCGCTGGTTTTAAAAGCGCCAGGCTGTCCCCATTTGTTTGCAGGGTTACTAAAGGCAGGTACGTGTTTTCAGGAAAAGAACATGCCATCAATAAATTTTTTTTAGGAACAGAAGCTATTCACGGGCTTGTTTTTGATGCGCAATTTAAGGTGACGGAAAAAAGGGCTGATGCCCACGGCGCCTCCGTTACACTGGAGCATGATTATATTAAAGAGGAGGAGGGGTTTCCGTTTAATTTCCATTCCAGGATAACTTATACCTTAAAAAAGCCGAACACGCTTTCTATCGCCGTTGTAATTACCAATACCGGTAAAACAGATATGCCGTTAACTGACGGCTGGCACCCCTATTTTACCCTGGGCGGCAAAATAAATGAGTTGCTTTTCCAGGCAAATACTAAACAGATGCTGGCGTTTAACGAATACCTGGTACCCACTGGCGGGTTTGTTGAACACAGGTTATTCAATTCGCCAAAACACCTGGGCGAAACTTTTCTGGATAACTGTTTTGTACTTGACGGGTGCGAAAAGCCCGCCTGTATTATAACAAATGAGGCAACAGGGTTGCAGTTGATTATTACAGCCTCAAAAAATTATCCTTACCTGCAGGTATATACCCCACCGCACCGCAGAAGTATAGCCGTTGAAAATCTTAGCGGTGCACCTGACGCGTTTAATAATGGCATTGGATTAATTATTGCAAAGCCCCTTGAACAATATACTTTTGCAACCGATTACAAACTGCAGTTATCGCATTAATCTTATTCTCATGATCTCAAGCGCCGGTGAAATCGCTGCTATTTTTAAAGAAAAATTTAACACCGCTCCGAAATTGTTTTTTTCGCCTGGAAGAATAAATCTTATAGGTGAGCATATTGATTACAACGACGGTTTTGTGATGCCCGCAGCAATTGACAAAGGGATTTTTTTTGCGGTCGCCCCCAACAATACAAAAAGTATTCATGTATATAGTGCCGACATGGACGAACAACTGCATATAGGCCTTGCAGACATTCATGTTATGGACGGCTGGAAAAATTATATACTCGGTGTTGTTGACCAGTTGTTAAAAAGAAATTATCCTATTGATGGTTTTGATGTGGTGTTTGGCGGGCATTTACCCGTAGGTGCAGGGCTTTCTTCTTCTGCGGCAGTGGAATGTGGGCTGGCATTTGCGCTTAATGATATTTTTAATCTTAAAATAAGCAGGATTGATATTGCCCTTATATGCCAAAAAGCCGAGCATACCTACCCTGGTGTGCAATGCGGTATTATGGACCAGTTTGCCAGCGTAATGGGCAAAAAAGGCCATGTGCTGCTGCTTGATTGCAACACGCTGCAATACGAAACACTGCCTTTTCATGCCGACGAATATGCGATTGTATTAATAAATTCAAAGGTGCATCATTCACTTGACGGCGGGGAATACAATGTACGCAGGCAGGAGAGTGAAAACGGCCTGCTGGTGCTTAAGGAAAAATATCCGTCGGCAAAAACCTTTAGGGACATAACGCCACAACAGGTAAAAGATGCACACCCTGCATTTGATGACGAAAATGTTTATAACAGGTGCCTGTACGTAACGGAGGAAATTGCCCGCACGCAAAGTGGCGCAACATTGCTGAAACAGGATAATATAAAGGCTTTTGGCCAGTTGATGTTCAAAACCCATGAGGGCCTTAGCAAGCTGTATGAAGTAAGTTGTGAAGAACTGGATTTTTTAGTTGACCTCGCTAAAGAGCATCCTGAAATATTGGGTTCGAGGATGATGGGCGGCGGTTTTGGGGGCTGTACCATTAATATCATTCCGAAAGATAAAGTTGAGGTTATTACTTGCGACATCATCAAAAAATATCGGGAGAAATACGGTATTAATGCCGAGTTGTATGCTATGCAATTATCGGATGGCACGTATGCGATAACGGAATAGTTGTCAGGCTATTTTCGATCAATTGTATTCGATAATTTTTTAAATTCACTCAAATACTTGTCAAAATTATCATTTGCTGTTCCTGTCACTATAACAATGGTGTCGTCAATCAACACCGCAAGTTCATATAAATGATGATGCTCACCATTTATTGTGCCTTCAATTTCTCTTTCTAAAGATGGAAATCCGTTTGTCTTGCCTTCACCCAAATGCTTAATTACCGGTTTGACAACTACGCTGGCCAACGCATTTGCAAATGACCGAAGTGACATACCGTCTGCCAGCGTCGAAAATACTTCAACATGAGGGCTGTGTTCGTATGATTCTTTCTTAATGCCTCCAATGGAATATGTGTAATTATTGTCGCGGGATTTAGCAAATTTAAAAATTGATTTACTGTCATTAAGCCTAAATTTCGCAAGAGCAAACGGGTCAATTATCTCGAGTGTATCATAAAATACTGATTTGAATATCCCCTCAAATTCCCGGGGCGTTTTAGCATCATTAATTGCACAAAATGCAACTAATGTTGTACAAAAGGTAGAATCACCAAAAACAAGGGTGTATATTTTTGTTAGCGAATCAAATTGCCTCAGCAAAAGCTTTGCGGAAAATCCGCTTACTTTTAATTCTTTATATGCCAGAAGTTTTGCGCCCGGACTTTGAGCCAAGTTTTCTTTTGTTAGCCCCTTTGTGTTAACATAAAAATTATCGCCAATTAAATCTGTTACCTGTATAAATTGGCTGCTGTCTTTAATTATGCCCGTCAGTTCATTAGTGATTATGGTAAAACTATCGGGCAAAACAACATACAACCGTGTTCCCGGAATGTTTTTGTGCTTTGATGATTTGACGGCATTGATACTATCCGGAAAATTGCTATCCATAATTTGCCCCTGGGATTTAAAAGCAAACCAGGATAACATTAATACAAGAATATTTTTCATTATGGGGTTTTTTGGGGAGAAAATCAAAAAATGCATTTAGTGGTAGATTTTACAACTCCACCGCAGCAATCATGCTTATTTCCACATTTACCGCTTTCGGCAATCCTTTTACAGCCACCGTTTCCCTCGCAGGGAAATCTCCTTTAAAATAGGAGCCATATACTTCGTTCACTTCACCAAAAAGGCTCATGTCACTCAAAAAAATAGTCGTTTTAACAACATGCTCAAACGTAAGTTTGGCCTCACTAAGTATTGCCTGCAGGTTATGCATTACCTGGTGTGCCTCGTCTTTAATACCACTTGTTACAACTTCTCCGGTCGGCGAAATAATAGCCACCTGGCCACTGATAAAAAGAAAACCTCCTGCCTTTACTGACTGGTTGTAGGGGCCAATAGGGTCTGGCGCTTTTTTGGTGTTGATAATTTGCTTTGACATTATACTTTTGTTTTGATCTTTGATGTAATAAAATTATACTCTTCTTCGCTCAGTTTGCTTCTTCTTACATATATGCCGGTATTATTGTCAGTGTGCAGCAGCATAAAATCATTTATCAACTCGTACTTTGTAATATAATCCCAGGCCAAATATCCTTCACTTCCTTTGCGCACCCACGATATTTTTTTGTCATCAATGGTATATATAAGAGGTGATTGAAAAGATCTTGTGTGGTACCGTTTATATGCGTTGGTGCGCAAGGTAAACGGTAAACTGGTATTTATAAAAACCAGGCAAAAAGGTGCCCACGGTATATCATCTTCAAATATTTTGGCAACCCCAAACCAGTTTAGCAGCATAAGTACCAGGCTTATAAAGCCCGCAACCACCAGAAGCCTTAGCTCGGTTTTTTGATAATATATCTTTAAAACCAGGCGTTCATATTCTTTAAGAGTAATGTCCAGCGGCATTGTTATCGTCATATTTAAGGATTGAGTTTGCAAATTGCAGCAATTACGTCAACCTTCCAACCTATTTTTGCGG
>FTJK01000027.1_pt2 | contig 13304 bp, 11 predicted proteins | sample 1658811 | NCBI WGS metagenome assembly FTJK01 (sample SAMEA3914857, study PRJEB12502) | metagenome | biome: forest; material: soil | place: USA | collected 2011-06-22 | depth 0.1 m
GGGTATAACTGAATAATTGGTGTGAAGTAAATTACCGTTAACAATTGAAAGCATTTTCTACCATTTCATCCTGGCTCTCGCTTCTGCGTGTAAATCAATACACCAAGAATTTCTTTGTTTTGGCGCCATTGTTTTTCTCGTTCAAATTCAGGAACCTTAATCTTTTATACCTTTCGGTCATAGGTTTTGCACTCTACTCTGTTATTGCGAGTTGTGTGTATATAATTAACGACCTGACTGATATGAAGGAGGATGCGTTACATCCTTTAAAAAACCAGCGGGCTTTCCCAAGCGGGAAAATTTCTGTTAATGCAGGTATAATTGCAGCTATTTTATTGTCGATAACCGGCTTCACAATAGCATTCTTTTTAAATACTCTTTTTGCCATTATTCTTGCAACTTATTTTATTCTTAATATTCTATATTCCATTATTTTAAAACGATTTGCAATAACCGATATTATTATTATTGCTTTGGGGTTTGTATTGAGAATATACGCGGGTGGCGCGTTAATTCATGTAGTACCCTCTATGTGGCTAACATTAATGACGTTTCTATTGTCACTTATTTTGGCTTTGGGAAAACGAAGGGATGATGTTATGCTTAAAGAGGATGGTTTAACAACAAGATCGTCTATTAAGGGATATAATCTTGAAATGCTAAATTATTCCATTGTTACCATGGCGGGTATAACAATGGTGTGCTATATACAATATACGATAAGCCCAGAAATAATATTACACTTTCACAATCCCTACCTGTATTGTAATATCATTTTTGTAATTGCAGGTTTTCTGCGGTATTTCCAGGTGTTGTTTGTAAAGGGCGGTACATCAAATCCGTCGAAAATTGTTTTGAAGGACAGGTTTTTGCAATTCGATCTTATCTTGTGGTTAGGCAGCTTTATTATCTTTATCCGTTAGACACAATGACATTGGCGCTTTTTGACTTTGATGGTACCATAACAAATAAGGACTCGCTTTTACACTTTACGGCATTTGCAAAAAAGAAAATAGCATTTTATACTGGTATGTTAATATTGTCGCCGGTATTAATATTGAATAAGTTTAGGATTGTCAGTTCACAAAAAACAAAAAATAAGTACCTGTCATATTTTTTTAAAAACATGAGTACTGCGAAGTTTAACGAAATATCCGCGGAATATGTACTGAGCAAACTGGATTCAATCGTTATAAAGGACGCCGTTCGTCAAATTAACTGGCACAAACACAGTGGCCATAGAGTAGTTGTGGTTTCAGCTTCGCCTGAAAATTACCTGCTAAAATGGTGTTCTAATTACGGGATAGAATGTATTGCCACGAAATTACAAACCTCTGGTGGAAAAATAACCGGCAAAATTGAAGGGCTGAACTGTACAGGCGCGGAAAAAGAGAAAAGGATAAAGGAGAAAATAGACCTGCAGGCGTACACAGATATTTATGGATATGGCAATAGCAGGGGCGACAAGGAAATGCTTGCCTTGTGCAACAAGCCGCATTATAAAATTTACAATTAACAATGCGAAAAATAAATCTTTCAGAAAAGCAGTTCAACATAGGTCTGCTTCTTCTGTTTATGGTATTTGCGCTGTATTGCGCGTTAAAGGCAACAAAAGGGCTTATTATACCGGTTGAGCAGGACGATTACAGGGATATGGCCATTGCAGAAAATATGCTGCATGGCAATTATACTCACGATCCTTCCTATCTAAATGAATTGCTTTGGTACAACCCATTTCTACCTGCCTTCAATGCCATCCTTTCGCGTATTACCGGGCTTCCCCTCAACATAATTGTTACACACGCGGGCAAATTTTTTAACCTGCTTATCCCCTTTAGCATCTATTACATGGGAGTGAAGTTATTTGACCGGAAAACAGCGCTTGCCATTGCTGCCGCGTCTATCTTTTTTGTTTGCGGCAACGACTATGGCGAACATACTTCCGGATACACGTATATATGGGTAGCGCTCTGCTTCTCACAGGTGCTTTTTTATGTAGCCATCGTGTTTGCCAATAAAATTTTGCAGGAAAAAAAATATATAAGGTATCTACTGCTGGGTGCTTTTACGGGCTTGCTCTTTCTGTGCCATAGCGCTACTTCTTTTATATTTTGCATTGTGCTTGTTTGCTGTTTTGTTCACGCGTTTATAAAAAAAGAGATATCTTTCAAAGAGCTTATTTTAAATGGGTTGCTTTTTTCGGCCGGGTTAATTGTAACAGGGTATCCGTTGCTTAACAATATCTTTTTACATTACCATTACACAATAAAAAACGTTGACCCAACGCAATGGGTATATTTTCTGTTTGAGCCCGAACAGGTATCATTGTTTTTGAAAGAAACAATAAACATCTATTTTGTAATTGCAGTAATTGGATTGATAGCGTTAACCAGGAATAAAATCATCAATAAAATTACCAAAAGGCTGATACTATATTGGTTTTGGGGTTCAACCATAATATTCCTCTACGTTTATTTCATAGTAATACTCCGCACAAAATACAATATTAACCTGCCTGGCTTTGTGCCGTCATCCGATGTGTTTTTCTGTGTTAAGAGTGCCGAAGCTGTATTGTTTGGTGTCGGCTTTTACGAAATTGTGTCCTGGCTGTTTACAAAATTTGGTGCCAGTTGGAAAACAGTTATCTCTGCGCCGTTTTATAGCCTTCTTATTCTCCTAGTTTTACTAAGGGTACCATCTTATGCACACCGCAAAGAATACGTTTTGCTCAGGTCGCAAACGGTTGCAAGGCAGGAAGGCTTTAAACAATTAATGGGTGTATATTCCTGGCTTAAAACAAATACCGATATTAATGACGTAGTGCTTAGTAAAATGGACTTTGCAAATTTCCCGGTTATGGCTTCGGGCAGAAAGATGGTAGCAGCTTACGTATATTATTCCAGCCCTTATGTTAGCTATCTCGACAGGAAAAAGGATGCAGACACTATGCTTTCAGGCCTGCAAACCAATGCCAATATACAAGCGCTGCTTACCAGCTATAAAGTAAAGTATTTGCTGCTGCCTATTAGTGACGTTAAACAATACCAATATGCAGCCGGATACTTTCCAGCTGTCGCCTATAGCGACAGCATTTTTGTAGTGAGAAAAAGGCAGTAAAAACTAACCCAGCTATTAATAAATGAACATTCCTTTTTTATCATTTGATTATATGCACGGCTTGCTGCGGCAGGAGGCAATTGAAACTTTCACCCGCTTCTATGACGATCATTATTATATTCTTGGCACGGGTGTAGATAAATTTGAGAAGGAGTATGCTGCCTTTAGCCAGACAAAGTACTGCGTAGGCGTAAGCAACGGCCTTGACGCACTGCACATCGCGTTAAAAGTATTGGGCGTTGGCCCGGGGGATGAAGTAATCGTTCCGTCAAATACTTATATTGCCACTGCATTAGCAGTTTCTTATACCGGGGCTACACCAACGTTTGCAGAGCCAGACGCGAGAACATATAACCTTGTTGCACAAAATATTGAAGACGCAATTACAAAACATACAAAAGCAATAATGCCGGTGCACCTGTATGGGCAGGCTTGTGAGATGGATGCCATTATGCACCTGGCTGAAAATCATAACCTGCATGTTGTTGAAGATAATGCTCAGGCCCATTGTGCAACATTCAATAATAAAATAACCGGCAGTTTTGGCCATGTAAACGCTACAAGCTTTTACCCGGGTAAAAACCTGGGTGCGTTGGGAGATGCCGGGGCGATTACCACCAACAATGAAGGTTTTGCTGAGCAGGCAAAAATGCTTCGCAATTATGGCAGCCGTGAAAAATATTATAACGAGGCAATTGGTTTTAACATGCGGCTTGATGAGCTGCAGGCAAGGTTTTTATCAGTTAAGCTACCCTATATGCAGCAGTTTACAGCCGCGAGGCAGCAAATTGCTGGCTGGTATAATGAGGCGTTACAAACAACAAGTGAAGTTATATTACCATATACAGCGGAAGGCGCAACGCATGTGTACCATCTGTATGTAATACGCTCGAATAAGAGAGACGCATTGCAGGCCTTTTTAAAACAGAAAAACATAGGCACCTTAATACATTATCCTGTACCACCGTATTTGCAAAAAGCATACGCTCATTTAGGTTACAGGCAAAATGATTACCCTGTGGCGGAAGAGCTGGCTGAAACATGCCTAAGCTTGCCATTATATCCAGGCTTAACACAACAACAGGTGGAGTATATATGTGATGCTATAAAGGAATTTTATTCAGCAAAAGGATAATATATTGAAGAAAAAAAGAATTTTAATACCTATAGTCGGGCAGGGTTCAATCATACACATTATACGTACCGGCATTCTTGAAAAGATGCGTGAATTTTGTGAGCCGGTATTGTTATTACTATGGAAACAGGATGACTTGCTGGATGAATTAAAAGCACAAAATATTGAAGTGCATATAATGCCAGAATATAAGTTTACAGATGCTTATAAAGCACTACGGCTAAAAATTAATTACTGGTATCAATATTTCCGTTTAAAAACACCGAGTACCGATATTCAAAAAGGTTACCACTTTTCATTCAGGCCCGGCAAGCTGGTTTTAAAACAAAAAGCGAGAGAAAACCTGTTATGGCTAAGGCTAACATTGCAACCCGGATATATAAAGCAACTGGTTAAAGAAGAAGACAGGGCACTTAAAAACAGTAACACTTATGCCCTGTACAAGGAATGGTTAGATAAACTAAATGGCGACGGTATATTTACTGTAACCCCGTTTTTACATGAAGTAGAATTGGTGGCGCGAATTCTAAAAAAAGGAAATGCACAATTGATCGCTTCTATACACTCATTCGATAACGTAACTAAACGGGGCTGGCCGGCCATCTTTTTTGATAATTATTTTGTTTGGAATAAATATAACAAAGCGGAGCTGGAGCGGATTAACCCTGCCTTCGTAGGCCGGGAAATCATAAATATCACAGGCGCACCTCAATTTGATTTTCACTACGATGAGTCATTTTGCTGGAGCAAAGATGATTGGTTACAAAAACTCGGGCTACCGGCGGGTAAAAAAATCATTCTATATGCCGGTGGGTCTGCTAACTTGTTGCCGCATGAGCCGCAATATGTAAAACACCTGGTTGAAGGTTTTGAAAAAGGCCTGATAAAAGAGGACGCGGTTATTTTGTTCAGGTGTCATCCCCTGGATGCGGTGGCGAGATGGAGAGACTTTATTGGCAATTCCCCATTCCTGTATTATGACCACAAACCGCCTGCAGGCAACAAACTTGATTTTAATAATTTTACCCTTGACGATGAGCGCCGTCTTATTTCAACGTTGAAACATACAGATGTACATGTAAATATATGCTCAACAATGGCGGTTGATGGCAGTGTATTTAATAAACCACAAATAGCACCTTATTATGACGAAGTTAATAAACCTGCAGAACTCCTTTTAAGGGCAATATATAATCAGGAACATTATTTACCAATAGTTAACAGTGGTGTGCTGTATTTTGCGGATACAAAAGAGAAACTAGCTATTCTTACGAATAGCGCATTACAAAACCCCGGTAAGTTTAACCAGCATTGCCAGGCCTGCGCAAATGAAATAATTACTTATACAGATGGAAGATCCTCCGAGAGAGTGATTGCAAAACTAAAAACTCTTTTCGCCTGATGAAGATACTGCATGTGTGCCAAAACTATTATCCATCAAAAGGGGGGCCGCAATATACAATGAAGCATGTGTCGGAAAAGCTGGCAGAATACTACGGCGATGATGTTAGTGTTGCCACTACCAACTCCCTATACGGGCCTGAATCAGTATTGTTCAAAAGAATTAAACCGGCTTACGAAGTTATAAACAACGTTAAAGTAAACAGGCTGCCATTTAGCAGGTGGCATTACCCAGTTATAAAGTACACGAACAAAATATTGATAAAAACCACGGGGTTGCGACTGCCATTTAGCATTGGTAAGTTGCAATATTCATTAGTAAGTCCAGCCATAACCAGAGCGATGAGAACCAGTGATGCGGATGTAATTATGGCTACAACAATAAACTATGATTTTTGTAACTATCCTCTTTGGCGCTTAAAAACCAGGAAGCCAAAGCCTTTTGTTTTGTACGGAGCATTACATCTGCATAAAGAAATAGAAAATGAGAGCGATCCCTCTTTGATTAAGGCAAGGGCTTGCGACTGTTATATATCAAATACCGAATTCGAAAGAAATGAGCTAATTAATTACGGTGTTAAGCCCGGAAATATTGTCAATATTGGGACTGGGATTGATGTGGCTGATTATATTAGCAATGACCATGATATTAATGCATTTAAAAAAAATTATGGCATAAATGAAAATGACATTACAGTTGGTTTTATCGGCAGGCTTGTAAAAGGTAAAGGTGTGGCTATATTGTTGGATGCATACAGAAAGATATATGCCGAAAATAAAAATATAAAGCTGCTGCTCGCGGGAGGTACTACAGAATATGTAGCCACAATAAAAAAAGTAATGCAGGATGAAAAGTTACCTATTATTCTGATTGAAAATTTTGATGACTCGTTAAAGCCAGTACTGTTTAATACGCTGGATATATTCGTGCTTGCTTCGCAAAGCGAATCTTTTGGCGTTGTATTTCTTGAGGCCTGGGCCTGCAAAAAGCCGGTAATAGGCAGTAATATGGGTGCCGTGGCTTCTCTTTTAACCGAGGGGCGGGACAGTCTCTTATTTACACCGGGCACTGTAGATGAACTTTTTACAAAAATAAATTTACTTGCGCAAGATAAAAATCTTCGTGAAAAATTAGGTGAAAATGGTTTTGCAAAAACAACCAGTCTTTATTCCTGGCCTGTAATTGTTAAGAAATATAGGGATGCTTATATTTTAGGGATAGAAAATTTCAAACGCCGGTAAAATTGGTGGTTTATGATGACCCGCTTAAAACTTTTTGGTAAAGATATTCTAAGGAAGCTAAACACTTCTGTTGGTAATGTTTTGCCTGTAGTCGACTTGAGGGGCGGTGGTAATATTGATGGTGCTTCAAAAACATTTTTAACCGGCGAAGCACCCATCAAAGGTGATATTGATACTTATCATTATGATAAAACCGCTAAAGCCCCGTATTGGATAGAGCTTTTTAGGGAAGGTGTAACTGTACCACCATTATTTATGCTGGTGCTATACAATGTACGCATGGTAAGCAGGGGCGTAATAATTCACCAAAATAAAGTGCTGCTTGAATCTGCAATTTTCCAGAGGGAGTATCTTGATAAGCTGCTTGCAAACCACAGCATCCTGGTGTCGTTGTATAAAAGGCAAGGCACCACTATTAGCAATGCGATACCATTGCTAAACAAGCTAAGCAATAATTATTATCACTGGACGACCGAATCATTGACGAGGCTTGCAGCCTTAAGCGAGTATAGCAATGAGGATTATTATGACTATAATATTATTATTGCCGCGGATGCACCTGCGTTTGAGAGGGAATCATTGATCGCTTTATTTAAGGTAAAGGAAGAGAAGATAATCACCTGGAAGAACAACGACAAGGGAATTATTGAAAAATGCATCCTTATCTCTTATCCCTTTATAAGGACCGAGGAAACGGTGATGATGAATGTTTACAACCTGCCCTTAGATAGATTATTAAACACAATTTCGCTAAGGAATATTTCATCACTTACTAATGAGGCAGAATATATTGTTATAAGCCGGAAAAATGTTAACCAACGCAAGCTTTTAGGAGAGGAAAAAATATTGAATGCTTTTCCTGCTATCCCGTTCAAAATAATATATACCGAGGAGATGAGTTATATTGAACAGGTAAGGACTTTTAGAAATGCAAAAATAATTATTGCGCCGCACGGCGCAGGTTTGGTTAACCTGGTTTATGTCACAAAAAAGCCTGTTGTTATTGAAATATTTCCAACGACGAGAAAGATAAGGGATGCCGGTGCTTACCATCAAATTGCCAGGGAAATGGAAATTGATTATCACCTGTTGGTAAAAGAACCGGCTAACGACGAACAGGATATTGAAATTACCGATACCATTCTTTCGGAAATAAAAGATATACTTTCCTTATACAAGTATTAGCCAGGTATAGATGAAAATATTGCATGTTACCCAAAACTATTATCCGTCGGTGGGAGGTACGCAACATACAATTAAAAAAATATCTGAAATTTTTGTTGAGGAATACAATGACAGTGTGATCGTGCTTACATCAAATTCCCTTTACGGGCCCAACCGGCAAAAGTTTGAAGAAATTGCCTTACGCGAAGAGGTACTGAATGGGGTAACGGTTAAAAGGCACCCATTTTTACGATCACATATTCCTCTAATAAAACTCTGGGGGAAATTTTTAAGCAAGGCATTTAAAAAACCTTTACCGGATTTTCTAATTTCCTTGCTTTCGGGGCCAATCTCAAGGGGCATGGTAAAAGATATCAAATCAACCGATGCAGATGTTATCGGCGCTTCGTCAATCCATTATCGTTTTGCTGATTACCCGCAATGGAGAAAACATACAACCAAACCAAAACCCTTTGTTATGTATGGCGCCCTGCACCTGCATGACACAAAATTGCTGCCCCTTTATATTGAACGGGCAAAGACTGCTGATTACTATATTGCCAATACTTTGTTTGAAAAAAACTATCTTATCCAACAAGGGCTTGATGAAAAGAATATAAAAGTTATTGGGGCCGGAAGTGATATTCTCGAAAAGGCAGATTTCTCTATTACAGACGATGAGCTGAGACGCAATTATGATATCGCCAAAGGCGACATAATAATTACTTATATAGGGCGGCAGGAGGCTTTTAAAGGCATTCCGGTTTTAGCCGAAGCTTATTCGTCCTTGGGTGCATCTTTTAAAAACATTCACTTATTTATTTGCGGTGCAGTTGGGGCATATACAGAAGAGTTAAAGAAAATAATTGAAATCAACAAAGGCATCCGCTTACTTTCTAATATTACAGATCGCCAAAAAACAGAAATACTCCGGGTAACTGATATATTGGTATTACCGTCCAAAGAGGAGTCTTTCGGAGTAGTTTTTTTAGAAGCCTGGAGTTTTTCAAAACCGGTGGTGGGTGCAGGCATAGGCGCTGTCGCTTCGTTAATCGAAGAAGGTAAGGACGGGTTGTTATTTAAGCCCGATGATGTGCAGGACCTGGCTGATAAGCTGCGGTTACTTGTTGAAAATGAACCATTGAGAAAAGAATTGGGAGAAAATGGGAAAGCCAAATATTTAGCAAATTACACCTGGGACGCAATCGCAAAAAAATTCAGGGATGTGTATCAACTGGCCATAAACAAATTTACGTTAGAGCAATCAAGGCAATAATATGTGTGGAATAGCGGGGATGTATTTATATAAAAGAGCCGATTTACAAAAGCAATATTTTGGCCGTTGCCTGGAAACAATGAAGCATCGTGGCCCTGATTCGCAATGCCTTTGGGACAACGACAAAAATTATATTGCGGGCTTCTGCCGCCTTGCCATACGAGACCTTAGCCCGCTGGGCAACCAACCCATGTTATCGGATTGCGGCAACTATTGCATAAGCTTTAATGGCGAGGTTTATAATACAGATGAGTTAAAAAAAGCTCTTCTCCCCTACCGAGCAAAATTCAAATCAACTGCTGACACAGAAGTTTTATTATATGCCTTTATGCACCTTGGCGCTAACGAGACGTTACAAATTACCGATGGAATATTTGCTATTGCCTTTTATGACGTACAGACGAATAGTTTAGTCCTCGCCAGGGACAGGGTTGGTATTAAACCTTTGTATATTGGCGAATCAACTGAGGGAATCGTCTACAGTTCCCAGTACGACCATATAATTAACCACCCCTACCTCCAGAATGAATCGCTTAGTGCGGGCGCAATCGGCTCCTTTCTCACGCTTGGCTATGTTCCCGAAAATTCAGGCGCTGTAAATAAAACAAAACTATTGCTGCATGGCCATTATTATATAGCTAAAGGCGGCAAAATTGAGCAACACAGGTACTACGATTATCCTGTAAACAGTAATGCAAATAAAAAAGGTGACCTTGAAGAGACTTTATACAATGCTGTGCAAAGCCAATTGGTTAGCGATGTGCCCTTGGGTACATTTATGTCCGGTGGGGTTGACAGTACTTTGGTAACTTATTTTGCCAACAGGCAAAGGCAGGTTAATTCGTTCACTATCGGCATAAAGGGCCACAGGCTCGACGAGTCTGGGGCCGCCCAACAATTTTCCACCCTGTTTAATACAAATCACCATCAGAGGTTTATACAAACAGACGACCTGCTGGGCCTGATTACCGAAAATACAAAAGCGTTCAGTGAACCTTTTGCAGATTTTTCTTCGTTGCCGGCATTAATGCTTTCAAAGTTTGCCCGTGAAAATGTTACGGTAGCATTAAGCGGCGATGGCGGGGATGAATTATTTTGGGGTTACCCGCGCAATAAAACAGCCTTAAAAAACATCGCACTTTATAAGCAGAGCCCATTTAAAAGAAAAGCAACCCTTTTAGCGCGTAAGCTGGGCAATACAAAGGGAATGACCATAGGCAGGCACTGGAAAGAAAAAGATTTTCTTTCATACTACTATCATTCATTATTTATCAGCGGGTCGCTGCAATGGGCGCCGCGCATATTTAAGGAAGAGGCTTATGACGACTATTATTATGCAACACTAGAAAATAGTGAGAAGGCTTTGCTAACGGATGATAACAGCTATATGAACGCTGCGCGTAAGCTGGAAACAGATATACACCTGCAGCGCATTTTATTAAAGGTTGACAGGGCAAGTATGTTGCACAGCCTTGAGGTAAGGGTGCCCTTGCTTGGTAACCGTGTGCTTGATATGAGTGCAGCCTATACATACAAAGAATGTATAAGCAGCGAAGGGGGGAAAATGGTTTTGAAAAATTCGCTTATAGCAAAATCGGGCAAGGAGCTGGTAATGAAACCAAAAAAAGGGTTTGATATACCCATGGGAGAATGGATGCGCAAAGAACTAAAAAAAGACATTACAGAAAAGATATATGATATGCCGCCGCACCTTGCGGTAATGTTTGAAAAAAGAAAATTACACACGCTGCTGCACCAGCATATGAGCGGCAAAAGCGACCTTAGCTGGGTTATTTGGGCACTTTATTCGTTGGTGAACTGGGATGCCTTTCACAGGAACACTAAAACATTAGCAGGTTGAGGATCGGTATTGTAACAATAGATTTCCCTACAGTTAGCGAAACTTTCATTTATGTAAAAGTGCAGCAATTGGCACAAAGGGGTTATACAGTAATTGTTTTTTGCAGTAATGTAAATAAGCAGCTTTTTGATAGCTACTTCACGGGTACTAAGAATGTTCAGGTTGAGGTTTTTAACAGGAAAAATATAATACGGTATGTTTTAATGCACCCCTTCACTATAATAAATGCGGTGCTGCGCAAACAGGGTATTAAAAAATTTATTATTGACAAATCAGTAACGGCTCACATAAAGGCCCATAAGCCAGACATATTGCATATTGAATTTTCCGGCCTTGGGGCTAATTATATAGACATTCTTAAAAACCTTCCGGCAAAGACAGTAGTAAGCTGCAGGGGTTCGGGTGAAAAAGTTAAGCTGCTTGTATCCGACGAGCGAAAAAAAGATATGCAGCGATTGTTTGAATTAGTTGATGCTATCCATTGTGTATCCGGCGATATGAAGCAAACCATTCTCCCTTACTGCAGCGATGCATCAAAAATATTTATAAACTATCCCTGCGTTGATACGTCATTTTTTAATGACACAGCAACCAGGCAAAAAAATGATATTATCCATATTTTAAGCGTTGGCAGGTTTACTTTTCAAAAGGGGTATCTTATAGGTTTATTAGCTATAAAAAAACTATCGGAATCTTTTACCGGCTTTGTATGGACGATTGTGGGATCTGGCCCGCAACACGACGAAATTGTTTTTCACATCAACCAACTGCAACTGCAACAGCATGTGGTACTTGCGGGAACAAAGAGCCGGAGCGAGATGGCTGAACTATATAAAAAATCGGATATTTTTTTTCTCACAAGTGTATATGAAGGGGTTGCAAATGCGGTACTTGAGGCTATGAGCACTGCACTGCCCGTTGTAGCAACCAGGAGCGGTGGCATGGAGGAAGTAATAACCGATACAGAAACAGGTTTTTTAGCTGATGTTTATGATAGCGACACGCTGGCGCAACATCTTTTAGTATTGGCTGAAGATGAGCAAAAGCGGAAGGCAACCGGTATTAAAGCCAGGCAAAGGATATTAGAAAATTTTACTATTGAAAAACAGACAGCGATTTTTGAAACAGTGTATCGCAACCTTGTAAAGCATTAATATTTTGGTATTTAAATTTATACGTTACACCCAGCCTTCGTGGCAGCTAAATATGACTCCTGTTTCTGAAAAACGGTTTGCATCATGCAGTATAAAAGAACAGGATATACCGGAGAGAACTATTGACAACCGCTTTGAAACAAAATCTGCAAAAATTGCAGACGCGGGATACAACCTTTGTATCAGGGGTATGCTACTTCAATCTACCGCGGAAGAGATCAGGCAACAGCAAAACCAACAACAACCCACTTTAAAAGACGAATACACTTTTATAAGAAAATATTGGGGCACCCCCTGGGCAAGCTTTGCCTTGCTGATGCGCATGTTTACATTAAAAAATCCTGTTAAAGAAATATTTGCATATACTGCAACCTCAAAAATAAAAAGGGTAAATGCATACGGGAACCCTTTCATAGATCAGAGTTATCCAGGGTTTCAGTCAAAGCTAATTGCAGCCGCACCACTGGTGGCTGTTATCATTCCCACATTAAACAGGTATTCTTATTTGAAAGATGTTTTGCATGACCTGGAGAAGCAATCATACAAAAATTTTGAAGTTTTGGTATTTGACCAGTCGGATAATTTTGACAGCCATTTTTATGACCAGTTTAGCGTGGACGTAAAAGTGCATAACCAAAAAGAAAAGTTACTGTGGACAGCGCGTAACAATGCAGTAAAAGCAACGCGTGCGGAATATCTTTTGTTTTTTGACGATGATTCACGCGTAGATGAAAACTGGGTTTTTGAACATCTTAAATGCCTTGATTTTTATAATGCCGATATTTCAGCGGGAATCTCCCTGGCGTCTGTAGGCCAAAAAATACCTGCTAACTACAGCTATTTCAGGTGGGCCGACCAGTTTGATTCGGGTAATGCCATGGTAAAAAGGGATGTTTTTAAGCAAATAGGTTTATTTGATGAAAAATTTAATGGGCAGCGTATGGGTGATGGGGA
>FTJK01000279.1_pt1 | contig 13212 bp, 10 predicted proteins | sample 1658811 | NCBI WGS metagenome assembly FTJK01 (sample SAMEA3914857, study PRJEB12502) | metagenome | biome: forest; material: soil | place: USA | collected 2011-06-22 | depth 0.1 m
ACGTAAAAAACCTTCTTTATCTGCATCAAGAATAGCTACGAGTGATACCTCCGGCAAGTCCAATCCCTCGCGCAAAAGGTTAACACCAACCAATACATCAATATCACCCAACCTTAACTGCCTCAATATTTCAATACGCTCCAGCGTATCCACATCGCTGTGTATATATTTTGATTTGATGTTTATCCGGTGCAGGTATTTATCCATCTCCTCTGCCATGCGCTTGGTTAACGTAGTTACCAGTACACGGTCGCCTTTGGTTACACGTTTGTCAATTTCGTCCAGCAGGTCATCTATCTGGTTTACTGACGGGCGTATCTCAATGGGCGGTTCCAATAAGCCTGTTGGCCTTACCACTTGTTCTACCACAATACCGCCCGCTTTTTCCAGTTCATAATCGCCTGGTGTGGCGCTTACAAACACCGTTTGGCCTGTCATGCCTTCAAACTCGTGAAAGTTTAGCGGCCTGTTATCCAGCGCACTCGGCAGGCGAAAGCCATAGTCAACCAGCACCAGCTTACGGCTTCTGTCGCCGCCGTACATGCCCGCCACCTGTGGAATAGTCTGGTGGCTTTCGTCTATTACGGTTAGAAAATCCTTGGGAAAATAGTCCAGCAAACAGAAAGGCCTGGTACCAGGTTCCCGCCTGTCAAAAAAACGGGAGTAGTTTTCAATACCGTTACAAAAGCCAAGCTCGCGTATCATTTCAATATCGTACTCCACCCTTTCTTTTAAACGCTGTGCTTCTATCAGTTTGCCGGTGCTTTTAAAGTATTCGTTTTGCAGGCGCATTTCGTCCTGTATCTCATAGAGTATCTGTTGTTGTTTGTCCTTGGGTGCAATATATAAATTGGCAGGAAAGATGGCGGCTGTATCAACTTTGGCAATGCGCTTGTTGGTTTGCACGTCAAGCGTTTCAATCTCTTCAATCTCATCCCCAAAAAAAGTAATACGCAGGCCATGGTCCACGTATGGCAGGTTAATATCCACTGTATCTCCCTTCACCCGAAAAGTACCGCGCTTAAATTCAATCTGTGTACGGTTGTATAAACTGTTTACAAGCGAATGCAAAAAGCCCTGCCTTGCTACTACCTGCCCTTTTTGAATACGTACAATACCATTCTCAAATTCAGTGGGGTTACCAATACCATAAATACAGCTTACGCTGGCTACTACTATAATATCGCGCCTGCCTGTAAGCAGCTCGCTTGTGGCCTGTAAACGCAGCTTATCAAGTTCCTCGTTAATACTTAAATCTTTTTCAATATAAGTATCACTAACGGGCATATAAGCTTCCGGCTGGTAGTAATCGTAATAGCTTACAAAATAGCCAACTGCGTTGTCAGGAAAAAACTGTTTAAACTCGCCATACAACTGCGCAACCAATGTTTTATTGTGTGTTAATACCAGGGTAGGCCGCTGCACATTTTGTATAACATTGGCCATGGTAAATGTTTTACCACTGCCAGTAACACCCAGGAGCGTTTGGTATTTTTCGCCGCTGTTTAAACCATCGGTTAGTTGCTGAATAGCCGTTGGCTGGTCGCCGCTTGGCTGGTAATGTGACTGTAATTGAAAACGCATGCTACAAAGTTACAAAGATGGTGTGTTGATTTGTAAAACGCCTGCTGCTAATTATTGTTGCAGGGTATCTGGCTGATAATGAAGGCGCTGCAATTTTAATCGTTTTTTTTAAAATGAAACTTTAGATTTGTCTGAAAGGAACACTATAACTATGGCACCAAGATCAATCAACCAGAAGCTCCACACCTTTATTGACGTACTACCCCCTGCCAAATTAAACGAGATCTATTACCTGCTGATGAACAACTACCGTGATGAATTTAAGATTGCCCTTAGCCATGACATGAATGAAGAAGAGATAAGCGATGGTGAACTGGATCTGATGGTGCAGCAGTTGCTTGGGTAAAGGATTTTTAGTAAATTTGTTACAAATTATTTTTATGGAATTAAGCGCCATTAAGGAAAAACTGCACACGCTTATTGATACCTCCAGCGACGATGAACTTCTCGAAATTTATGAATACCTGGAAAACCGCGCTGATGGGGCGGAGTACACAGATGAGTTTAAAGCGGAGCTTGACGCGGAATATGAGGACTATGTTAAAAATGAGAACGGTATTCCGGCTGAAGAAGTCTTTTTGGCGATTGACCAAATATTAGGCAGGAATAAATAGATATGCCCTACCAAATAATTTTTAGAGAAAGGGCCTCAAAGGAATATAGTCAAGCAGTGCGTTGGTATGAAGAGAGAAGTATACAGGCAGCGGAAAACTTTGCCGATGAAGTACACGCATTGATTTTAAGAATACAAAAACAACCGGACCTTTTTCGTAAAAGTCATAAGAAATTTCGCGAAGTAAAAACCCGCAAATATCCCTACAGTATCATATACTTCTTTTACGAAAAAAAGCAACAGATAATCATAGCGTCAATTTTTCACCAAAAGAGAGACCCAAAAAACAAATTCCCGTCATAACAACCGGGCTGATATTCTTTATACAATCCCCACTTCTCTCTTTCCAGTTTATATTTGCATTCTATATGCAAAACATCCGCCATTGTTTATTGGGCCTGCTGTGTATAATATTCGCAGCTAACACCGGCAACGCGCAAACAACCATCATCAAGCCAGATTCGGTACACAGTTTAAAAAAGTTCAGGTTCCTGGCTTTCCCTGCAATATCTTATTCGCCTGAAACACGCATTGCTTACGGGTTTGCAGCCATTTCGCTTTTCAGGCTGGGCAGCGATGTTATGCACACCTCTCCATCGCAGGTTAGTATGGGTTTTGGCTACACGCAAAATAAGCAGCAGTTGTACTACATACCGTTCCAGTTGTACAGCAATAAAAACCTGTTTAATATTTATGGCGAAGCGGGCTATTACAAGTACACCTATTATTACTATGGCATGGGCGAACACCAGGTTCCGCGTGAACTGTATGGCGCTGATTATCCCCGCATAAAATTGAGCGTGCTGTATAAATGGGCACCCCATTATTATGCAGGCCTGCGATACCAATATGAGCATTACGACATAACACAAACAGCAGCAGGTGGCGAACTTGCACAAGGTAAAATACCCGGCAGCAAGGGCAGTGTAACCAGTGGCGGCGGAATTGTGCAAATATTTGACAAAAGGGATACCGTGTTGTACCCAACCAAAGGCTACTGGATGGAATTAGCAGTATTAACCAACCCCACGGCATTGGGCAGTTCGCATAACTACCAGCAATACTCATACGATGTAACCTGGTATAAACGCGTGTACAAGAATGTTATATGGGCAAACGAGTTGTATACAAAATACACCAATGGCAATGTGCCTTTTGAGCAATATGCTTTTTTGGGTGGCAATAAAAAACTACGCGGTTTTTATGAGGGCCGCCTGCGCGATAAGCATTCGTTAATTGTACAAACCGAATTCCGTTCACACCTGTACAAAAGATTTGGCGCTGCGGTATTTGGAGGCACTGGTTTTTTGGGTGGCGACGGGCAATATGTACGCTTTAACTTGCCCAAATGGGCCTATGGAGCGGGCCTACGATATATGGTTACTAAAAATGATCATCTTAATCTGCGGCTTGATTATGCTATTGGCGGCGGGCAGGGTAATTTTTATGCAACGTTTGGGGAAGCCTTCTAGACCACGATTTTGACCTGATTTTGCTGATGCGCCTGATTGGCTAAATCTACCTGATTTGAACGGTTCTTTAAAGTTTTAGAAGGCATTTGACCTAAGGCATCCTTCTCCGCGAGGAGAAGGACAGGAGGATGAGGCGAAAATTTCTTTATCTTGCGCCTTCTTAAAATTTACCTATGCACAGCGCGGAAGATATAAAAAAAATGGTGGGTACTTATGCAGCGCAGTTTGTACAGCAGGACAGCGTTATAGGCCTGGGCACAGGCTCAACTGTTTATTGGTTGTTGCAGGAACTTGGTAACCGTGTTAAACAAGGCCTGCGGTTTACGGCTGTACCAACTTCTACACAAACACTTACGTTGGGCAAAGAATTGGGAATAACTTTCACCGAATTAAATGATATTGAGGAGCTTTCTATTACGATTGATGGCGCCGATGAGGCCGACCCGCAATTACAATTGATAAAAGGCGGTGGCGGTGCTTTGCTGCAGGAAAAAATGGTGGCTGCCGCTACAAAAAAACTCATCATTATTGCAGACCATACAAAGATGGTGGAAGAATTGGGGAAATTTCCGCTACCTGTAGAAGTAATTCCTTTTGGGTGGAAACAGGTACAAAAAAATATCGCTAAACTGGGCTGCGAAAAAATTGAACTGCGTAACCGCAATAACCATACTTATATAACCGATAACCACAACTATATTCTTGACTGTTACTTTGGCACAATAAAAAATGCAGCATCGTTAAATGCTGCATTACATAGCATACCCGGCGTTGTAGAAACCGGCCTGTTTATAAATATGGCTTCTACTGTAATAACCGGCTATCCTGACGGTACCATAGTTACAATACCTCAATAATACTATCGTGTATTAGTCGAGTGTGCGCCTGCCGCCAATAAGCGACAAAAGGAACAGTACAATAAAAATAAAGAATAATATTTTTGCTATACCGGCTGCACCTGCAGCTATCCCGCCAAAACCAAATACCGCAGCTATTACTGCAACTATCAAAAATATAACTGTCCAGCGTAACATAGGTTTGCATTTAAGATGATAAAATAATAAGTTAGCATAGTGTAGAATTCACAAAACGTGCCAAAAACGGCGATGCTATGCCAATATAAATTATTTTACCTTTGGCAACTATGTCCACAAAACAGGAGCAGGTAGAAAAATTCACAGCGATTTATAACGGGTTAAACGAGCAACAACGCAAGGCTGTTGATACCATTGAGGGGCCTGTAATGGTTATTGCCGGCCCCGGTACAGGCAAAACTCAAATACTTTCGGCACGTATTGGAAAGATATTGCTGGAGACAGACACACTGCCCCAAAATATTCTTTGCCTTACCTATACAGATGCGGGTGTTGTGGCTATGCGCAAGCGGTTGTTAAGCTTTATTGGCCCCGATGCATACAAGGTAAATATTTACACGTTCCATGCATTTTGCAATGATGTGATACAGGAAAACCTTAACCTGTTTGAAAAGCTGTCCATGGATGCCATATCCGAGCTGGAGAAGATGGACCTGTTTAGAAAGCTGATTGATTCATTCCCTAAAAATCACCCATTAAAACGATATAGGGGCGATGTTTACTTTGAGATAAATAACCTTCAACATCTGTTCAGCATTATGAAGCGGGAAGGATGGACATCTGCCTATATCAATCAAAAAATTGATGAATATATTGCCTCGCTTGCAACACGTGATGAATATATAGCCAAACGTTTAACAGGCGTTTTTAAGAAAGGTGATATACGTACTGATAAGATTGAAGAGGAGACGGAAAAAATGGAGAGGTTGCGGGCGGCAGTGAATGAATTTGACCGCTTTCAATTAATGATGCAAAAGGCCAGCCGGTACGATTTTGATGACATGATTAACTGGGTGATTAAGGCTTTTGCAGAAAATAAAAACCTGCTTGCCCGCTACCAGGAACAATTTCAATACATACTCGTTGATGAGTACCAGGATACCAGCGGTACACAAAACCAGCTTGTAGAATTACTGATAAATTTTTGGGAGAAGCCAAACGTATTTGTGGTGGGCGATGACGATCAGAGCGTGTACCGTTTCCAGGGCGCTAACGTGGAGAACATGCTGGCGTTTGCCACAAAATATGAAAAGGAATTGCTGACAATAGTGCTTACCAATAACTATCGTTCTGTGCAGCCGATACTGGATATTAGTAAAACACTTATTGACCGTAATAATGAACGGCTTGTAAAACAAATTGAAGGGCTTAGCAAACATCTTGTTTCGGCAAAAGAATTTAATGCCACATTACCCCCTGTTATAAAAGAATATGAAACACAGCGGCAGGAAATGATAGGCATTACGCTACAAGTGCAAAAGTTATTGGCGCAGGGTATTGAGCCGGGCAGGATAGCCATTATTTATAAAGAAAATAAATATGGTGAAGAACTGATACAATACTTTAAACAAAAAAACATCCCGGTTTATAGCAAGCGCAGTTTAAATATACTGGATATGCCGCTGGCGCAAAAGGTTATACTGCTGCTGCGTTACCTGGCGTCCGAACATGACATACCTTTTAGCGGCGACGAAATGTTATTTGAGATATTGCATTTTGATTGGTTTGGCATTCCGCCCATTGAAATTGCAAAGCTTAGTATAGAAGTGGCGGATAAAAGTTTTTCAGGCAACAAAACTTCCATCAGGAAACTGTTGTATGATAAAAGCCGTGAACTGCCTAAAGACCTTTTCTCAAAAACCATCAACCCGCAACTAAAAAAAGCAAGCGAGGTTATTGAACAGCTTATAGAAGATGTGCCTAATGTACCGCTGCAAATATTGATGGAGCACATCATTCGCCAGGCTGGTGTGTTAAATTTTATGATGAAGAGCAATGAAAAAATTTGGCTGCTGCAGGTGCTTACCGGTTTCTTTGATTTTGTAAAAGAAGAAACACACCGCAACCCTGTATTAAAGCTACAGGCCTTCATCAATATTATTGATCTTATGGAGAAAGAGGGTTTGCCTTTACCCCTGGTGCAGGTAAGCGGCAGCGATAAAGGCGTTAACCTGTTAACCGCACATGGCAGCAAGGGGCTTGAATACACCAGTATTTTTTTTGCAGGGTGTAATTCCGCATATTGGGAAAAGAAACGAAACCCTTTTAGAGGTTATAAGTTCCCGGATACTGTATTTTCTTCCGGCGCATCTGAAAGCGGGCAAAGAGAGACGGAAGAACTACGGCGTTTGTTTTACGTGGCTTTAACCAGGGCTGAACAGCACCTGGAAATATCCTACAGCCGCTTTAGGAACGATGCTAAGGAGATGGAGCCTTCGTTATTCATAGCCGAGATACAGGAAGAGCACAACCTGCCAGTGGAAAAAGTGCTGATTGATACCGAAGTGCTGGCGGAATTTCAACTGCTGCAATTGATGGATATAGTTTCTCCCGAAATTGAAAAAGTGGAAGAAGAACTGGTTGGGCGCCTGCTGGAAAAATTTGTGATGAATGTAACAGCGCTTAACAATTATTTAAAATGTCCGCTGGAATTTTATTTTAAAAACCTGATACGCATACCATCGCCCAAAAATGAGGCGATGGAGTTTGGCAGCGCCGTGCACTACGCGCTGGAACAATTGTTTAAAAAAATACGTGACAACAACGAGCAGATGCCCGGTGTTGATGTATTTATTAAAGATTTTGAATGGCACATGCAAAGGCACCGCGAAAGCTTTACGCGGGAACAGTTTGCACGAAGGATGGAGTATGGGCAGGAAGTATTGGCTAACTATTATGCTACTTACGCTAATACCTGGAACAAGATAGTGGCCATTGAGCGTAATATTCGCAATGTAATAGTAAATGGAGTACCGCTAAAAGGTAAACTGGATAAGCTGGAGTTTGATGGAAAGAACGTGAACGTGGTTGATTACAAAACCGGCGATGTTGATAAGGCAAAAGATAAATTAATGCCGCCAAATGAAAAGCAGCCCAATGGCGGCGATTACTGGCGGCAGGCGGTTTTTTATAAGATATTGGTTGATAATTACGAGGCCAAACAATGGAACATTGTAAGTACTGAATTTGACTTTATTGAGCCGGATAAAAAGAAGATGTACCGCAAGGCTAAGGTGGTTATTAATCCTGAAGATGTTACCACGGTAAAGCAGCAGATAACCACCGTTTGGGACAAGATACAAAAAAGGGATTTTTACAACGGTTGCGGCAAACCGGATTGCCACTGGTGCAATTTTGTGAAAACCAATAACCTGGCAATCGCGCTGCATGAGATAGAGGAGGATGTCTGAACGGAGATTTGGCAGGATTTATTGGATGATGAAGATTATTCAATTAGGAAGCATTCTTTCTTAAAATCCTCACAATCACCTCAATCCTGCCAAATCTCCGTTCAGAGAGTCGCTAAACCCTGCAAAATCCACGTTAAAGACTATTTTCCCAGGAAACTAACCGGCAGAAAGCCTTTAAGTTTGTACGCAGATAATCGCTTCATGAAAAAAATCCTTGGTTCATCAATTATTTTATCGCTCCTCCTGTTATTCAGCATCATTGTTGGCAGTGGATGTGCAAATATTATTCCTCCCAGCGGTGGCCCAAGGGATAGTTTGCCGCCAGTGCTTGTGAATGCTTTGCCCAGGGATTCCATGCTTCATTTTAATGGAAAAAAGATCGTACTCACCTTTAATGAGTATGTGCAGCTTGACAATAATATGAACGATAACCTTATTATCTCGCCAAACCCCGTTAATATCCCCACCATTGAAAGTAAGCTGCGCACGGTAATTGTGCTTTTAAGGGATTCACTGAAACCAAATACCACCTATTCTATTAATTTTGGCAAGGGTATAAAAGATGTAAATGAAGGCAATATTGCCAAAAACCTTACCTACGTTTTTTCAACAGGCGACAAGCTGGATGATGGTACCCTATCAGGCAATGTTGTACTTGCCGACAACGGCAAGGTCGATTCAACCGTGCTGGTAGTTTTGCACAACAACCTTAATGATACTTCCATAAAAAAAAACAGCCCCGCTTATTATACAAGGGTGGATGGCAAGGGTAATTTTGTTTTCCATTATATAGCGCCCGGCGCGTACAATGTGTTTGTACTGCCAAATGAATATTCAAAAAAATATGATGACAGCACTAAAATATTTGCTTTTCTAAAAGAGCCACTAAAAATTGACAGTTCAGGCCAATCTATTACCCTGTATGCGTACAGGGAGGTAAAGCCAACGGAGAAAAAAAGTACATCAACTACCACAAACAATAAGAAAAAACCACCGAAGGAAAACCCGCCGCTTAAAATATCTACCAGTGCTACATCAGGCCCGCAGGACCTGTTGTCACCTTTTGTATTTACGCTTTCCGCTAAAATTGCAAAATTTGATTCCTCAAAGATCGTTTTAACCGATACCAATTTTGTACCCCGCAAAGGGTTCAGTTTTTCAGCAGATACTACTGCTGTTAATTTTAAAATGAACTACAAGTGGGAGGAAAATGCTTTTTACAAAATATTGGTAGAGAAAGAAGCCTTTACCGACTCATTAGGCACCATGCTTGCGAAAAACGACACTATAAAGATCAAAACAAAAAAAGAAGATGAATATGGCAGTATCCGGCTGCATTTTACGAATGTTGACCTTAAAAAAAACCCCGTAATACTGCTTATTCAGCAGGATAAAATAACAGATGCCATACCGTTAGTTACCAATGAGTGGTACCAGAAACTTTTTAAACCCGGCGATTACGAGCTAAGGATATTGTATGATGATAACAAAAACGGCGTATGGGACCCCGGTAATTACGATAAAAAAACACCGCCCGAAATTGTAAATCTAATACCCCGCAAGCTTGCTATTAAAGCCAATATTGATAATGAAGCGGACATCGTGTTGTGATTGCAGATTGGCGATTTCGGATTGCAGATTGTTATCGAAGCGGATTTTTCATGCCTCATTCCCCATCTTCATAATGGTAATGTTCCTGGCCTGCCGTTGTAAAGCGTTAAATAAATTCGCTTGCCCTTTCTGAATCTTTTTTAGGTGTAAACAGTTTATTGTTTATCGCCCAATCATAAACACCTTCGTTTACGGGATACAGCGTTAATACCCCGGCTAACTTGTGCTTTTTAATCCAATTCTCAGCTATCTCTTTGTCGGTAAACACGCCACTGCTAAACGTGCTTTTAGCACCGTGGAAAATCCAAATTTGGTTTATCATATACTGCTTATTCAAATGCCCTCATCATTGGTGTTCTTCGCCGCCTTTGTGATAACACCAACATTGGCTTAAAATTAAACCCCGAAAGCGATTAAGCTTTCGGGGTTTTTTGCAATTCGCTATAGTCGCAATTCACAAATCTAAAATCCGCTACGACGTAGCCCCTTCGTACAATTACAAATATTTTTTTATCTCCGCTACCAACTCCGTTTTTGTAATGGGTATGCCCATTATTTTATTGTAGCCCCTGGCATCTATAAAATACTGGTCGCGGATTATTTTTATTAGCTGGCCATTATTTATTTCGGGTATTAATACCGTATCAAAATTGTGCAATATCTCGCCCAGGTTGCGCGGAAAGGGGCGAACGTACCTTAAGTGAGCGTGGCTTACTTCATAGCCTTCTGCGAGTAATGTTAATACAGAGCTCTTGATAACACCGTACGTACTGCCCCAGCCAAGCACCAGCACTTTACCCTTTGCAGGGCCGCTGTCTAATGCCTGTTCAGGAATATAGTCGGCAATCTTATCAATTTTCGCCTGCCTTGTTTTCACCATGTGCTGGTGGTTATCAGGCTCGTAGTTTACATTGCCGGTGATATCCTGTTTTTCCAACCCGCCAATACGGTGTTCCAGCCCTGGTGTGCCCGGTATGGCCCATGAACGTACAAGTTTTTCATCCCGCAGGTAAGGTTGAAAAGTGTCGCCGTTGTTTTTCTCTTTTAAAAATTCCACATGTATCGCTGGCAGGTCATCACTCTTTGGAAATTTCCACGGCTCGGCGCCATTGGCAATATAGCCGTCACTTAAAAATATTACTGGTGTCATGTGCTGTATGGCAATCCTGATAGCTTCATATACCGCGCTGAAACAATCGCTTGGTGTGCAAGCGGAAATGATGGGCATTGGGCATTCGCCGTTACGGCCATAATACGCCTGCAAAAGATCGCTTTGTTCTGTTTTGGTAGGTAAGCCTGTTGAAGGGCCACCGCGTTGTACATTAATAATAAGCAATGGTATCTCCAGCATTACTGCAAGCCCCATGGCCTCGGCTTTTAAAGCCATCCCCGGGCCAGATGTGGCCGTAATACCAATACTACCGCCATAAGCAGCGCCAATGGCTGCTGATATACCGGCTATTTCGTCTTCAGCCTGGAAGGTGCGTATGCCAAATGTTTTGTACCGGCTTAGTTCATGCAGTATATCCGAAGCGGGTGTAATGGGGTAGGTGCCTAAAAATATAGGCAGGCCACTTTTTTGCGAAGCCGCTATTAAACCATACGACAAGGCCTGGTTGCCCATTATGCCGCGGTACACGCCCGGTGGCAGTTTTGCTTTTGCTACCGAATATCTTGTGCTGAATGTTTCGGTAGTATCGCCATAATTATAGCCTGCCTGTAATACCCTTATATTGCTTTGCAGGATGTTATCCTTTTTGCCGAATTTCTCCTTCAGAAAGGTAATGGTATTGTCAAGGCTCCGGTTGTACATCCAGTAAATAAAACCAAGCACAAACATGTTTTTGGCGCGGTCTTTCTCCTTCATCCCCAGCTCCGGAAATTCTTTCAGCGCCTCACGCGTCATTTTGGTAACGTCCATTTTTATCACCTCGTAGCTGTCAAGGCTGCCGTCATTAAGCGGGTTAACCCCTTCCGGGTAATTGGCAAGGCGCAGGTTTTTTGCATCAAAACCATCTATGTTGGCAACTATCTTTCCGCCAGCTTTAAGGCCTTTCATATTTACTTTAAGGGCAGCAGCGTTCATCGCAACCAGTACATCACAGAGATCGCCTGGGGTAAATACTTTGTCTGAAGAAAAACGAACCTGGAAACCACTTACACCCGGCAGGGTACCTATCGGGGCGCGTATTTCAGCTGGAAAATCAGGAAAAGTAGCAAGGTCAATACCCAGCAGAGCAGTGTTGTTGGTAAATTGCTGGCCTGTAAGTTGCATTCCATCGCCGCTGTCGCCGGCAAACTTAATTACCACATCCTGTAGCAATATCTCTTTTGTATCCATGTGCAAAGCAATTGAAAATTTTATATCGTTCCCGCAAAAGACGGGATGGCAAATTCGTACAAAATTAACACAACAGCAAATGGTTTTAATGCGGAATACAGAAAATTCGGTTAAATAGTTATAAACCACCCCGGTGAGTAATAACTAAGCTGCAACGTTTTTTATTAACATGATTAACTTTAAAATTTTTCTTCAAATCCCGCTTTGCCCGGTGATGCCATCTTAACATCCTTAACCTCTCCCACCCCTTCAAACTCAAATCTTATCCCAATCACAGCACCGATGGAGCCGGGCTGCGCTACATCCATTACCATTTTTGTGTTTAAGTACACCTTTAAGCGGTTGGCCTGTACACTAAATGCCAGGTGCTGAAAATTTTTAACGTCGCAGCCAAAAGCACTAAGGTCATGTTCCTTCCCAAATATCCATTCGTACCCGGTTAGCAGGTTAATATCGGCGATACAACCCTTATCGCACAGCGGAATGATGATAGCGCTTTTAGTGCCCAGCACGGTAATTTTTATTTTGCGGCAAAGGCATTCTTCAACGGTGCTGGTGTTTCGTACCGTGCTTTCAAAGATAAAATTGGCTGCATCAATACTATCAAATTCGCGCACCGTGGTAAAATCGAGCCAGTTATCATTAAACACTGCTAACCCGGTTTTATTGCGAAGTACAGCAGCAGACATACCCATTGCAGCTTTGGCTTTTATTTCGGCCGCTGTAAGATAAATGGGTACCGGTTTTTGTTCAATAATGCCCTTCCATCCTTGTGTTTTTATAAATACGGGGCTTTCCTTTTTTATTTCGCCATCAACAATAAGTTTCGAATTAAAGTAACCTGGGTAATAGTAAATGGAAGTAAACTGTTTACCATCGGGCGAAACTTTTTGCCGGCGCGTTGTGTCCCAGTTTTGCTGTATGTACACATCGTTTGAATGGAAACCGGAAGCATCATAATCAAAAACTACTGAATTGGGCAGGTTGTCAGACGTTTTTCTGCTTGCGAACGTAACTTCAACCACTTTGCGCAAGGGCAGTATTTTCTTAGAATTCAGGATGGATATAAGGCCCAGGGAAACAATGGCCAAGCCACATAAAATCAAGCAGGCAACAACGGCCCTTTTGCGGGACAGGGTGCGCTCCGGCGTTTTGGTTAAAGCCAGTACTTCAGTTTCAGGCGGTGCAATACGCGTGCCTGCATCAGCTTCAATAACCTTGTTTTTCTGCTGAAAATCCCGCCAGTTCTCAAAACCAACAAACCTTGCCAGGGCATTAAGCGTGGCAGCAGTAGGCGAGCTATCGT
>FTJK01000484.1_pt6 | contig 12898 bp, 14 predicted proteins | sample 1658811 | NCBI WGS metagenome assembly FTJK01 (sample SAMEA3914857, study PRJEB12502) | metagenome | biome: forest; material: soil | place: USA | collected 2011-06-22 | depth 0.1 m
ATTTTATTACGATGTATTGTTTACGGCTTCTTTGCCAGCAGTTTTATGTCTTTTACTTCCAGCACATATTTTTCGTAGCCATAAATGGATGCATTTATCATGGCAGCCCCCACCTCTTTAAGGGTACTTACACCATTGGGCATTACAACCCGTAAAAACGGGTACATCCAGCTAATATATTTATAGGCTTTCAATGTGTTCTTTAATCCCTTGGTGGGATGCATATATCCCGGCCTGAAATTATAAGCCTGTTTAAAAGGCAATTTTAATAAGTCATTTTCTGTTTTGCCTTTCACCCTTGCCCACATAAGCCTGCCCTTCTCGCTGCTGTCAGTTGATGCCCCGGATATATAGCAAAACACCATATCCTTATTTAGCCTGCTTAGTGTTTGGGCAAAGCCCATCGTTAAAGTATAAGTAAGTTTATAATACTCAGGCTCCTTCATCCCAACGGAAGAAACCCCCAGGCAAAAATAGCAGGCATTATACCCGGTAAGCTGATCTTCAATGACTGAAAGATCAAAAAAATCTTTATGAACGATCTCTTTCAGCTTGGGGTGGATTACACCGCACGGGTTACGGTTTATAACCAACACTTCAGTAATAGCAGGGTGCTGCAGGCATTCGTGCAGCACGCCTTCACCCACCATGCCGGTAGCGCCTGTAAGAATTGCTTTTATGGGTGTACTTGTAGCCATAAGCGTAGTTTTCTTTACACAAAAGTCAAATAAAAAAGGGTAATACTTTATTTAACTTAATAAAATATTACCCATCTATATTGTCAAACTTGGTCTGACGGTCTCCCGTTTCACCATCATATTTCCTTCGTAACAGTCTGACGGTCCCCGTCATACTGTGGTTAAAAACAATACTTCCCTTCTGCAACCATCTTCTCAGAAATACGCCTGCGGGCATCCTTGCTATTAAAAGATTCTACTTTAGTAAAACGTTTCAGCCCAATATGCATCATACGCAGTTCATCGCCTTCGGCAAAGCTGTTCAGCGCATCTTTACCTGCTTTATTTATACGGTCGGCAGCATCATATATATAGGTGCGCATCATATCTATATGTAATGCCATTGCTTCCTCTCCATTTTTGTCGGCCAGTTTTATTACACGCAGCAAAGCACTCTCGGCGTGAAAGGTTTCAATAGCCATATCTGCAAGGTTCATCAATATTTCCTGCTCCTTATCCAGCTTCATCATCAGCTTTTGCACAGCGGCGCCCGCAGCCATCAGCAAGGCCTTTTTAAAATTTAAGATGTATTTCTTTTCTTTCGCAAAAGGGCTTTCATCATCACTGCCAAAATCTGGAATGCTCATCAATTCCTTGCTTACAGCCATAGCTGGCCCCATCAGGTCAAGCTTGCCTTTCAGCGCGCGTTTTAAGGTCATGTCAAGCGTAAGCAGGCGGTTAATTTCGTTGGTGCCTTCAAAAATGCGGTTAATGCGGGCATCGCGGTACGCCTTGCTTATGAGGTACTCATCGCTAAAGCCATTCCCGCCGTGTACCTGCACACCTTCGTCCACCACATAATTTAATACCTCGCTGCCAAACACCTTAAGCATAGCGCACTCAATGGCATATTCCTCCGCAGCACCTAATAATGCTTTTTCGAAAGTTGAGCCTGCCGACTGCATTTCAGCCTCCTTGTCATTTATCCAGCCCGCAGAACGGTACGCGGCACTTTCGCCCACCCAAACCCGGATGGCCATTTCGGCCAGCTTGTGCTTTATTGCCCCAAAATTGGCTATAGATGTTTTAAATTGCTCGCGGGTTTTGGCATACTGCACTGTTTCGGTAGTAGCGCGTTTGCTTGCCCCAAGCGCGGCAGCGCACAGTTTAAGCCTGCCGATATTAAGAATGTTGAAAGCGATAATATGCCCTTTGCCAATATCGCCAAGCACATTCTCTACAGGCACTTTGCAATCCTGGAAGTATAGCTGTACGGTGGACGATCCTTTAATACCCATCTTATGCTCTTCAGGCCCCCGGGTAAATCCTTCAAAGCCACGCTCAACAATAAACCCCGTAAACTTGTCGCCGTCAATCTTTGCAAAAACGGTGTAAACATCTGCAAACCCTCCGTTGGTTATCCAGCATTTTTGGCCATTCAATAAGTAATACTTGCCATCGGCGCTAAGCGTTGCCGTGGTTTTGGCGCCAAGGGCATCGCTGCCGCTGTTAGGCTCTGTCAAACCGTAGGAGCCTTTCCATTCACCGCTGGCAAGCTTTGGTATGTATTTTTGTTTTTGCTCTTCCGTTCCAAAATATAATATCGGCAAAGTACCAATGCCTGTGTGTGCGGCAACGGCAACAGAGAACGAGTAACCCGCACCCAACCCTTCATTTACAATAGTGGAGGTAATAAAATCTTTGCCCAGGCCGCCATATTGCTCAGGCAGTACGGTAGCCAGCAGCCCCTGGTCGCCTGCTTTTTCCAGCAGGGCTGGCATAAGGCCCGGTTCCAGCTTATCAATCCGGTCAATTACCGGCAGCACCTCCGTATCAAGAAATTGTGCGCACATTTCCATTACCATCTTTTGTTCCTCATCAAAATCTTCGGGAATAAAGGTGTCAAACGGGCTGCTTTCTTTTATCAGCCATTCACCACCCTGCAATGCTTTGTTTGTTTTTGTTGTAGTGCTCATAAAAGTTGTTTGCCCATTTGTTAAATGGATTATTTAATGATTGAATTTTGTACTCATATTTCCCCCTTACCCAATGTTATTTCAAGAAGCTGCCGGGGACAAATTATCATATACCTGTTGTAAAACTTTTTTTACGGTTTCTATTTCTTCTTTGCTTATGCCCGTCAGCGCTTCGTTCATCGTTTGGTTGGCAAGGTCAATCGTCTGTTGTTGTAATTCCTTGGCGGTATCTGTAAGGCAAACCAGGTTTATGCGGCGGTCGTTCTTCGCTGCAATTCGTTTAACCAGTTTTTGCTTTTCCAGGTTATCTATCAATCTTGTTATGCTCGGTTTATCACGAAAAGTACGGTTACACAATTCCTGCTGGCTTAAACAATCTTCTTTCCAAAGGTGGTACAAAATACTCCATTGTTCAATAGTAATATCCAGCCCCGCCTGCCTGAAATTTTTTTGCAGCTTGCGGGCAACCGCAATACTTGCCATGCCATTTATTACACTGTATAATTCGCCCCTTTTAAATTGGTTGTTTGGCATATAGTTAGTTATGCAACTAATTTCAAAGTTGGTATATCTTTGCCACATATACAAGTTAAAAAGCATTAAATTATCCGGGTTTGCAAAATTAGCTTAACCTGTTTTCCCGCTATAAATTCTTAAGCGCCGGTGCAAGAAAGGTTTGTTACATATAAAAACTCAGCTATGCATTATTGTGTATATGGACACGGGGCAAAGCTGCTGTTTTGCCTGCATGGCTATGGGGAGGATGCTGAAAGCTTTGCCATACTGAAAGAGAAATTAGGCAAAATCTATACACTAATTGCGATAGATATGCCTTTTCACGGGCAAACCCAATGGAAGGAAGGGTTAAGCTTTTTGCCGCAACAACTGGTGGCAATTATGCACCAAATCCAGGCAACCAATCAACTACTAAACCAATCAACTTTTTCCCTGTTAGGTTACAGCATGGGCGGGCGGGTGGCCCTGCAATTAATACAAAATATACCTAACGTTATCGAACGGGCAGTGCTTATTGCGCCTGACGGCCTGCACAGAAGTTTTTGGTATAACTTTTCCACCCAAAACTACTTTGGCAACAAACTTTTCAGGCGGGCGATGTATAAACCTGCCCGTTTTTTTTGGTTCTTAAAAAAAGCTGAGCAATACAAACTGCTTCACCAAAGCATTATAAAAGTCGCTCATTATTATCTCGACGATGCGGAAGAAAGAATAAAGCTCTACGAGCGGTGGACAACCATGCGGGCATTTAAACCAAACCTGCCGGCATTAAAAAAGATGATAACCCAATACCAAATACCTGTACGCCTTTTGTTTGGCAAATATGATGGCATTATACTAAGCAGTCGCAGCGATTTTCTTAAAGATGATATTCAAAATGTACAGATACAGGTAATTGAAGCCGGCCACCGTTTGCTGCAGGAAAAATATGCGGATGTTATCGCAGGTATGTTCTATCAATAATATTGATTTTCTTTGCCACTATGTGGGATGTATTTATCATTATAAACATTATTCTTTTTATTGCACTCTTTGGGGGTTATTGTTTGTTGATATATAAATATGAAAATTGGTTCGTGAGGTTAAAAAGTTTTACACCGGTCAATTTAAACCCTGCAACAAAATTTACCATCATCATCCCTGCAAGAAATGAGGAAGATAATATTGAAAAATGTATCCTTTCCATTTTAGAGAATGATTACCCAAAAGAGCTGTATGAAATAATTGTTGCTGATGATTTTTCTGCTGACTCCACAGCAGATATTGTAAAAAAGCTACACTTAGCGTATCCTAACGTAAGGCTTATGCAACTGGCTGACCACGTTAGCACCAAGTTAAATTCTTACAAGAAAAAAGCCATTGAGATTTCCATTGGTAAGGCCGCAAATGAATGGATAATTACCACCGATGCGGATTGTACAGTGCCTAAACAATGGCTAAGCCTGTATAATGCCTATATACAGCAATCAAACGCTGTTTTTGTTGCTGCCCCGGTAATGTTTACCAATAGCGGCTCTTTTATTTCCATATTCCAGTGCCTTGATTTTATAAGCCTGCAGGGTATAACGGCGGCATCAGTATCAGCAGGCTTTCACAGTATGTGCAACGGCGCTAACCTTGCTTATAGCAAAGCAGCCTTTACCACAGTGAATGGTTTTAAAGGAGTAGATGACATTGCCAGCGGTGACGATATGCTGTTGATGCATAAAATAAGTAAACAGTTCCCAGGGAAAATTGGTTACCTGTTTTCGCAGGCAGCCATTGTATCAACCCCGCCCATGCCAAACTGGAAAAGCTTTATTAACCAGCGCATACGCTGGGCAAGTAAGGCCACCAGTTACCAGGACAAAAGAATTTTTTGGGTGCTTCTGCTGGTTTACCTGTTTAATGTGTATTTATTTCTTTTGCCTTTTGCAGCAATATTTTACCCTCCCTTTTTTATTTATTGGTTCATGCTTTTAGCAGGTAAAACCGTTTGCGAAATGGGTTTTATGAAACCGGTTGCTAAGTTTTTCTCCCGGTCTAAAATGCTTTGGTGGTTCCCGGTTATGCAGCCATTTCACATCATCTACACGGTTGCTTCAGGCTGGCTGGGCAAGTTTGGTAAATATGTGTGGAAGGAAAGGGTGGTTAAGTGATTGCAGATTTGCGATTGCGGATTGCAGATTGGCCTAAAAGAATGATAAATAATTAAAACTGAAAGCCAAATAATATAAGTTTGGTAAAAATATGTAAGTGTGATACCAATTATTTTTTCTGACAGGTTGCAAAATTCAACAACTGATCGTACTGTATTGGCCGGTGATGTAGGTGGAACAAAAGTAAACCTTGCCCTGTATAAAATATCCGGCAGCAAAATGGAGGCTGTTGTAGCAAAGCAGTTCCATACTGCAAAGTTTGCATCGTTTACCGAAATACTCAATAAATTTTTTACTGACACCGGCGCCGAAAAACCAGGCAGCTTTTGCGCGGGTGTTGCCGGTGCTGTTGTGAATGGTGCCGCTGAGTTGGTTAACCTGCCCTGGGGCATAAGTGTACAGGAAATTATTGACGCTACAGGTATTAAAAAAGTTACACTGATAAACGACCTTGAAGCCAATGCTTACGGGCTTGCATTGTTAAAGGATGACGACCTGGTGGTATTGCACAAGGGGACGTCAATTAATGGCAATGCAGCTATTATTGCACCAGGTACAGGGCTGGGCGAAGCCGGCTTGTTTTGGGATGGCAGTTTTTACCGCCCGTTTGCAACGGAGGGGGGCCACTGTGATTTTGCGCCCCGTACTGACCTTGACACTGAATTGCATACTTACCTAAAACAAATACATGGCATCGTAAGTTGGGAACATGTAGTTTCCGGGCCGGGTATTTATGCGGTATATAAATTTTTGAGAGATGTAAAAAAGATGGAAGAGCCTGAATGGCTGAAAGCTGAGATTAAGGTGGAAGACCCATCCGCTGCTATTAGTGAAGCGGCTTTGCAAAATAAAGCGCCAATATGTGTGCAAACCATGCAGTTATTTGTGGAGCATGTTGCAAGAATTTGTACCATTCTCGCGCTTAAGATGAAAGCAACTGGCGGCATATTTTTAGGCGGTGGCATACCACCAAAAATTGTAAAGCTTTTGCAGGAGGATATTTTTGTTGAGACATTCCTTACCTGCGACAGGCAAAAAGACCTAATGAGCTTAATACCAATACAATTAATTATGAACGATAAAACCGCTTTGCTTGGCGCAGTGTTTTATGGGGCGTATGGTGATTAAAATACTAACCAGCGAAATTAAATAGGTAATGCGCCGGCCTGGTGTTATTTTTAGTCGTATTCATTGTGCAAAAACTTAAGCATCCTTACCGCTTTCTTCTTTACTTGTATGATATCAGCCATATAACTGTAGGCTATTCTTTTAGTGTATTCAATAGTAGTATTGAACTTGCCTAACTGTACCGCGTCAGTTACAAGCAGGGCTGGCTTACCCATTGCTGATGAAACTAGTGAGAGGGTAGTATCCTTTTCCACCCTGGTCTGCATATACTTAAATTCAAAATAATTGCTTACCAGGTCAATGCATTTTGAAGTATAGTTTATGTAAAACTGCTTTTGAGTTTCTATGTCTTTAAGGGCAGTAAAATAATCCATAACGCTGTCCGAAACATTTTTTCTCAAAAGCCTCATATTGCCAGAACTGATCAGTTGGTTAATGGTACGCTCGTTGAACGTAAGAGAATATTCATTTTGAATAAACCAGCTAAGATTGTAACACTTTGCAATATCGCTGTCGCTGGTTTTCAAACCGGGTGAGGAGAGCAAGTTTTCAAGGGTATCAATTTTATGCACCTGCAGAAAAATGTTATTGATTGATCTTGTGCATGCGGATGTATCCCCTTGCAGATCGGCCGCAAACGACTCCATGTACTGCTTTTCTTTTTCCTTGTCTCCGAAATGTTCGCGCAGGTTCTCCGCCAAAAAGCCCATAGTTACTGCAAGGAATATCATCAAAAACTCAAGGAAATATTCTTTAAAGTTTTTCTTCTCTACGTGCGGGTGATGGTGTACTTCCATATTTTCATTTGATGGCTGTTGTGTATTTAATGAAGCAGATGGACCGGCCAGGGGCTTAGTACCCTTGCCAATTTCATTACCCTCCATGTTTTCATTTTCTGCCATGCCTGTAATAAAATCTTCAATATTATTTAGTTCCCCAAACAGCAATCACGGGGTGCGATAAATATACGGCCGTTTCATCATTTTCACAGCGGTTTAATTCCATTATCCAATCATCATATTCTTCTTTTGTTGTTAGCTGCTTCGCTAAAAGCGCGGCTTCTATTGCTTCTCCTGTTAATGTATATAATCTTCTCAGCCGGTTGTTTTTGTAAAGTTCAAATCGGGCATCGGCCTGGCTCTGCAGGTTATTCATTTCCATTAACGAAAAATATCCGGGTAATTTTCTGCCAACAAGGCCATCAACAAACAACGCCAGAAAATAAGCGCGCAATTTATCGTACGCCCAACTTTCAGGATACGTGTTACCGGAATTAATATCTGGCTCCTGGGCAAATACAATTCCACCGGGCCTGCAAACTCTTTTCATTTCCTTCAATATGGCAATTGGGTCAGGCACATGCATTAACAGGTAGCGGCTGAATACAAAGTCAAAACTGTTATCGGCAAACGGCAGGTGTTCAGCATCCCCGGTAACAAAATTAATATTACCGCCTGCCGCATCTCGTATATTTTTCGCGGCTTCTATTAAAGAGTTATCCCGGTCTATCCCTGTTATATGCGAACCTGCAAAACTTGATGCTATTAGTCTTGTTGTTTCACCAAGGCCGCAAGCAATATCCAATATTTTTGCGCCCTCTTTTAATGGGCCAATTTTTTGAAAAGCCTTTACCGTAAAGGGTTCTAAGTTCTCAGCCAAAAGGTATTGGCGCTCCAGGTTTTTTTCTGCGATGGTATAATTCGCCTGCATGGCAGTCGGTGTTTTTATTATTGAACTTTTTTAAGTTCGCCCTTTTGCCCGGTATTTATAAACCACGCTTTTACAACATTGCCATCTTTATCAACTTCAAATTGTATCTGCCTGTCTGTGCCATCGCTGTAAAAGAATTTGGTATTCGATTCAGGCTTTAATTCAACATCTGTGGCGCCTTTTCTATGGCGGTAAAGCTTGCCATCTTTTGCAACAAATTCCATCGTAATAAAAGCATTGTATTTCCCCGCATAGTGGCTCACCAATGCGGTATCAATTTTTATTTCTTTATGCTTGTAAGGCATTATCAACGTGTCCCCAAATAAAAGCGATTCAATGCCTGCTGCTAAAAAGCTGATATTCGTTTCGTTATTGCAAAGTATTATAACCGTTTTATTACTGTCAGCATAACTTTTAACCAGCGTTGCATATCCAGGCCAACCACCTGTGTGGGAGATAACTTTACCATACGCGGTTTTAGGGTCAACACCAACACCAAACCCATACGAAGATGCACCGGGGCGCGGTGAAGTTGGCACCAAAGGTGAAAGCATTTCGCCGAGTGAGGCTTCACTGATAAGTTTGTTTGTTTGCAAAGCCATTTCCCATTTCAGCAGATCACCGGTAGTGGAATTTACGGTACCGTCGCCGGTAATACCATCCAGCCAATAAACCATATTATCAGCAGGTAATTTATCTGGTAATATGTAACCTTTTAAACTGTCTGAATGTACAAACCCAAGTGCATAGTTATCCGGAATTTTATTGGTGGAACGGCGTGTGTTATAAACAAAAGTATTTTTCATACCGAGGGGAGTGAAGATATTTTGGGCGAGAAAATCATGATAGCTCTTTCCTGATACCTTTTCAATTATCGAACTTAGCATAGCATACCCTGTGTTGCTATACTCCCATTTTGCACCAGGTTTAAAATGTACAGCCGACGTATCTGTTGCCAGAAAAGAAATCATATCCTTATTAAACGCGATTTTTTGATGGTCCCATTTTTTCTCCATGGCGTCCATATAATCCGGTAACCCCGAGGTATGCATTAGCAACTGGCGTATGGTGATATTGTGGTAGGGAAGCTCGGGGAAAAATTTTCGTAAACTGTCATCCAGGCTTAGCTGTCCCTTCTCTTTAAGTATCAAAATGGCCATCGCCGTAAATTGCTTTGATACTGATGCAAGCTCAAACGCTGAAGTATTGTTCAGCATTCGTTTTGTATCATAATCCGCGTAGCCAAACGGTTTTTGCAACAGGATGTTCCCTTTTTCAGCCACAAGAACATTACCATTAAAGTTGAAATATTTTGCCTGGCCGCTTACAAATTCGTCAAGCTGTTGGGCAGTATTCCTTTGGGCAGACAGCCCAAGCGGAATAAACAGTAAGCATATTATTTTTCTCATATCAAGCGTTTAGTAATGATGGCAAAGTTGTTATATCTTATTCCGGCTTTTCACTTTACTCAACTTTAGTAAAAAGCTTATCCGCTTTCCACCTATCCCATTCCTGCGGCAATAAAAAAAGCGGTATAAGTAAAATGGCACGTGGTATTACATGCTGCAGATCCCAAATTGGTTGCATTAAACCATGCCCAAAAGAAACAACGAGCAGGTCGGCTGCTAGCAGGTATAATACGTATTTTTTAAACAAGCCAATAATCAACAAAAAGCCGCATACCAGTTCAACATACGACGTGTAATAGGCGGTTGACCATATTAGCCAATTGGGTAAAATTGTTTTCTCAAAATCCTTAAAAAACATGCCATACACATTTGCAACACCAATGGTAAATACTTTACCAAAACCCTGCATCAAAAAAATGATGCCGAGCAGTGCCCTTATGAATAATAAACCCGCAGCCCTTGCAGTTGCATTGTTCATGTTTAATGTAGCTATGTTGTTAATTAGCGGTATTAGCTTTAAACACCCTTATAAAATTACCACCTAATATTTTATCAATATCTGTTTTGCTGTAGCCCCTTTCCAGTAAGGCTTTTGTAATTTTTGGATAGTCTTCCACGCCATCAAGTCCAAGGGGAGATGATTCACTGCCGTCAAAATCAGAACCAAGCCCTACATGGTCCACACCAATCAATTTTACGATGTAATCAATGTGATCAATAATCATTGATATGGGTGGCCGCATACTCTGCACTTCGGCTTTATATTTTTCGTACAGGTGTTCGTCCGCAAAATAGGGTTCTGCATTTTTTGCAAGCAATGCGTCACGTTCTGTTTTATGCTTTTCATCAAACGCTTTTTTCTTTCTTTCATAACTGCTGTCAAGAAAGCCAGAGTAAAAGTTTAATTGTATTACGCCACCGTTTTTACCCAAAGCAATTATTTGGTCGTCTTTCATGTTTCGTGGCACAGGGCATAAATTATATACGCAGCTATGCGACACCAGCACCGGTTTTGTACTCGCATTTACGGCATCAAAAAAAGTTTGATACCCAACATGCGAAAGGTCAACCAGCATACCTAATTCGTTCATGTGCTTAACCAGCTTAATACCAAAATCATTAAGCCCTTTTTTTTGCCCGTGATTTTTTAAGGTATCAAGTGTTTCTGCCCAGGCGGATGAGGCCCAGCTTGTGGAGTTATTCCAGGTTAACGTCATATAACGCGCGCCACGGTTAAACAGGGCGTCAAGATTGGATATTTTATCTTCTATCATGTGCCCGCCTTCCACACCTATCATACTGGCAAGCTTATGCTCTTTTACTGCCTGCATTAGTTGTGCAGGTGTTTAACCAGCATCATTTTGCCCGGGTTACGTGCAATCCATGCATTCAGGGTATCAATCTGCATATTAGCGTAAGCATAGGGGTTCTTTTGCAAACCATCACAAAACACCGAGAATATCTGTACATCAACGCCACCCTCATTCATGCGCCGCAGGTCACTATACGTTTTTCCTTTCAGGTCCTGGTCAAAACTGTATCCTTTTGAAATAGCGGTGGTTAGTATATCGTTGTGCGAATCTACCAGTATAGCATCTTCATGGATCTTTTGGTACGATTGTGCAGATGCCCTGCCGGTAATAAAGCAAAGAACAATAAAGAAATAACAGGTTTGTTTTCTCATGATAGTTTTTGATTACTTAAATCAATGAAAGTAAAAATAAAGCTTATTCTGCTAATGCAATATAAATGATAATACATAAGAAATGTGGCTGTTACCCCCACAGGCTTTTGCACGCCAAAACTTACCGTAAAGCAAGCCAGCAGCAATGCAAAAAAGGCATGTACCTTATTTTTTGGGGTAAGCAATATAAATAAGGCCAATGCCAATAGCCAGGCTTATTTGTAATTGCAGAAAAGCGGCAGCAATGCTGCGTTTTAAAGAGGTGACAAGATAGCACGCTACAACAGGCTATTTCGGGATTAAAAAGACTAATTGATTGAATGTGGGCAAAAAAATAGGCCCCGGTAGAAACTGGGGCCGCAACCAAAACTAACTGCTTATGAGAAAAATTGTATCTTAAGTTATTTATTTCTAATCGTTTTTTCTATCCTCACATTCACCTTGTAAAGGTACGTTATAAAATCACCGGCTTTAATCACAAAATCTACAAACAACACTTTTTTAACGGTGAAATCCACAAATCCTGCTTTCTTAACTTCCCTTCAAAGGTATATTGCAATTGAGGTGCCAAAAACTGATTTTAATCACGTTTTTTATTTTTTTTTACTCATTATTTTTTTAAAGGCAGCTGGTTATCTTAAAATCACTAAAAAAGCGGGCGCAAGCCTTTACTAATCATTTAAGTTTGCACCATGTACCTGCCAGGAAGTGACGAATATTTTATGCAGTTTGCTTTAAAAGAAGCTAGGCAAGCTTACGAGGAAGAAGAAGTTCCCGTTGGCGCTGTTGTGGTGGTACAAAACAGGATTATTGCAAAAGGCCATAACCAGGTTGAACGCCTGAACGATTCCACTGCCCATGCAGAAATGATCGCGCTAACTTCTGCTTTTAACTTTATTGGCTCCAAGTATATAACTGATGCTGTTTTATATGTTACGGTAGAACCTTGTTTAATGTGTTGTGGCGCAATGTACTGGAGCAAAATTGCGCGCATTGTATTTGGTGCCTTTGACGAAAAAAATGGCTTCAAACACATTACCGGTAATAACTGGCCCTTTCATCCAAAAACGGAACTTGTAACAGGTGTTTTGCAAGATGAATGCGCACAGCTAATGAAGGATTTCTTTAAAGCCAGGAGATAAATCGGTCAAATAAGTACAGTCTCTTCAATACCCGTGTTTTTTAGGCGGCCGCATTGGTCAATGGCATAATGTGGTCTTTCTTCCTGAATGAACTGATAATTGATGCACTCTTCTGAAAAAAGTACTTGTAGGGCCTTGTAAATACTGAAAATACACTTTGATTATTTTCTTCCACACTTTCAAGGCCAAAACTCTCAATATACTGGATACTAAAAGTAATACGCCCCGCAGAAAGATCATTTCTTGTAGCTATGCCATGAAGCACAAAACTGTAAGGCACGCCTTTTTTGGAGCAGCGCAGCTCGCCGGCAAATACATCCCAGCTTTGTTCGGTAATAGGGAAATAGTTACTGGCAAAGGATAAGGTGTTGTCGTCTTCAAATTCCAAATGCTTTAGTACAGCTACAGGAAGCTTTTCAGATGATTCATTAAAGCAGAAAAATGTTGCCTGGTCCAGTTCCTTTATCCTGGGAAGAAGATCATTTTGGCTTGTTTGGTGTTCCATAACTTAGCGGTTT
>FTJK01002780.1_pt1 | contig 12834 bp, 13 predicted proteins | sample 1658811 | NCBI WGS metagenome assembly FTJK01 (sample SAMEA3914857, study PRJEB12502) | metagenome | biome: forest; material: soil | place: USA | collected 2011-06-22 | depth 0.1 m
GGTGATAACACCTGCAACGGCGACTGGAAAGCCCGTACAGTCTAACGGGGGCCGTCAGACTTGGCGGGCCTTATACCGCAACTTTATAATACCCGCAGGCTATCATAAAAGCGGTGCCGCTAAATGCCAGCGCATCAAACGCGCTTACAAACAGGTTACCCTCACCTTGCACAGGATCTGCAAAAGCACCAGGCAGGTGCAGTATGGCAAACCATATAAACAGCATAATACCTGCTAAAATTGTAACCCGCTTAACCCTTATCTTTAAGATAATGGCCACGCCCGTACAAATAAGCGCTACCGCGGCGAAATAAGCCCAGAATTCATGGTCAGGAAAGTAAGATGGCACCATCGCTGCCACCGTGCCCATATACATAAAGTGCGTTATACCAAAGGATATCATTGTTATGGAAAAGAAAACCCCGCCAAAGGGAATAAGCTTTTCCAGCAGTTTTATAACTGAATTTTTCGGGGCTGTTGTTCCTTCATCAGTAAAAGTCCAGGCCACAACAAAAGCGCAACCCGATAATGCCAGTTCTTTTAACGGGTTTACCCATGCACCAAGGTGCCTCCAGTAATCTACCACAAATATTTCGTAGGGCACCTGGCAAAAAATAAACAGCACCAGCAAAACACCACCCAGCACAAGCGAAACCTCCTTGCCCTTTTTGTTAAGTACAATGGCAACGGCCGCGCTTATTAATCCAGCCCCAAAAATATCAGCTACCACAGCGCCACCCGGCAACCATGCAGGCCACATTGGCAAAAAAACATCCCGAAAATCTGAATAAATAAATTGCCTTATAGCGTATGCAACAAGGGCTGCTGCAAAAAAATATCGCCCAAGCTTCAAAAGTATTTTCATGCACAACATATTTTGGTAGGTTTAAAAGTAAACCGCGATATAAACCCAGCCAATTTTTGGCCTATTCATGTTGGAACAAGTTGGTACACGCGGATTATTAAACACATAGGCACATAGAAATCATAGAATACACATGAGGTTTTCTATGTGTTCCTTTGTCTTCTATGTGCCTATGTATTTCGCTGATTTGCCGCCCATAATTTCGCTCCCGTATATTAACAGAAAATTAACCCGCAATGTATAATACGAAGCTCTTCGTTTTAAGTGTTAAAACAATGGCTTCATCCATACAAAACCATGCTTCGGTTTAGCCGCTTTAACAATTGAAATTCAGGGCGTTTTTTGGATGTTACCAGCGGTGTATAAACGCAAATTATCATACAAATACCACTATACCTTAGTAGAGCGAATTGCAATAAACCTCAAAATTAATCGTATGAAAAAAATACTCGTTCTTGCCGCAGCTTTACTGGTTAGTGCTTCAATATTATATGCCGAACCTGAAAGCAAAATGGAAAAATCATTCAAGGAAACCTTTCCCACTGCAAAGGATGTTAAATGGCACCAGGATGCTGATGGTTACCTGGTAAGCTTTACGCAGGGTACTACACCGGTTAAAATAGCTTATGATAGAAAAGGAAAATTCTTACAATCGCTCCGTTATTATGGAGAAAAAGACCTGCCAACCAATATATTGATGGCCGTTAAAAACAAGTACCATGGCAAAGATATTTATGGCGTTACTGAACAAACAACCAGTGATGAAGTTACCTACCACATTACGCTATATGATGGCACAAGCCTTCAAGCCGTAAAAGCATTCAGCAATGGTACTGTAAAGGAAGAAGAAGACGCGGTTGAAGAAACAAATGATTAAAAGGTGTAGTTAGAATAAACAGGCAGCAGACAAATAACGCCAGTCATTAGCCCCTTTTTCATGTGCGTGAGAAGGCTTGACTGGCTTATTTATTACAGCCACATCCAGTACATTTTGTTGCACCAGTTTTTTTCTCGCCTCCATTACCATTTCCTGTATATGCGTATGTTGCATCCACTGTTGTTGCGGCGGCTCGTATCCAATCTTATCCTTTCGCCAAACAATATTTGCTGGCAACAGGGGCTGCACGCTTTGCCTTAATATCCATTTGGTAAATCCGTCCCTTATTTTATAGTTTGATGGCAACGAAAAAATAAACTCAACAAGTGTATGGTCCAAAAAAGGCAGCCTTACCTCGCGGCTGTGTGCCATACTGTTCCTGTCAGCATAGCGTAATAGCTCCTCCAGCCCGGTTGTGAAAGTATTGTAATACAATATATCTTCCAGCGTGTTAACCAGGGGTTTTTGCAATGTATCAACGGCCTGGTATTTTTTCAAAAATTCTTTATTAACACCTGCGTTATTTTGTTCGTTAATAGCTCTCTGCAGCAACGCCTGTGCTGTTTTGCCGGGCATAAAAGCCGCAGCATAATTTTTAAGGCCCCAGCTATCAAGAAAATTGTTTTGCCCCAGTAGTCTCTTTTCCCGCTTAAATGCAGCCGCATCGGTGCGTAATAATTGCTGCAGGTACCAGTGTGCATACTTTTTATAACCCGCCAATGTTTCATCGGCGCCCTGGCCGTCAAGTAATACAGTTATACCCTTTTCCTTGGCCAGCTTGTACACCATAAACTGCGTAAGCACACTGCTGCTTTGCAATGGCTCCTCCTGGTGGTACATTAACTGCTCAAAATTGTTTATCCAGTCGTCGGCCGTTACTTCAATAGTGTGCTGCCGCAGGCTAAAAGCATCTGCCACCTGTTTGCTATGAACCGATTCATCCTTTTCAAACCCCGGAAAAACGGCGGTGAAGCACTCATGTGTTAAATGGTCAGCTTTTAGCCCATTACATATCGCCACGATTGCTGAACTATCCACACCACCGCTTAAGCAGGTGCCTATATTCACATCGCTGCGCAGCCTCCTTTTTGTAGATGCAGTAAGTAACTGCGAAAATTCCTCTATAGCTTCCTGCTCTTTAATTGGTGCTGGTATACCCCGTTTTGCAAACGACGGGCCTCTATCTATAGCTTCAAATTTGTACCATCTTTTCATCTGTAACCTGCCCTCCTGTGGTTGCACCGTTAAATAATGCCCCGGCGGCAGGGATAGAATATCCTGGTAAAAGCCTGCGGTTTTTTTTATAGGGTTTTGCACATAGCCCAGCGTTAAATAATTAAGCACCATAGTGCCGTTAAGATGTTTTGGCGTACCCACTGCCCATAACGCCTTCATTTCACTGGCAAACATAAATTGCTCAAACTTACCCCGTTGTACATAAGGCGCGTGGTAATACAGAGGTTTCTCCCCAAAACGGTCCCGCGCAAGTATTACCATCTGCTGTTTTTCATCCCATAATGCGATAGCAAACATACCGTCAAAGCGCTGCAGGCAATCAATACCCCAATAATCAAAAGCGGCGGGTATTACTTCTGTGTCCGAACCCGTTGTAAATAAATAACCTTTTTTAACCAATTCATCCTTCAGTTCAATATAATTGTAAATGGCCCCGTTAAATACAACTGTATAGTGCAAGTAATGCAGGGGCTGGGCAGCGCGATCGCTAAGGTCAAGTATGCTCAGGCGGCGGCTGGCAAAACCAACATTACCGGATAGATTGATCCAAAAGCCTTCACTATCAGGCCCGCGGTGGTGCAGTACATCGGCCATGGTTTTAAGCCTTTGCTGTTGTACCAGCGGACTATGAGGGGAAATTATACCGGCAATACCGCACATATTGTAAATATCGGTGTAAGAATATTTTGGAGGGAAAAAAGTTTTTGGGGTTGACGAATATTTCAAACCGGGAAAAATAGCAACCTGAATTACCTATGGCCGCAATCGCTTAAAAAGCATACATTGTTAAGCCATGAAGAGGCGAAATCTGTCAGCATGGTGCAACTCATCCAAGGAAGGGATGAACATATACCGTGAGTCCTGAAGTGAGTGACACAACCGCCGATGCCCTATAAACAAATTTACCGCCCGCAAACAAAAAATAAATAGCTGTATATTTCCATTATTCTTTATCAATTTATTTCTCCAAATAACGTACGGTTATGAATAAACGCAGTTTTATAAAAAGCATAGCCCTGGCGGGATTATCGGTACCGCTTTCGGGTGTTGCGTTGGCTAAATGGGTTAAAAAAGTAAAACACCTGCCTGCGGAAGAGGTGGCACAGTATGAAGATTTTTGGGACGAAGTAAGGGCTGGTTATAAACTTAAACCTGACTATATTAACCTGGAAAATGGCTATTATAACATTCAGCCGGAAGAGTTGCTGGAGAACTTTATTAATAAAGTGCGCATGGTTAATTACGAGGGCGCCTATTATATGCGTACCGTGCAGTTTGATAACAAAAAAGCCATTGCCGCACGGCTGGCAAAGCTCGCGGGCTGCAGCCCTGAAGAACTGGTGATTACACGTAATACAACCGAATCGCTTGACATGATCATAGGCGGACAGCATTGGCAGCCCGGTGATGAGGCTGTAATGGCTGAACAGGATTATGGATCGATGCTGGAGATGTTTAAGCTGGTAGCTAAGAAATATGGGGTGGTAAATAAAATTATCTCTGTTCCCAATCATCCTGCGTCTGACGAAGAGATTGTTAACCTGTACGCCAGTGCCATAACACCAAAAACACGGTTGCTTATGGTTTGCCACATGGTAAACATAACAGGCCACATACTGCCCGTGCGAAAAATTGCCGATATGGCCCACAGCAAAGGTGTACAGGTAATGGTTGATGGCGCACATACGCTGGCGCATATACAATATTCAATAGCGGATTTGAATTGCGATTATTACGGGGCAAGCTTGCATAAATGGCTGAGTACGCCGCTTGGCGCCGGTGTATTGTACGTAAAAAAGGAACACATACCCAAAATATGGCCGTTGCTTGCTGAGGGCGCTAAGGACGATGATATTGCACGCCTTAACCATGTGGGCACACACCCGGTGCACACAGACCTTGCTATAGCAGGCGCGCTGGATTACTATGAAAAAATCGGGGCTGAAAGAAAAGAGGCGCGCATGCGTTTTTTGCAGCAATACTGGACGAGCAAGGTTCGCAACCTGCCAAACGTAGTGGTAAATACTCCTGTTGAGCCAACACGTGCCTGCGGCATTGCCAACGTTGGTATAAAAGGCATGAAGCCTGCCGACCTTGCTGATACATTGCTTAAGAAATACAAAATATACACCGTGGCTATTGATTACGCCAACGTGCAGGGCTGCCGGATAACACCTAATGTATTTACCAAACCTGAAGAACTGGATGTGCTTGTTAAAGCATTAAGTGAATTGGGTTGATATTTTTACGCCTTACAAAATAATTGTATGAAACATACATACCCGTGTTTACTTGCTCTTTGTTGCTTGTTGCAAAATTGCAGTCAACCAAAATCAAAGAGTGATGCATATTATACAATGGATGATTTTGCAAAGATTGAAAAAATAGATGCCCATGTACATGTTAACACCAACACTGCTGATTTTGTGCAACAGGCACAGGAAGACAATTTTAAGTTGATAACCATAAACCTGGATGATGCCAATGAGCCGCCGCCCATGGAACTGCAACAAAAATATGCGTTACAACAGGTAAGGGCTAACCCAGATAGGATTGCTTATGCCACTACATTTTCTGTACGGCATTTTAATGACACTGGCTGGCAGCAACAGGCAATTGCATATTTAAAAAATTCTTTTGACAGTGGTGCGATAGCCGTTAAAATATACAAGGTTATTGGTATGAGCCTACGGGATAAAAATGGCAAGATCGTGATGATTGACGACCAACGGTTTGACCCTGTAATAGACTACATTGAAAAGAACAACAAAACGGTACTGGGCCACCTGGGTGAGCCAAAAAATTGCTGGCTGCCGGTTGATAAAATGACTGTGAACGAGGACAAAAGTTATTTTAGCAAGAACCCTGAATACCACATGTACCTGCACCCTGAATTTCCATCGTATGAGCAACAGGTTGCAGCAAGGGACAACATGCTGAAAAAGCATCCAAACCTGCGGTTTGTTGGTGCACATTTAGGTAGCCTGGAATGGAGTGTTGATGAACTTGCCAAACGGCTGGATGAATTTCCCAATATGGCTGTGGATATGGCGGCGCGTATAACACACTTGCAATACCAATCGTTAAGCAACCGGCAAAAAGTAATTGATTTTATAGTAAAGTACCAGGACAGGCTTTTATATGCCACAGACTTTGGCGCTGAACCCAACACCAATGCCGGTGCAATGAAAGAAAATAACCATGAACGAAGATTAAACGACTGGAAATTTTTTGCGACTGCTGATACGATGAGTATTTCAAATTTTACAGGAACGTTTAAAGGGCTGCAATTGCCAAAACAGGTTATAGACAAGATATACAGGACGAATGCAGAGAAATGGTATCCAGGCTTTACTAAATGATAAACGCTGCAAATGGAAACAAATATTATAATAGCCTGCCCCGCTTGCGAATGGCAGCCGGATGGCGAAGCCTATTGGCGATGTTCTTGTGGTTTTAATTGGAATACGTTTGATACTGCCGGAAAATGCCCTGCTTGTAAAAAACAATGGGAAATAACTTACTGCCCCGGCTGTGGTAAAACAACACCACATAAAGAATGGTACCATGATAAAAGCATGCCGTTGGAAAATACCGACAGCCCCGAAAAAATTGTGCTTAAACAAAAAAAGCGAGCATTGGAGAATAGGCTGGCGACTTTGGGTATAAAAACACGCCGTGTAAGCTACCTGCCTTATTTGGATCATTCGACAGAGCAATTTCAAACACCGTATGAAGCTGGCTGCAGGATGCTGATATTGAACGCTATTGCTTACGCGGTGCATAACCTTCACGACAGGCAAAAATTGGTGGCATGGTTTAAGAGAGAAAATATTTGGGACAGGGTCTCCCCGGAAGAAAAAGACTTTTTCATTGAAGCCGCACCCCCGAAGGAAGAATTGATTGATTTGTCATGGCGAATAGAGGGCGCATTAACCCTAGGTTGGGCGCTGAACCTGCTGGATACCCTGCATGAGATAAATCGTAATGAAACAGACGAAGAGATGGATAGATTTACTTCTTCTATTCCTGGATTGGGTGCGCCAATACAGCAATTCCTGCATAACCTTTCGTTTCGGGACCTTGGGGAAGTTTATATAGAAAATCTTGTAAACGAAACTGCAACCGGCTATTTTAGGGACCTGTTTTTTTACGGTAACAAAGACGAAACAACTATAAACCGAATGAGCAGCTATGAAAGACATAAAACCCTTAACTGGCTAAGGCAATTTTCGGACATAAGCACATGGGACGATACCGATACTTCCACATAAACTTGTCGCAATTACACCCTTATTTTGTCCTTTCTCGCCTCCATAACTCCATCTTCCACTTCATAACTTTATGCAATAAATTATATCAATCAAATCACGCTTTACCATGGAAACAATAACAATTGATAACGACATTACAGTATTTTACGTTGCAGCCACATCCTTTCCCAATGGTGTGTTGGCGGCACACACCAAAATTCGGGCTGTTACACCGCCTTCACCCGGCAGAAAATATTTTGGCCTGTCCCGCCCGGAAAATGGCGTAATAGCATACAAGGCCGCAGCGGGAGAACTAAACTCCGGGGAAGCTTCATCATTGAATCTCGATACTATTGTGCTTAAAAAAGGTAAATACCTGTGCATAACTATATATGATTTTATAAAAGATACACCGGCAATCCGCAATGCATTCCAGCAACTGATAGCACAACCCGGCCTTGACCCGCAAGGCTATTGTGTTGAATGGTATTATAACGATACTGACATAAAATGTATGGTGAGGCTTGCGGAATAGTTTGACGCGCTGTAGTGCGGACATACTATTTTGCGACGGATAACATCTTTTTACAAAGATGCCATCCATTATCAATATATCATTCTATAAAAAATATTTTCACCCTTTGTCCAATTAAAACAATCTCATTTGATATAATGTTATAATCAATACATTCAATAACGGTTAAAGCAAAAACAGATGAGAAAGTTAGGCATGTACAATTTTGTAACACTTAATGGTTTTTACAAGGGGCTGCAGGGTGATATTAGCTGGGCAAGGCACAATGATCCGGAAGCGCACGATTTTGCAGTTGAAAACAGTAAATCGGACAGCATAATACTTTTCGGGCGCGTAACGTACCAAATGATGGCGGGCTTTTGGCCATCGCCAATGGCTTTGGAAAATGACCCTGTGATGGCCAAATCTATGAACGAATCGGAGAAAATTGTATTCTCCAGAACCCTGGAAAAGGCAGCGTGGAACAATACCACTTTAATAAACGCGGATGTTGTGGAAGAAGTAAAAAAGCTAAAGCAAATGCCCGGCAAAGACCTGGTAATACTTGGCAGCGGAAGCCTTGTAAGCCAATTGGCGCAACATGGCTTGATAGATGAATACCAATACATGGTTTATCCCGTTGCCATAGGGGATGGTACGACGATATTTAAAGGTATTTCCGGTAAACTAAACTTAAAGCTTACTAATACAAGAGCGCTTAAAAGCGGCGCTGTGCTGCTTTGCTACCAGCCTGCATAGAACATGCTAATTTTATTAAAACAACATTATAATGAACGAATTTATATTACTCTTCCGCCTTGACCTTATCACGAAAGAAAAACAACCTTCGCCTGAGCAAATGCAGGTTTATATGAAGCAATACCAGGACTGGGTGGGTGGCATTGCCGCGCAAAACCGGTTTGTTGGCGGCAAGGGTTTATCAACGGAGGGTAAGGTTTTAAAGTACAACAATGTGATAACAGACGGGCCTTTTGCCGAAATAAAAGAATCCATTGCAGGTTTTATTATTATAAAAGCAAAGGATTTGGAAGAAGCAGTGAGCCTTAGCAAAGATTGCCCGATGCTAAACGGCGACGGCAATAGTGTGGAGGTAAGAATGATAAGCGGTGTGCATGAGAATTCGTAGGGAAGAGAAAGCGGCAGCCCCGGCCCTAAAGGGGGAAGCGAATTATTATAGCGTAAATATTGTGGCTGGGCATTATTAATTATATGGGTGATGAAGAGCTGATACCGCATTTGTTCAGGACGGAGTACCGGAAGATTGTTTCTGTGCTTTGCAAGCGTTTTGGCTTTGCGCAAATGGAGATTGCTGAAGATATTGCCAGTGATACCTTTCTTACTGCTACGCAAGCATGGGGATTAGACAGTTTGCCTAAAAACCCAACTGCATGGTTGTACAATGTTGCAAAGAACAAAGCAAAAAATTACCTGCAAAGGCACAACCTCTTTGAAAATAAAATTGCCCCTGAATTAAGAAATAACAGCGACGGTATATATGAAATTGACCTGTCGCCGCAAAACATCACCGATAGCCAGTTGCAAATGATGTTTGCTATTTGTAACCCATGCATATCGCCTGAGGCCCAGGTAGGCTTGGCTCTTCGCGTACTTTGCGGTTTTGGCATTGATGAAATTGCGGGTGCCTTTCTCACTAATAAAGAAACCATCAATAAAAGACTATTCAGGGCGAAAGAAAAATTAAGGGCAGAAAATATAAATATCGAATTACCACCCGATGCTGATATTGATAACAGGCTTTCATCAGTATTAACAACTATCTACCTGCTGTTTAACGAAGGCTATTATTCATCAAATCAAAACCAAATACTCCGTAAAGAACTTTGCCTTGAGGCTATGCGGTTATGCCTAATGCTGCTTGAAAATAAAAGCACCAATAAGCCGCAGGTAAATGCCTTGCTTTCGCTTATGTGTTTTCATGCCTCAAGGTTTGAGGCACGGGTTGACGAAAATGGTAAGCTTATTTTATATGAAGACCAGGATGAAAGCCTCTGGGACGCTGACCTGGTAAGCAAGGGGGGCTATTTTTTGCATTGTGCGACAGGAGGCAGCAACCTGTCGAAATATCACCTGGAAGCGGGCATAGCCTATTGGAATACAAAGAAAGAAGACACCAAAGAAAAATGGGAAAATATATTGCAATTATATAACCGTTTATTGCAAAAAGAGTACTCGCCGGTGGCAGCGCTAAACAGAACTTATGCATTATCAAAAGCAAACGGAAAGCAGGCAGCCATTATAGCAGCGGAAAAACTGCAATTAACCGGCAACCACTTTTACTTTGCACTTCTTGGTGAACTATACACCGGTATTGATAACGAAAAAGCGAAGATAAATTTTCAACAGGCTTTTTCGCTTGCAAAAACAGATGTGGGCAAACGGGCCATACAGAAAAAGATAGAGAAGCTATAGCTGACTACGCTTTTTGTTTGCAACGTTTACCGCTCCTTTCGTTTTAGTTTTCCCTACATTTGTCGAAACACATTTTCACCATGAAATCCACGATTTTTTCTTTCTTATTAATTGCAGGAATGTTTAATGCAAGCGCGCAGGTAAGCCAGCCGGACGTTATAAAAACTAAAATGGGGCCGTTAACTATACAGCCTGTTATGCATGCCAGCCTGGTGCTTACAGTAAAAGGCATAACCATTTATGCTGATCCTTCCGGCCCAACCGCCAATTTTAAAGGCCTTGCATCACCTAATATTATCGTCATCACAGATATACATGGCGATCATTTTGATCTAAAATGCCTCGACTCCCTTAAAACCGCCAGCACTATTTTGGTAGTACCCCAGGTTGTTGCGGACAAACTGCCCGAAACAGCTAAAGCGCATTTGGTGATACTGAAAAATGGCGATAACACTATGCAAGCCGGTATTTCTATTTCAGCCTTACCAATGTACAACCTCCCCGAAAGCCCGACTGCTATGCATACCAAGGGCAGGGGCAATGGCTATGTACTGGGCATTGGCGGCAAGAATATTTACCTCTCTGGCGATACACAGGGCATCCCTGAAATGCGCGCACTTAAGAATATTGATGTTGCCTTTGTTTGTATGAACCTTCCCTATACGATGGATGTAAAAGAGGCTGCAGATGCAGTGCTGGCATTTAAACCCAAAATTGTTTACCCATACCATTACCGTGGCCAGGGTGGCTTTAGCGATGTAAATGCTTTTAAAAGCCTTGTTGATGCAGGCAACGCTGGTATTGAAGTGCGGTTACGCACCTGGTACCCGGGGCAGGGACATTAATATTTGTTATTGGTATAATAAAGGTACTAAGTATCACAAGGCACTTAGTACCTTTTAGTTTTTAGTGTTGCTGCCAAACGGATCCCCTGAACATCTTCTCACCATCGGCGACCCTTGCTTTTTCGCGCTTGCCTTAAAGACGGCTTTAGTAATTATTAAAATACCCATAATAGACACGTATGTGTCCGATTGGGATATTTTAAAGTCCAAAAGCGTGTTGCGGGGTACTCTATAAGTTTACTTTTACTAAACAATATCCAAACAAAGAAAAATCCAGTTTTAAATCCAATCCTTTCTTATGAATTACCGCTTGTCCGGAATTCAAAAAATCGTTTTAAATCCCGCAGCGATGCGGGATTTTTAATTTTCGGCAAGCTGTAATAATCAAGCTCAGTCGCCGCCGCCGCTTTATTTTCCTTAATAATTGCTTTTTTGTAACACATTATCAATAAACTTATATCTTAGAAGCCGCTTGTTGTATTTTTTACCAAAACCAACTGCTTTTATGGCAACTAACGACCAAAACTTTCTTACCACCGAAGTACAGCGTTTTACGGCACTGGACGTTTTTAGGGGGATGACCATTTGCTTCATGATCATTGTAAACAACCCCGGCCACGACGAAACTACTTTTGCACCGCTGCACCATGCGCGCTGGAATGGGTTTACTCCTACTGACCTTGTGTTCCCCTCATTCATGTTTGCTGTGGGCAACGCCATGAGTTTTGTGATGAGAAAGTGGGCCACCTACCCCACAGGCAAGGTGTTAGGTAAAATATTTAAACGTGCTATCATCATTTTTCTGTTGGGTTACCTTATGTATTGGTTTCCCTTTGTACATAAAGATGACGCAGACAACATTGTGTTTAATCAGCTTGCAGATACAAGGGTGTTTGGCGTATTGCAGCGTATTGCGCTGGCGTATCTTTTTGCATCCCTTATGATTTACTTCTTTAAAATACGCACCACCGTTATCATCAGTATACTTATCCTTATTGCCTACTGGCCGATAATGATGTATTTTGGCGATGGCCCCGATCCCCTTGATATTCACACCAATGCAGGGTCAAAGCTTGATCTCTGGCTGCTGGGCGTAAACCATCTTTATCATGGCGAAGGTTTTCCATTTGAGCCTGAAGGCCTGTTGAGCACCTTCCCTTCTATAGCAAACGTGGTTGCCGGCTTTGTGGTTGGCAAGTATGTACAGGAAAAAGGCAAAACCTACGAAGGGCTGGCCAAAATAATGCTTTGGGGCTTTGTGCTGCTGGTGATTGCGCATTTTTGGAACTACCAGTTCCCCATCAATAAAAAGCTTTGGACCAGCTCTTTTGTGCTGCAAGCCGTTGGCCTTGACTGTCTTATACTTTCAGGCGTTATTTACCTTATTGACTTTGCCCACCTGCAGGGCCGCTGGACAAGGTTTTTCGAAACCGTGGGCAAAAACCCTTTGCCGGTGTACCTGCTTTCTGAACTGCTGCCCGTTGCCTTTTATGTTATCACCATTGGCGACAAATCCCTTTGGGGGTGGATGAGCGATAACGTCTTCGGCCTTGCAACGCCCTATGTAGGCTCCCTGCTGCAGGCCATCTGCTTTATGCTGCTTTGCTGGAGTTTTGGTTACTTTTTAGACAAGCGTAAGATCTACATACGGGTGTAAAAAAAGAACGCCAGGCCTGTGCAAAAGGAGGAAAAAGGACGTCAAAAGGAGGAAAAAGAACGCACAAGGGAGGATGGGGGAGGACAGGGGAGGAATGCTTCCTGTGCCCTGCTTTTTTGTAACTGGCTGATAATCT
>FTJK01002771.1_pt3 | contig 12780 bp, 11 predicted proteins | sample 1658811 | NCBI WGS metagenome assembly FTJK01 (sample SAMEA3914857, study PRJEB12502) | metagenome | biome: forest; material: soil | place: USA | collected 2011-06-22 | depth 0.1 m
TTTTACAATAGTTATACCAACTCTATTTGAATATTTTTGTTTTAAAAGAAATACAGCGTGGCAAAACAAACAATCATCATAGCAGGGGCAGGAGCAGCGGGCTTAATGGCGGCAAAAGAACTGTGCAGGAATTACCATGTAATAATACTGGAAGCTAATGACAGGTTGGGTGGCAGGATGCATACCGTTGAAGGAAATGGTTTTACCAACCCAGTTGAAGCCGGGGCAGAGTTTGTGCATGGCAAGGTGCCGGTTACGCTTGGGTTATTGAAAAAGGCGGGAATTGAATATGAAAAAACAGGTGGTGAAATGTACCGCTTTAACAATGGCAAATGGGTAGAGGAAGAAGAGCAGGTTGATGGCTGGGATGAGCTTATGAATGCAATGAAGGATTTGAAGGAAGACACAACGCTGCAGCTTTTTTTACAAGAGTATTTTGCAGGGGAAAAATTTGCAAAATTTCGTGACCAGGTTACAAGGTTTGCTGAGGGGTTTGATGTTGCGGATATTGCCAAAGTAAGCGTGGTGGCGTTGCGGGATGAATGGGTGCACGAAAGCGGTGTGCAATACCGAATTACTGGTGGTTATAAAAGGCTGATAGATTACATGGCGGATGCATGCCTGAATGAAGGCTGCGAAATACACACTAACAGCCTGGTAAAACAAATTGACTGGCAGCCAAATGACGTAACTGTTTATACAATGGATGGTAAAAAATATTATGCATCAAAAGTCATTGTTACAGTGCCGGTCATTATGCTGCAAAAAGTTATGGATAAAGGCTCCATCAATTTTACACCGGCACTTGACGAATATGTACATGCAGCTAACCAGGTTGGTTATGGCGATGTGGTAAAAGTTGTATTGGAGTTTAAACAACCTTTCTGGAATAAATATAAGAAGGATTTGGGCTTTATTATAAGCGATGAATGGATGCCTGTTTGGTGGACACAGTTGCCTGCTGCCGCACCAACATTAACAGGATGGCTTGGCGGCCCAAAAGCTTCGGCGTTAAAACATACAAGCGATGAGGTGATCTTGCAGAAATCTTTACAATCAATATGTACAATTTTTGGAATGAGTAATGAAAGAATGGAAGCGCAAATAACGTCAGCGAAAGTATTTAACTGGGCAAAAAATGAATTTGCCGAAGGCGCATACAGCTATGCAACACCAGGTACAAAAAAAGCATTAAGCCTATTAACCACGCCTGTTGAAGGAACAATTTTTTTTGCTGGTGAAGCGATCTGTGATGGCCCTCATCCGGGCACGGTGGAGGCGGCTCTTGTAAGCGGTAAAGAGGCGGCAGGAAGGATATTGAAGGCGGGTTAAAACTTTAGGTTGCAGTATATCACAACTGCCGTGGCATAAGGATTGCAGCATTCATGGCAAAACTGTATTTAAGGCAATTGTAGTTATATATACACAGGTGTTTAACCAAATAAAATCTTCTATAAACAATAATGGAAATTATATCATCACTTAACATATTCTTAGTGTTTTAAAGGTTATTTTAAGGCGTTTTACGACATTATAAAATGTATCTTTGATGTCCTTTCTTAAGATGCTTTACATGCATCTTTTGGTTGCCAAAACCACCTGCTTGATTTTTTAACAGTATAAAAAAATTTGCAAGAATGATGAAACTGGTAGTAAAAAAATCAGCGTGTGTAATAGCTATGATCGTAATAATGGTCCAGCTATCATTCACAGGAATTAAGTCAGAAAACAGCGTACCCAAATCGATAACTAAAACTGTTAGTGCAGTTACATCTGTGGTTAATAAATATGCTTCGTTGTATGATAGTTTGCACCTGGGTATTGCGGGGTTATCAAAAGATGCTTTTACAAATGCCATTACCGGTTATACTTACCTGCTGTCGCAGGGTAAAATAAAAAACGATGGAGTTCTTTCCATTGTAGATTTTAGCTTGCCGTCCAGCGTTAAAAGGCTATTTGTGATTGATCTTAAAAACTATGTCATGCTGTTTAATACTTACGTATCACATGGGCGTAATTCAGGTAAAGCTGTGGCCAGTGAGTTTTCGAACGACAGGAACAGTTTTAAAAGCAGCCTTGGTTTTTATGTTACTTCAGGTACTTATAAAGGCAAGCATGGTTACTCTTTAAAGCTGGAAGGCGAGGAGCAAGGTATAAACGATAACGCATTAAACCGTGGTATTGTAATGCACTGCGCGCAATATGTTACGGAGAATTTTATAAAAAGGCAAGGGTATATTGGCAGAAGCGAAGGCTGCCCTGCCGTACCCCCAACAATGTATAAACCTATTATAGAAAAAATTAAGGATGGCAGTTGCCTGTTCATGTATAGCCCCGACAAATTTTATATGTCGCATTCAGCTATACTTAACAGCCCCGGCCTTGTGTAATGATGGTGTAATTTTGAGTTTAATGTTTAACGGCCCCGGTATTTCTACCTTGGGGCCTTTTTATGTAATACAGGTTATGGATTAGTGAACATTTTTGCTGCTGCGGAAATGTCGTGGCTGTAAATATCATCCCTAAAGTTCAGCCTGCCTGTTTCATCTACCCAGGCTGTATAATATGTTATCATTACCGGCACCGATTTTTTGATGGTTACATATTTTTCAGTGGTGCTGTTCATGGCTTCGGCAATTTTTTCGGGTGTCCATTTCTGGCTGTCATCCAAAAGATAATTAGCCATTTTTACAGGATCGGCCAGGCGTATGCAACCATGGCTGTAAGCGCGTTTATCTTTGTCAAACAGGCTTTTTGCGGGGGTATCATGAAAATAAATATTGTATGAATTATGGAAGAGGAACTTGACCCGCCCCAACGAATTTTTAGGGCCCGGCAATTGCCTTACTACAGGCAGGCCACCCGAATGCCCTGTTATTTCCATGTTTTCATTTTCAAGATAATTATTATCTTCATTCATCTTGGGCACTATCTCTTTTTTTACAATACTGGGCGGTATATTCCAGTACGGGCTAAACACAATTTCGGTAAGATTACCCGTGAATATTACGGTTCCGGCCCCTTCCTTACCAACAACAACATCCATATCAAAGGCCTTCACTTTGTCTTCATAAACATGTAATTCGTATTCCGGTATGTTGGTAATTATAAGCCTGCCCTGCGCATATTCAGGCATCCATCTTACCCGGTTAAGGTTAACAAGCAATTGCTCTACTCTTTTTTCTGCAGGCACATTCATATCCTTTATAAGGGAATCTGTAATAACCCCGTCAGGTGTGTAGCCGAAACTCGTTTGAAAATTTTTTACGGCAGAATCAAGCAGGCCATCAAATGCTGCAGATGTATCGCTTCCCTCCAATTCCCCTGTAATTTGCAAACGCTTTTTAATCAGTGGTATCAAAGGTGACTGAATTCCCTTTTTTATTTTTTTATGGTTAAAAGCGATGCTTTGCCAGCCACCTTTTTTAGTTATGTCGTAATATTTTTTCAATTGATCTTTCAGTGACTTAAAAGCCTTATTGGCATCAGCATTTTGGCCGCCATCGCCATCGGCAGACAAAACCAAATCTGCCTGGTGTATTATGTCATCTTTTTTTGATGGTACATATCGTTGCAATTCTTCATTGCTCAATTCCGTGCCATCCTTTGTCATGTAACGCAAAAATGCTTCGCTAAGCATTAGTTCTGTTTTAATAAAACTGGTGTCTGATGCAGCTATGTTAAGGCTGTCCGCTGAAGTGATGTCAGGCATCCTTTTACTGAGTGCCTTATTAAAAAAGGCGCTGTCCTTTAATGATGAAACAGAATAAGTGTACAGGTTCCAGAACTCGCGCCCCTGTTCAGTCAGGCCATCGCCCGCAAACCATGCAAATTCAAAGTTACGGCCGTAATAAAAACTTCGCAGCTGGTTTGCTATACGGTTGCCGGTATTTTGTTGTGTAATAAAATTTTCTAAAGCCGCAGTGTCTGTAAAAAGGTCGTTGCATGCGTTGGAAGCATTTACGGATGTATTTCTTTCAAAAACCTTTTTTTCACCGGTATCAGTATCGTCGTCATTGTTACCATTATTGCTGTTATGATTTTTGCAGCCAAGTAAAACTGTACTAAGGGTTACGATAACCAAAAACATTCTTTTCATATCATACACTTTGCAAAGCGCATGCCTTATGTTTTGTCAAGGTCAGGAAGATTAAATAGGGACGAAAGGGTTGATACTGGGTTAAAAGTTCTACAGTTAGCTGCGTTATCTTTTTAAACAAGAATTATATGGTGATAATAAACGGGTATCAAATTTGAGCACCAGCTTATACAAAAAACATAAAAATGAAAACTGTTATTACAATCAAAAAGAACGGTGGAACCGTGGTTACTATCTTCACCAGCCATATAGCTTATATTGAGCACTCAATAAACGGATGTATTATTTATATTAATACCGGCGGTGCAAACGCAGTAATAAACACAGGCTATACCTGGGAGGAATTGGTAACAATTCTTGAAAAAGATTAGCCTTCCACCTGTTTTTTAACATCTTTAAAACCTGCTGTTACTATCTTTGCTTTTATATGAAAAAAGCAGCCGCGGTATTAGTTGCAGTTTGTATTTTTTTCTCGTGTAAAAAAAATGATACACCGGCGCCTGCACCACCCGGGCCACCGGTTGACAGTACCGCGCACGTTCAATTCCGCGGGGCGGACCTTTCGTTTTTACCTGAGATAGAACAAAGCGGAACGAAATTTCATGACAGCACCGGCGAAAAACCTGCGTTGGATATTTTTAAGGAGTACGGCTGTAACCTGGTAAGGGTAAGGCTGTGGTATAACCCTGTAAACAGCCATTCGTCATTAGGCGAAGTACTTACCTTTTGCCAACGCATTAACCTTGCAGGTATGCAAATACTGCTTGACCTTCATTATTCAGATACTTGGGCTGATCCATCACACCAGGCAACGCCCGCGGCGTGGGCAGGCTTGAGCATAGACGCGCTGAAAGATTCAGTAAAGGCATATACACAGATGGTTATTGGCCTATTGAAAGCCCAAAACACTTTGCCCGCCATTGTACAGGTAGGAAATGAAATTAACGCAGGTTTGCTTTGGAATGCTGGAAAAATAAACAACTCTGCAGACCCTAATTGGGGCAATTTGGCCGCTCTTGTAAAGAGTGGCATCGATGGAATAAAAGCAGTTGATGTTGATAACAAAATTGCCATTATGCTGCATTACGCTGAACTGGACGGTGCAGCAGATTTTTATAGCAATATGAAAGCGCTTAATGTACCTTTTGATATAATGGGGCTTAGTTATTACCCCTGGTGGAGCGAAAAGGATCTCACTTTTTTGCAGCAGCAATTAAACAGCCTTGCAACCTCCTTTAATAAAAAGGTATTTATTGCCGAAACAGCCTACCCATGGACACTTTTGTGGAGCGATAATACCAACAATAGCGTAGGGGAAGCCAGCCAGTTAATACCAGCATACGCAGCCACGGCGCAAGGCCAGCTGCAATACCTGCTTAAATTAAAAACTATAATGGCTGCTGTGCCTAACAGCCTGGGTATTGGCTTTTGCTACTGGGAGCCTGATTGGGTGGCTTTTAAAGGGCCATCATCTACCGATGGATCCAGTGGAGAAAACCTGGCTTTATTCGATTTTTCAAACAAGGCACTAGCCGGGTTACAGGCTTACAAAAAATAAGTTATATCTGGCTTCAAACCTTGTGCCTGCAGAATGGCCTGGTAAAACCTTTATTGCTCTTTGTTCGTAAATTCGTAGCTATTCGTATTTCGCAGAGTTACGGGCACAAATTCTAAAGCTACCGAACCAATATAAACCTGTTGAAGAAAAACTCCTTATTAATCGTTGTTGTTTTAAACCGGAGTGTAACGGATTTTTGAAAATCAGTTATATCAATATCACCAATATACAGTTGGTTTACCCTTTCTTTTTTATCATTATTGGTTGGTATCAACTCAGATATTTTCGCCTGCCTTTGCCAAACAGAAAATTCGCAGCCTTGCGCTGATTTTACAATGTCTGCAAAAAGCTTATAATGGCCATTCGGTATTTGTTTCAGGTCAACCCCTAAGACTGATTCGTCATTCACTGTGAAAATAAAACTTTCACCACCTGTATTATAAGCCCATTCCGTTTTTGTGTTGATATTGCCTTCAATATTAAAATTTAGCAATTGGGGGTACACCATCATTGTATCCGGCATGTAAACTTTAGTGAGTTCATTTGCAGGCTGTATATATGTTGATGGCGGCATGCTGCAGTAATAAAAACTAAGCGACGTATAACTCACGGGAACCTTATTGCCTTCAGGGCCATGCTCCATACTTTGATAAATGCTCTTTTCAAACGAGACTTTATCGGCAAGATATAAACGATAGCCACCCGTTCTGCAAAACGGCAGGGAGTAATCCATGCATCCATACATTGGTAAACTGAACTTACGGTCCCACCTGTCGGGCAATGCATACCAGCCACCATTAAAATAATCCTCTGAACCTGTACCATGTATCCTTGGCTCACCATCAACAGCGGTAGAATCATCGCCTTCAAAAAAATAAGTCATGCCCGGCCTCAATCCCTGTGCCTGCAGAATGGTTGCCACATAATGCCCCTTGCCCTGCGTGTTTAAAAACACATGCGGCGTACCCTCTGCAGGTTGTGTGTTGCCTTGCCATGCCGCGTAAAACTTACCTTCTTTTGCCGCCTCTCTTTTATCTTTTGTATAATATACTACGGTCTTTATGTTTTTAACAGGCTGGGACCAACCCGTTTTTCTATATATTACCTGTATCGTTGCTTTTTTATCAAAAGGCATGGGATAGTAAAAATAATTCCTGTCGTCTTTCGATCCTGCCAATAAGCTTTGCATAGAAGGTTCGCCAAAAGCATATCCAAAAAAATCTGCTATCGGGCAATACACCGCCGGCGTTGTTTCGTCATCCCAGGTAATTTTAATATCAATATCTTTATTTAAACCAGTGTAGTTATCTGCCCCATCTATCTGTATCCCGGCAATCCTGCCGCCTTCAGTCGCCGAAAAAATTGTTTTTGTTTCACCTGGTTTAATGTCAGCATTTGTTTGAATTATTGTGGGTTTACTTGCAAAATCGCCAATGGTTTTATTCTCCTTATTCCATAATAAAACCGTTTTTTGCAGCGCCGCCTTTTCAACTGCATCCAGCGTCGCTGTGAAGCTTTTAGCTGTAGTGCCTGTTGCGTACAGTCTGTATTGTATTTGGTGAAACTGCAACGTTTTACCCCGGCTAATTATTCTGCAGCTTTTGTTGAACATGATAGGGTAGTAGCAGTAATAGCCACCAAGCTGGTTGCCGACTACTGGTTTAACAAACGGAAATACCTTGCCGGAAAACAAGTCAATGTATTTGATGGAGTAAGCCACCTTTGTGATGTCATCAATATAAAAGTCAAGCGTATCGTCTGTTGGGGTGGGCGTGGCGATACGGTTTATAACGCCACTGCCCATAACATCAAACATTACAAGGCTGCTGTCGCTGTTGCGCCTTAGGTAGGAATATGTACCGCTAAAACCATCATTGTTGCCACCTGTTCTGTCATACGTAGATGTTTCTGCGGTGTAGCTGTTACTTCTATATAATGGCAGTTCGCTTATATCATATAACTGCCTTAGTTCATCCACCAAAGAAATGCCGGGGTTATTGCTTTGCTGTGCACTACTCTTCGACTTAATCAAAGTGGTTAAAACAATACCGAACACAATTATTTTGGTAATTCGCAAACAGCGCATGTGAATAAGTTTATCCTTGTTTTTAATAACCGCCTTTCGTATTCGTATCAACAAAAGCCTGCGATGGTGCTGTTGCACCAAAACGTTTTTTTGCTTCCTCCAGCATAGCGGCAGTTGCTGTGGCACCTAGCCGTGTTACCCCTAAAGCTTTTACCCTAAGCAGGTCATCCAGTGTACGTACGCCGCCGGCTGCCTTAATCTGCATTTCCGGCCCGGAATGTTTGCGCATCAGTATAAGGTCATGTTCCGTAGCGCCTTCATAGGAATACTTGCCATCCACTCCCTTTACAAAACCATACCCTGTCGATGTTTTCACAAACTCAACTTTCAATGCAGTGCATATTTCGCAAAGCTTTATTTTGTATTTATCCTCCGGCAAAAAGTCGTTTTCAAATATTACTTTAAGGGCGGCTTTATATTTTTTGGTTACCGCTACAACAGCTGCGATTTCTCTTTCCACATACGCCCAGTCCTCACCCAATACCTTACCAATATTAACCACCATATCAATTTCGTGTGCACCATCTTTACAGGCTGCTTCAGTTTCATACACCTTTACATCAATAGTGCTGTTGCCCTGTGGAAAACCAATTACCGCGCAAACCAAAACATCACTGCCCTGCAGCCACTCCAGCGCGTCTTTAATAGCATAGGGTTTTATACAAACTGTCGCTGTGTTATACGCTTTGGCCAGGGCACATCCCTGTTTAAGGTCCTCATCCGTCATAGTGGGGTGAAGCAGGGAATGGTCTATCATTTTGGCAAGCTCCGTTACTTTATCCATGGCTCTTTATTGTGAATGCCAAGGTAATGAATTTGGTTTGAGAAGCAGCACTGAATTGGGATTTAAACCAGAGTATATCCGATTGCTGACACAGTCAACCCGCATTTACAATTATACATTTGCGGCGTAGGGCAATGATGTTGTTATCGAAAAGTGTAAAGCTTACTCGCTTAGCGGGCGTCCAATTTCCCAGTGAAGCCCAAATGGATCAATCAGCCTTCCTAATCTCCATCCATATTCTTCGCCAACGGGAAATACTTCTGTAGCCCCTGCCTGTAGTGCCTGGTTAAATAAAGCATCCGGGTTTGTTACCGTTAATATCATACGTACTGTGCCGCCGCCCACAGGTTGTCCGCTGCTGCTGTCTTCAGACGCACTCAGCCAAAATTCAGCTTCATCAATCGCTAATTTTACTACCTGCAGGTTACCATCAGGGTCTTCCATACGGTATGCCTCCACTGCCCCCAAAGCAGAGCGGTAAAAATCGACGGCTTTTAAAATATTGTTTACTGTTAACCAGGGAGCAAGAGAACTTCTGATGGCATTGCCGGTATTTGACATTATGTTAGAATTTAAAAGGTGCCATCAAAACTATACAAATATTTTTGGACTGTCGGATGGATGTAAAGCGACAGGGTTTCACCTCTGCCCGGCGACGATTGGTGCAAGCATTCAGACTCCACAAATGTTGATGTTTTCGGTAATATTGTATTATACGTGCTTGTTAAGCGGCAATAGCGAAGAGGCATTCATTTATCCAGTTTATGGTATGTTTTAATCTCCCGCTTCCTTAATGACCCAATGACTTAACGACTTTCTTTATATTCCCAACACCTCTTTCAATTTCGCATAGCCTGCTTTACTTACCGGCAGCCTTACACCGGTGCTTAGCAATACCAGGTGCCCGTCCTTCTCATAAGGGTCAATACGGGTGATCAGTTGCGTGTTGATGATGTAGCTGCGGTGTACACGCACAAACTGCTGTTGTAAGCTTTGCTCAAAATGTGCCATTGTTTTCTTCTTCAAAAAAGCGCCTTCCTGCGTATGTATCTTTACATAGTCATCCGCCGCTTCCAGGTAATGTATGTTGGGTACGGGTATGATCTTAATTTTTCCGCCATCCTTCAATACTATCCTGCTGGCTTGTATGGGAGAGGAGGCGCTAACCGTATCAAGCAGGGCTTGCGTTTGCTCAGGCTTGCTTTTTTGCTGTAAAAACCGTTGTATAGCTTTATCAAACCGCTCTTTGCTAAAGGGCTTAAGCAGGTAATCTACCGCGTGCGTTTCAAATGCTTTTATAGCAAATTCTTCAAAAGCGGTCGCGAAAATAACCGCAGGCGGATTTTCAATAAGCTCCAGCATTTCAAACCCGTTTATCTTGGGCATCTGAATATCCAGGAAGATAAGGTCTGGCTGGTGTTGCTGAATGGCTTTTACGCCTTCAAAGCCGTCATTACATTCCTGCGATACTTCAATATCACCATAAGGCTGAAGGTATTCCTTAACCATGCTCCTGGCCAATGGCTCATCATCTATTATTACTGCTTTCATACATATCGTTTTATTGTGCAAGCTGCGGAACAGCAATAGTTGTTATAAAAAATTCATCTTCTGTTTTTGTCTGTAAAAGATCCTGCCGCGCAAATAAAAGAAAAAGCCTTCTTTGTATGGATGATAACCCAAACCCCGTGCCCTGCAGTGGTTGCGCGGTTTCGGGGTCGTAAGGGTTACGCACCGTAACCTGTAAAACATTGTTTAAAGCCTTTGCCTGTATGCATATACACACTTCGCCAACGGTATCGTACAAGCCAAACTTAATAGCGTTTTCTACAATAGGTTGTAACAGCAACGATGGCAGCTTCATTTCCAGTGCCTCGTCATCATGCTCAACGCTTGTTTGCAGGCGGTGGCCAAACCGAACTTTTTCAATATCAAGGTATAGTTTAAGATATTCCAGCTCTTCTTTCAATGTACTCCACTGGTGCTCATCTTTCCGCAAAGTGCCCCGCAAAAAGTCTGACAACTGTTGTATCATGTGCCTCGCCTTTTCAGGCTGCGTACCCGTAAGGGCGCTGATAGAATTAAGGCTGTTAAATAAAAAGTGCGGCTGCAGCTGCTGCCTTAGTTTAAATAGTTCTGCTTCCTTTGCCATCTTCTCTGCGTCATTTTTTCGTTCATTCATCAATTGCTGTTCTTCCTGCGTATAATAAAGCAAACCAATCATCGACATACAACCCACCGACAAAAAAGAAATACCAAACCGGATACCTATCGAGTCGCTGAAAACCTGCATATAATGCGTATCCCCGCTAAATATCAGGCTTATTAAAACCCTTGAGATAAACAGCACTATCCCGCTTATAGCTAAGCTTACAAACAGAACATAATAGTATTTTTCCTGCTTGGGCAGGTAATAGCGCATGTTGTTTATAATAAGCACGCAGCTTGCGCCTAATAACCCAAAAGTAATAAGGCCATCAACAATAGCTTCAGTGTAGGTTATGCCCTGCTTAAGCAATATAGCACCGCGAATAACGCAGCAAACAAGCCACCAAATGGCATTTATATACGTTATCTTTCTAATAGACGGCGCTGTATTCAAAGTGTTTTTTAGTTTAACCTTATGGCCTGGTGCATACTGCTTTCAAATAAATGTGTTGCCCTTAGCTGCACCAATTTAACATAAATATCGGCATCTTCTTCTTCTCTTATCCGGCTGTACATTTCCGCGCCGTCTGCCAGGTCGTTAAGCGGGTGTATTTCGCTCACATCAATAAACTTCCACTGCACCGGTTTTTGAATATTGTTCAAAAAATTGTCTTCTTCGTGTTCGCCTATCAGCCGCGCCTTTTGAAAAGCATGCAGGTCGTCTTCGGCTTTTACAAGCCTTAATTGTTCGTCAAATTGCGGGGCATGGTTACCATCACCACAAAGTATGCGGTAAACAATTTTTGCAAGGTACCATTTCATAGCTAAAATTTTGGTAATGAATAATTATTTATTAACGGGTGTATATGTAAACTTCATTAATTACAATTCTACCAGCTTCTTAATTGTTGCTTTTTATAAATAATAACCGGTTGCTTTTTGCTAACAGCTTACTATATGGATGGTTCCAAATATGGCTGTGCCATCAAATCTTAATATCTTATCCGCACTCAATACGGCTTGGGCATTTAGGCGTTTATGTTGTACATCCCCAAACACTGAAGACGCCTGGTTCTGTATCGTCCATGTTTCCGGTACCAGTATTTTGGCGTTGCCCATAAACACGGTTATATCCGTAACAGCACTGCCTTGTATGTCGCAATTACGCAGGTCAATTATTGCGTTGCCAAGTATGCAGGTAACATCTGCGGCCTTAAAATCCTGCTTCGTAACTTCCTTTCTCACGTTGTTTAATATGCAGGTAATATCAATAAAAGATTCCCGTACATGCTCAAACATTCTTCTGCGCATATTATTTGGGCCCGGCCTTAAAAACAGAAAAACCACGCCTACAGCTATTATTGATATTGCGCCCACGTACTTGCCCAATTGCAGGGATGGTACATGCAGTTCAAGCATAAGATAAATGCCCCAAAATACCGGGATAATCCAAAAAAATGTTTTAAACCTGTGGTAGATGCCTATCAAAATACCGCATACTATTACCGCCATCGGCCAGCTAACAATCCAGTCCGGTACCCCGGCAACTAATCTATGTGCGCCAAAAATTACACCCGCCGCAACCAGCACTATACCAAGCCAAATATTGCTAACGGGTTTGTATTGTGTTTCTTTATCCTGTTCCATATCAAATTTGTTTACCTGCATGTAATTAAAAATTTCTTATTTCAATGCCTGCAAATAAAGCTGTGCCGGTAAGCACAAGTGCCTTGTTGGGGTCAAAGTTGGTAACGGCAATAGCCCTTTTGTCCTCCACGCTGCCAAATATTGGCGTAACATGGTTTTTAATATCCCAGTGGCTTGGTACGGTAAGCTTAAGGCCGCCGAACACCATTGTTACATCCAGTATTACCGGGCTTTGTACATCTGCCTGGCTTAGGTCAATTTCCGAACCCCCGAAAAAACAAGTGATATCGCCGCCGCGGAAATTTTTAGACAGCACCACTTTTTTTGCACCTCCAAATACATTGGTGCTGTCAATATATTCACCGTCAGATTTAGTGGCGTCATAGCTTTTGTTCCATTTTTCCCAATCGTCTTTCCAGTCCTGCTTCCACTCTTTTTTCCACGTATCTTTTATAAAG
>FTJK01000058.1_pt4 | contig 12751 bp, 9 predicted proteins | sample 1658811 | NCBI WGS metagenome assembly FTJK01 (sample SAMEA3914857, study PRJEB12502) | metagenome | biome: forest; material: soil | place: USA | collected 2011-06-22 | depth 0.1 m
AAAATTGAACATTGATTATTGAGCATTTATCCTCCATAATTCAATGACCTTTTGACCCAATGACTCACTGACCATTTTCTTAAAATGGTGCTGCATCCTCCAACCCATCATCAAACTCACCGCTGTTCATGCGGCTGCCTTTTTGAATGAACAATCGGCCGCCACCACCTTCGGCATTACCGCCACCATCACCTGGCGTGGGCGAGGGGCCAACAGGCTTCCAGCTTCCGGTGCTACCACCGATGTTACCGAAACCATTGTCGCCATCCCACTCTTCAAATTTTTGGATATGCAGTAACGCCCTCAGCTTGATATTTTCCAATGAGCCGTTACGGTGTTTGGCTATGCGTATGTGCGTCTCGCCCCGGGTGCTCTCGCCATTTTCGTTGGCCATATTCTCGTAATATTCCGGCCGGTAAATAAACATTACCATATCAGCATCCTGCTCTATAGCGCCAGATTCACGTAAATCGCTCAATTGCGGTATTTTACTTTCCTTACGCGTTTCAACAGCACGGCTTAACTGGCTTAATGCAATAATCGGTATGCTTAATTCTTTCGCCAGCGCCTTCAGGTTTCTGCTTATGGTGCTTATCTCCTGTTCGCGGTTACCACCTTTATCATTGCTGCCGCTCATCAACTGCAGGTAGTCAATGATGATAAGGCCAACCTGGTGTTTGTTTACCAGCCTGCGGGCTTTTGCCCTGAATTCGAAAATATTAAGCGCCGCAGTGTCATCAATAAATATGGGGGCCTGTTCCAGTTTTTTTATACCTTTTGTATGCAACTGCTGGTATTCATAATCTTCCAGCTTGCCACGGTTTATTTTTTCCAGCCCAATTTCACTTTCTGCAGAAAGAATACGCTGTACCAACTGTGCCGCGCTCATTTCCAAAGAGAAAAAGGCTACCGGCGTCGGCTTTGTTTTACTTAATGCCGCATTGCGCGCAAGGTTTAATGCAAGCGCTGTTTTACCCACTGACGGCCTTGCGGCTATTATAATAAGATCTGTTGGCTGCCATCCGTAAGTTACACGGTCTAAGCTTGCAAAACCACTGGGCACACCGGAAATGTCTTCTTTTTTGGTACGCATCTCATCAATGCGGTTGATGGTTTTGGCCAGCACATTGCCAATATCATCGTAATTCTTTTTAAGATAATTATTGGTGATGTTAAACATTTTTGTTTCGCTTTCATCCAGCAAATCAAAAACATCGGTGCTGTCTTCGTAAGCATCGCCGATTATTTCGCCGCTAATACGTATCAGCTCACGTTGTATAAATTTCTGCAGTATTATCCGCGCATGCGCTTCAATATTAGCGGTGGATACAACAGTATTGGTAAGTTTCGTTATAGCGTAAGGCCCGCCAACCGTGTCAAGTTCTTCTTTCGTTTTTAATTCTTCAACAACCGTAAGAATGTCAACCGGGCTGCTTTTTTGAGCAAGGCTTTGAAATGCCCTGAAGATGCGCTGGTGGGCATCCACATAAAAGCATTCAGGTTTTAAAATTTCGATGACCGTATCAAAGGCGCTTTTTTCCAGCATAATGGCGCCAAGTACAGCTTCCTCCAGTTCTTTGGCCTGGGGCGGTACTTTGCCATACACCATGGTGGTGAGGTCAATTGAGGGTTTTCTGCGGTTTTTTCTGTCTTTGTTAAAGGTGGTGATCTCCATCGTTATATATCTTAAAGGTTATAATTTTTGTTCACTTTAATGCTAAAACGGCAAGCTTGGCACAGTTAGTTTATGGCTTCGGGTGTTGCACCCCTTTTTAAAGGGGGAACGAATATAAGTTGCTCCTAAACATCAGAACTAAAACAGCTAAACTTTATATTTGTTATTTTATTGTACACATGTTACTAAGTTAAAACCCATTTTACCAACATTTATTAAATTTTACCAACTATTCAAATCAGTTTTTCCACAGTTTTGAATTTTTTCCCCCAAAAAATCCTCATTTTCCCCCGATTCATTGTGCAGAAAGATTTTTTTTAAAAGCAATGTCAACACAACCTTTTTGCGTATTTGTACGCAGTATAATATTAAGGTTTTTTTCGCCTGTTGGGTCAAAAACCGGTTTATTTGCAAAAACATTTTACACCTCGCAAATGTTCCAATTATTGGGGCTATTAATGGTTATAAAAGATAAAATCGCCTGCTGTTTAATTAAATTAAAGCGCGATTAAAAAAACTATTAGATTTATTGCTTAATTATTAATTGCATAACCATTACTTATGAGAAAATTGACATTCGTCCTGCTTAGTTGCTTTCTAATATTAGCAGCAACAGCCCAGGAAACTTTTCCCGTGAATGGCACAGTGGACATTCGCGAGGGATATTTTGCCTTTATCAACGCCACTATTGTAAAAGATGCGCAAACCACTGTACAAAATGCAACACTTATTATCAGGCAGGGCAAAATAGTAAGTGCCGGCGTTAACGCCGCAGTACCAAAGGAGGCGGTGGTAATTGACTGCAAGGGCAAATATATTTACCCTTCGTTTATTGACCTCTACAGCGACTATGGCATTAGTGCACCCCAATCATCCAGGGGTGGCCGTGGTGGTGGCTTTCAAAATTTAAGTAATACAAAAGGCGCTTACGGATGGAATGAGGCCATAAAGCCTGAAACAGATGCTTCTAAAATTTTTGCCGCAAACGACAGCAGGGCCAAGGAATTAAGAAATACAGGATTCGGCACCGTTCTCACACACAAACAAGATGGCATTGCACGCGGCACGGGCACAGTAGTTGCCCTGGGCGATGAAAGAGAAAACCTTGAGATGATAAAAGACAGGGCTGCGGCGTTTTATTCTTTTAGCAAAGGCAGCTCCACACAGGATTACCCAAATTCATTAATGGGCACGATCGCATTACTACGCCAAACTTACCTGGATGCACAATGGTATAAAAACAAGCCTGCTACAGAGGGTATAAACCTTAGCCTGCAGGCCTGGAATGATGAACAAAACCTGCCGCAGATATTTGATGCAGGCGACAAATGGAACGACCTTCGTGCGCATAAGATTGCTGATGAATTTGGGGCGCATTACATCATTAAAGGTGGCGGCAATGAATACCAGCGTATAGATGAGATAAAGAACACAAAAGATGCTTATATTATACCTATCGCTTTTCCGCAGGTGATGGATGTGGAAGACCCTAACGATGCGCGGCTTGTAGCATTAAGTGCCATGAAACATTGGGAAATGGCACCCACTGAGCCTGGCGCATTAGAAAAAGCGGGTATTACTTTTGCGCTGACAGCTGCGGACCTAAAAGATGCGGGCGATTTTTTGGGTAACCTGCGTAAAGCGATATTGAATGGGTTAAGTGAAACAAAAGCCTTTGAAGCACTAACAAGAACGCCGGCTTCTCTTATTGGCATTTACGACAAGGTGGGCAGCCTTGATGCAGGCAAGCTTGCCAATTTCATTATTACCAGCGGGCCGGTTTTTAACGAAAAAACCATACTGTACCAAAATTGGGTAATGGGGCAGAAATATGTTGTTCACGAGAATGGCTGGGATGATTACCGGGGCAACTATAAGCTTACTGTTAAACAAAAAGACCAGAATAAAGAATACACTGTTGAAGTAAAAGGCACGCCTGACAAATTAAGCGTAAGCCTGCAGTCTGCAGGCGATACAGTAAAAACTGATGTAAATATTACCGTTATAAACAAACTGGTAAAGCTTAACTGGAGTACCAAAGCTGATAGCAGTAAACTTAACAGCCTAAGCGGCATTATTGGCGATAAAGTTTGGACTGGCAATGGTTACAGCAGCACAGGCAACAACATAAGCTGGAATATGATGTTCACTTCTGCTTATGTGGAGAAACCTGACACTGCTAAAAAGAAAGAAAAGAAAGATATTGCCGTTCACGACCAGGTAATGTACCCTTTTAACGGGTATGGCTGGACGGAGAAACCAAAACAGGAAGACCTGCTGATAAAAAATACAACCGTTTGGACAAACGAAAATGATGGCAAACTGGAGAACACCGATGTACTAATAAAAAATGGCAAGATAGCCGCTATAGGCAAAAATCTTGCAGCGGGCGGTGCTACAGTAATTGATGGCGCTGGTAAACACCTGTCTGCGGGTATTATTGATGAGCACTCGCATATTGCAGGCACAGGAAGTATAAATGAGTGTTCGCAATCAGTAACCTCCGAGGTGCGCATCGCGGATATTATTAACCCGGAGGATATTAACATTTACCGCCAGCTTGCGGGTGGGGTTACAAGCTCACATATTTTACATGGCAGTTGTAATACCATAGGCGGCCAAACACAATTGATCAAACTGCGCTGGGGCAGTAATGCCGAGGATATGAAGTTTGCCAACTGGGACCCCTTTATAAAATTCGCACTGGGCGAAAATGTAAAACGCTCTTACGGTCAGTCAAACAACCGTTTCCCCGATACCCGCATGGGTGTGGAGCAGGTGCTGGTAGATGCATTTCAACGTGCACAGGATTACCAGAAACTTGGGGCCGATAAACGCCGGGACCTTGAACTGGATGCCTTGTCTGAAATTCTTAACCGCAAAAGGTTTATTACCTGCCACTCCTATGTGCAAAGTGAAATAAATATGCTGATGCACGTGGGCGACAGGTTTGGCTTTAAAGTAAACACCTTTACCCATATACTGGAGGGGTATAAAGTAGCCGACAAAATGAAAGCCCATGGCGCGGCTGCATCCACCTTCAGCGATTGGTGGACTTATAAAAGCGAGGTGCAGGATGCCATACCTTATAACGCAGCCATTATGCAGAAGGTTGGATTGATAGTAGCTATAAACAGCGACGATGCCGAACAGGCGCGCCACCTGAACCAGGAAGCAGCCAAAACCGTAAAGTACGGCGATGTTCCTCAGTTGGAGGCTTTAAAAATGTGTACCCTTAACCCCGCCACCATGCTGCATGTTGCTGACCGCACAGGCAGTATTAAAGTAGGCAAAGATGCGGACGTGGTTTTATGGAGTGATAGCCCGTTGAGTGTTTACGCTAAAGCGGAAAAGACCATCGTTGACGGCGTCGTTTATTTTGATGTTGACAAAGATGCTGCCATGCGTATGCAGATTGCTAATGAAAGAAACAGGCTTATTCAAAAAATGATAAGTGAAAAGAAAAAGGGCGGCAAAACCGTTGCAGCAGAAGCTACTATTGATGAGATTAACGAGTGCGAAATAGACACGCATATTCAACGGAACATTCTGTTAAGGGACGTAAAAACAGTTGATTAGTGAACTGTCGATTAGTAACTGGTATGAACATTAAAAAATCAAATTAGCGTTATGAAAAAAATATTAATAGGTTTCTTCTTTGCGGCAACAGGATTTGCAGCTGAAGCCCAGGAAACTGTTTATCCTGCTGCTGCACAAGCGCAGGATGTTGCATTGGTGCATGCGACTATACATACAGGCACCGGTGATATAATTGAAGACGGTATAATAACATTCTCAAAAGGAAAGATAACCAGCATAGGAAAGTATTCACAACCACCGTCCGACACAAAGGTGATAGACTGCACCGGCAAACAAATTTACCCGGGCCTTATAACCCCGATAACCGATCTTGGATTGAATGAAATAGGCGCGGTACGCTCCACGCAGGACGGGTATGAACTGGGGGAGAATAACAGTAACGTGCGTTCAATAGTGGCTTATAACACTGATTCAAAAGTAATTAATACACTAAGAAGCAACGGCATTCTGCTGGCAAATGTGGTGCCTGATGGTGGTATTATCAGCGGCTCATCTTCCATTGTACAGCTTGATGCCTGGAACTGGGAAGATGCAGCATATAAAACAGATGGCGGTATACATTTCCGCATGCCAAGCCTTGCTGCTATACCTGCCAGGTTTGGCGGCCAGTCAGCAAGCGATGCAATGAAGAATGCATCCGAACGCATTGAAAGGATGCGGGCTTTTTTCCAGCAGGCGAAGGGATATTTTGAAGAACCAAAACATGAGCATACCAATGTAAAATTTGAAGCGGTTAAAGGCCTGTTCAACCAAACACAAACATTTTTTGTGCATTGCGAACTGGTAAAAGAAATGATGATAGCTGCATCCTTCTCAAAGGAGTTTAATTTCCGCACCGTTATCGTAGGTGGTACCGATAGCTGGATGATAACCGATTACCTTAAACAAAACAATATCGCGGTTATCCTCAACCAATCTTTAAGCTTGCCGGTAATGCAGGATGATGATGTTAACCAGGCGTATAAAACCCCGTATCTTTTACAGCAGGCTGGAGTTCTGTTCGCCATCTCCGACCAGCACGGCGAAACCCGCGGCCGCAACCTAATGTTTAATGCAGGCGTGGCTTCAGGACCAGCCTTACTAACCAAGGAGCAGGCACTACAGGCCATCACCTTAAATGCCGCAAAAATATTAGGTATAGATGCCACCGCAGGCTCGCTTGAAAAAGGAAAGGATGCCAACATTGTTGTTAGCGATGGGGATATACTTGATATAACATCAAGCAAGGTTATATACGCGTACATACAGGGCCGGCAAATAGACCTTAATGACAAGCATAAGCAACTATATGAGAGGTATAAGTTTAAGTATGGATTGAAGTAAGGATCAGTCAATAGGTCATAGGGCAGTAAGTCATTGGGGAACGGATGGCATCTTTTTGTGAGATGTCATCCGTTTTTACATACTTTTAAAACATAAACCATCTTCAAAACTCACCATGTGAAAAATAACAACCTGCACCGCCGCGCTTTTATTAAACAGGGGGGCTTAGCTGCAACGGGCTTGTTTGCATTGCAGTTACCTGGCTGGGCACAGCGCATGGCCAGGCGTAAGGGTGGCATCAGTGATTTTCCCCTTCACAATATTCCTGTCGAAAAAAATTTAGACCCACGATGGGTAAAATCGCTGTATGAAAGGGGCACCGCAACAACCTATCTTAAAAGCAAAAATGAATTGCGTTATATAGGCATGCCCGCCGGCGGCCTGCACGCCGGCACAATGTACTTAGGTGGCGATGGCAGACTTTGGTTGTGGGGCATTTATAATGACGAGCGAGAAGGTGTTGACCCTAAAACGGTAACATGGAATGATGGTAACAAGGAAAGGCAAATAATATCGCGTGACGGCGCTAACTATGTAGAGCCTTCCATTGCTGGTAACAAGCGGGTACTTGAACAGGGTTTCGCTGTAAAGATCGTACACAATGGCAAAACAATTATAAAGGAGTTGAGAGAAGAAGATTGGGATGAGGTAAGTTTTGAAGCTACTTATCCCGTTGCAAAAATTATTTTTACAGCTAAGGATATCCCCATAAAAATTATTATGAAGGCCGGGGCATTTTTTATACCGCTGGATGCAGAAAATTCAGCACTGCCCGCGACAAGTTTTAATATTGAGGTACACAATACCTCAACTCAAAATATAGGATATTCTCTTGTTGGCTGGCTGGAGAATGGCGCCAATAAATTAACGGCAGTTAATGGCGACGGGCTTCGGAAAAACAATGCCGTGAATGGAGAAAATGTAAGCGGCATTTATTCAACATTCGAGGCGTTAAAAGAGGCAGCAGGCAAAGCACCGGATGCAGGTACCATGAGTTTTGCTATGTTGAATAATAAAGGCATCATCAATACTTCGGCAAATATTTTCCCTGTTAATGAAGCAATATTTACGACCGCTAATACAGATGAAGTAAAAAAGCTTCCCGGGGAAAAGCTGGTTGGCAGTATTGCTATAACCAGTAACATCGCAGCAGGCAAATCATCCATACACAATTTTATAATAACATGGCATTTTCCCAACGTCAGCAGTAAACTTCAAAAACTGGTAGCCGATGCAAAGGAAGGTTATTACTATGCCACGCGTTTTGCCAACGCCACAGAAGTAACTGCATACATTACAGAACATTTTAAGGAATTGCAGGCCCAAACTTATTTGTGGCAGCAAACCTGGTATCAATCAACATTGCCGCATTGGTTTTTGGAGCGCACCCTCCTTAACATCGGCACAGCCGCTACTGCTAATACCTACCGTTTTGCAACCGGGCGCTTCTGGGGTTGGGAAGGTATCAACTCCTGCGAGGGTACCTGTACCCATGTGTGGCAGTATGCGCAGGCATTGGGCAGGATATTCCCCTCGCTGGAAAGGGATACAAGGCAGCGTGTTGACCTTGGCATCGCCATGCAGGAAAACGGCGGGATACGTTTTCGTGGTGAGGATGCAAACCGCCCTGCCATTGACGGGCAGGCGGGCACAATACTGCGTATTTACCGCGAGCACCAAACGAGTATTGATAATAGTTTTTTACAAACAAACTGGCCCCATATTAAAAAGGCTGTAAGCTTCATGTTCGTGCAGGATAAAAATGGCGATGGCATGATTGATACCCCCATGGAAAATACTCTCGATGCCATGTGGGATGGGGAAATATCATGGATAGTGGGGCTATGTATTGCGGCAGCAAAAGCTGCACAATTAATGGCGGAGGAAATGGGTGACAATGCTTTTGCGCAAATCTGTCGTGATTATGCGGAGAAAGGGAGCAAGAACATGGCAGAACAATTATTTAACGGCGAATATTTTATACACAAGCCGGATGCAGTAAAGGGCAGGGCGAAATTAGGCTCCTATAACACTTGCCATATTGACCAGGTGTATGGACAAAGCTGGGCCTTCCATGTGGGGTTGGGAAGGTTATGGGATAGAGATAAAACAGTATCGGCATTAAGGGCTTTATGGAAGTATAATTTTGCCCCCGATGTTGGGCCTTATATAAAAACACATACAGGTGGCCGCCCGTATGCGCTTGAAGGCGAGGCAGGTTTGATAATGAACACCAATCCGCATAATGAACCAAAACCGTATGGTGAAGAAGTAACCTGGCAGATGGGCTATTTTCATGAATGTATGACGGGCTTTGAACACCAGGTAGCCGCACACATGATGGCCGAAGGCATGACAGATGAAGCATTGGTAATAACACGCAGTATACACGACCGTTACCATGCGGCCAAGCGCAACCCCTTTAATGAAATTGAGTGCAGCGACCATTATGCACGGGCAATGGCAAGCTATGGCACGTTTATAACGGCCTGTGGGTTTGAGTATCACGGCCCCAAAGGTTATATCCGTTTTAACCCCGCTTTTGCTGCTGATAATTTCCTGGCGCCTTTTACTGCAGCCGAGGGATGGGGAACATATTCACAGCAAATGACTGGTGCGTTATTTACTGCCAAGCTGCAGGTAAACTATGGAAAGCTGGCAATAAAAGACTGGGGCATCGTGTTGAAAAATAGCAAGCAAATTTCAACCGCTGTTATTAAACTTGATAATAAACTAATCCCGTGTAAGTGGCGTAACGCAGGTGACGATATTGTTATAACAATGAATGAAACAGCAACAATCAAAAATGGGCAGTCCCTAAAGATGGAAATAACCTGACGACTAAAAGGGCCGATTTTTGTATAATACGCCAGCCCTATTTTCCCGGCAACTTCTTCTTTGCTTCAATCAGTTCCCTTGCTTTTTGCATTCTAGTATCAATACCTTTTTTAATCGCATCGCTGGATGGCTTTATATAAATATCGGGCATGATACCCCTGCCATTGTGGGGCCGGCTGGCATTATTTACTATACGGTATATTGGCAGTATTACCTGTATGTGGCTGTTGGGTAAAATAATGGTTGGCAAATGCACCGACGAATTACCATAACTGCCACCGCCTGTCTCCTCTCCTATCACGGTTACGTTTGGCTGGCCCTTTAAATGTGACACAAACATACTGGCAGCAGAAAAAGTAAAGCCACCCTGCAAAATGTAAACATTACCATTAAAGTGCAATGGTTCATTGGGCTTAAATACATGATGCTCCCAATAACCAAAATGATACCGTCCGTCCTGCTTCTTTTTGGCCGAAAAAAACATCAGCGCTTTGTATATAAATGCAGGATGAATATACTTGTGGTATGCAAATTTTCGGCTAATGGCAGAAACAGAATCTGCCACCGTAAAAGGATGTTGTATAAGGTATTCTGTAAGGTTGGCGCTGGCACCTATATTACCACCGCTGTTCTCTCTTAAATCAATTACAAGGTTAGCAGCATGTTTTTGCTGTATGGTTTCAAAGCTTTCTTTAAAAAGGCCGCGCAGGCCGCTGCCTGCAAAAGTAATAAGGCGCAGGTAAGCCGTATTGGTGCTGTCGAATGTAAGGGCATTTCCGTTTCTCCTTTTTGCAGCCCTTATTTGCTTGCGTGTCGGCTTTGGGAACGGTATATTATTTACCGTCCTGTTCCGTGATGTGTCAGGGGCAGGCCTGAAATTTTTTATCGTCGCTGTACGTTCAGCACCTGTGGAATCCAGGTAAGTAATTACGTTGGTATCTTTCAAGCCAAACGATAAACTGTAAAACAGCGGGAAATAAAAACTTACCAACTGGTATTTAAAATTATCGGCATACCCGTCTTCGCTAATGAACTGGAACATAGAGTCAATAAGCATCTTATTAGGCATGCCATTAATAGCAGTAATTATGGTGCCGCGCTTAAATACGGTATCAGTTCTTATAGAATTATTAACTACTACCAGGCTGTCTTGCCACACTTTTATCCCTAAAGGAAACTGGGGTGTTCTGTGCTTGCTAAAATAATCTGCATACGCTCTTGAGGAACGTACAGCCGTATGCCCGCAATGTATTTTTGCAACGAGCATCGACATTTTATTGCGAAACTGCAGCTCCGTTAATGAATCCTGTATGCTGCTGATAGCTGTACTAAAATACAGATCCATGCTGTCTTTTGGCGTGTACCAGTATAAGCTTGGGTGATTGGCCTCCAGTATTTTTTGCAGCAGCACCGCATCCTCTTTAAGTTTGGCGGGCGCTATTTTATCAGACGGATGAAAATCTTCAATTCTTGCAGCAGAGCATGAAAATAACAATATAGAAATATAGAGCAATGCACAAAGTGCGGGCGCCTTTTTCAAAGGGCTATAATCATGTATGTTTCTCGTCAATTCCATTCTTCTGCACAATATTCAGGGTTGTATCTATTTAAGCCTTTTTATCAAATGCATTCCACCCCTGTGCAGTTATATCAAAAGTATTACCACCTTTTGTTAAAAGCTTGGTACCTTCTTCCACCGGGGCCATGTAACCAATCACACTTATATCCTCGCTCGCGGTTATTTTATCGTAGTCAGCCTGCTTAACAGTAAATATCAGTTCATAATCTTCACCGCCATTTAAAGCGCATACAGTGGGATCTAACCCAAATTTAAACGCGGCTTGTTTTGTTTGTTCCGCAATAGGCAGCTTATCTTCATACAGCCTGCAGCCAAGGTTGCTTTGCCTGCAAATGTGCAGTATCTCGCTGCTTACCCCATCGCTTACATCCATCATAGCTGTAGGTACTATTTCCTGTTGCGCTAAAAATTCAACAATATCCCTTCTTGCTTCTGGCTTTAACAACCGGCCAACTATATAATCTTCATTCTCCAAATCGGGTTGTACCTGGGGGTTTTCTAAAAATATCTGCTTTTCCCTTTCCAGCAATGTCAATCCTAAAAATGCACCGCCAAGGTCGCCGCTTACACAAATCAAGTCACCATTTTCGGCAGTACTGCGTTTTACAAACTTGTTAGGGGCAACCTCACCAATGGCGGTGCAGGAAATAATAAAACCCCTTTGCGAAGCAGATGTATCGCCGCCCACAAGGTCAACACTATATTTTGTACAGGCTGCAAACACCCCTTCATAAAACTCATCTATCGCCTCTACACTAAACCTGTTGGTTATACCAATACTGATGGTAATTTGGGTGGGTATAGCATTCATTGCGTACACATCGCTTAGGTTAACTATCACCGTTTTATAGCCAAGATGCCGTAACGGAGTGTACATCAGGTCAAAGTGGACGCCTTCTATCAGCAGGTCGGTGGTAACCACTGTTTGCTTGCCAAAATGATCAATCACAGCAGCATCGTCCCCAACGCTAACTACGGTTGAAGCGTTGTGTATTTCAAAATTCCTCGTCAGGTGGTCTATCAATCCAAATTCCCCCATGGAGGATATTTCGGTTCTTTGTTCAGACATTTTTAAGTACGATTTACAGTTTATTGTGAATCCATGATAAAAGCTCATCATGTATCTTTCCATTTGTTGCCACTATGCCATGTTTATAAGGATTATAATAGTCGCCATTCAAATCCGTAACTTTTCCACCGGCTTCTTCTACTATTAAAAAGCCTGCGGCGCTGTCCCAGGCTTGTAATTTATGCTCATAAAAACCGTCAAACCTCCCTGCAGCCACGTAGCACAAATCTATTGCAGCACTGCCCAGGCGGCGAACAGGGATGCCATTTCTTATAAGCCTGCCAAACACCTCCAGCGGGCCGTTTTCCATATCAAGATACGTATAGGGAAAACCGGTAGCAAGGCAACTGGTAGCAACTCCCGTTTTGTTGCTTACGTGTATTATCTGGTCATTTAACGTTGATCCAAAACCTCTTTGTGCGAAAAACAGTTCGTTTATAAAGGGGTTATACACTGCACCCATTTCCATTTTGCCGTCTATCTCAACACCTATGCTTACGCAACATATCGGAATGCTGTTAGCATAATTGATAGTTCCGTCAATAGGGTCTATTATCCATTTGTACATGGAATCCTGTGGTATTTCGCCAGATTCCTCTGTCAAAATATAATGATCCGGGTAATCCTGCTTTATAATGTCCATAATAGCTTTTTCGCTTTTATGGTC
>FTJK01195761.1_pt1 | contig 12739 bp, 14 predicted proteins | sample 1658811 | NCBI WGS metagenome assembly FTJK01 (sample SAMEA3914857, study PRJEB12502) | metagenome | biome: forest; material: soil | place: USA | collected 2011-06-22 | depth 0.1 m
TCCTCCCCTGTCCTCCTTTTTCGTCCTTTATGCTTCCTTTTTCCTCCCGTTTGCGGTACTGCTGCATCACAGGTCGGGGCAGTCAACATCGCCTTTAGCCGGCTTAGGATGCCCGAAGGGGTGGATGCTTAACAACAGGTACCCGCCGCCGTTATACGTTTGGGTGCCGGTTTTAAACCAGTTGAACACATCAAGGCTGTGTACGCCCAAAATGAGTGGCCCCAATTTAACAGCCGCGCCTACCCAAAGCTGGCCCTGCGCATTATACTGCACGGGCAGGTATAGGCCCCAGGCGGGCGTTTCCCAACGGGGGGTAATGGTAAGCAGGTTTATTTCCCTTGTATGCAGGCTGCCTGCAGGCTGCGAGGAATAAAAATTAATGCTTAGCTCACCATTTACAAAAAAATGACTGCCAAGATTATGGTCAACGGATATTATGAGCCTTGTTGGCAACGAAATGGTAAACCTGTTTTTAACAGCGTTAAATGTGGTGAACAAAGCGCTTAAAGTATCACTTGCCTCCTTTATGTTTTTAACGTTATCCAGTTTGTGCTGAACAGAAGTGTCTGTTAGTGATAGGGTTGGATTGCTGGCTGCAAAAGAGCCGTCAATTGGGTTAAATTTATTGCGGCCAATATCCATGATGCTGGCCCCAATCTTCCAATCATAGTTGGTTTTGTTAACGTCAGTGTTATCAACCTCATCCACATTCTTAAATAAGTATTCGGCGCCTATATCAAACCCCCATGAAACAAGAGATTTTGACAGGAAATTTTGTACGTTTTGTGACGGCGTATTATCGCCGGCGGATTCCATGTAGTTATCAGAATATGCCGCAGCCAAGGCTGCCTGGGTAAATACAAAATAAGTTTTGCCATTTTTTTTCGCTTCCAGGTAGCTGATGTTGGAGAAGTTAGTATATGCACCAGACAACCCTTTCATATAAGATACGGTTACCCCCGCACTAAGCAAGGAGGTTTGTGTTTGAAGAATTGTGCGTGCATAATTTACATTAAACTCCGCCCACCCGGTATGTGTGCCAAAGGCGCCCATGCCGCTAACAGCATCATTGCCACGAAAAAACTTTTGAATCGTGTTAAACGTGTCAGCGTAATTCAGCGGGGTGCCCTTAGCGTGGTTGTAGGTGCGTAACCGTAGCCCGATAGCTACCGCGTTTTTGCTGTTTATTGAGTAACGCGCATTAAGAACGTCAATATCAATATTGGCATGAAAATAACGGGGGCGCAGCCCGTTGGTTAGAAGAAGGTTTGAATTAGCAGTATTGGTAAGTGAATTATTCTCAATAATAAATGCGGTATTACTGATGGTTGACTGCAGGCCAAACAAGGTAACATCCCATTTATATGCCTGGTTAACAGTAGATGCCGGATTATTATACATAGCGGTTACACCAGCGTAAGGCGAACCGGTAAGGGCATGATAACTTTGCGCATGAACCTGTACAGCAAAAAATAATATTATTATGCTTAAAATATAGCAGTGTACAGTTTTGGTCATTTTGGCTGATAAAAATTAAAGATAGCAAAGTATAGCATAAACGCCGGTAAAGGCCTGTATATTTCAGGCAGACGAAAGTTTAAATTTAGAATTTAGTTTTCAACAGGTAATTCAAAACTCCCTGCCTTAAAATTTTCGGGCGCAGTGCCGCTGCACATAAAAACGCAGGCTTAGCAGCGGAAGTATACTGTTTATTTCATAAATTGCGTGCGAGTTGCTGATAAAATAAAAGTTAACACACCCTTTCATTAAATGCCAGATGAATATTGCCATGAAATATCTTATTAAAAGCCTAGCCATTGCTGCTATTTTTTACGGATGCAGTAAGTCCGGCTCTTCAAAGCAAACAGGATCAACGCCCGCTGCGTCAATTTCAAACGTTACCGACAGCAGGAGCACAACTGACGAAACGTATAAATTTACCGTTACGTTAAATGCCGCCGCCAGCACGGATGTTACGATACATTATACCACTGCTGACGGTAGTGCACTGCAAAACAAAGATTATGTGCCGGCAAGCGGCGTACTTACCATTACCGCAGGCAAACTTACCGGCGATATTACCGTAACTGTAAAAGGCGACAGTACGCGGCAGGCAGACCAGGCGTTTACCGTTCAGCTAAGCGATGCCCAGCATTGCACGCTCGCCAACAACCAGGGCACAGGTTATATAATAAATGCAGACGGCCTTTACTACCCTGTAGATACTGCCGGGTACAGAACACCAGACCATTACCCCGGTTACAGCCTTGCATGGAGCGACGAGTTTACCGGCAGCACTATAAATACCACTACCTGGAATTTTGAAATAGGCAATAATGGGGGCTGGGGTAACCACGAACTGGAAACCTACACCAACAGCACACAAAATGCGTTTGTATCAAACGGCAACCTTATAATAGAGGCAAGACAGCAGAGTTCCGGCAGCAGCAATACCTATACCTCCGCCCGTATGACTACCAAGGGCAAACAAAGGTTTCAATTTGGGCGCGTGGATATAAGGGCAAAACTGCCGTCTGGTAAAGGTGTATGGCCCGCCCTATGGATGCTGGGCGATAATATTGATGCTGTTAACTGGCCCGCCTGCGGTGAAATAGACATTATGGAACTGCTGGGGCAAACACCTAACACTATGTATGGCACGCTGCATTGGGGTGCTGACTTTGCCCAGCACCAATCAAAAGGAACAAACTATGTACTGGCCAGCGGCGCCTTTTCTGATAAGTTTCATGTGTACAGTATGGTTTGGGTGCAGGATACCGTTAAGCTACTGGTAGATGACCAGGCATACTTAACTGTAAAAGCATCGGATGTTTCCCCGAATCCTTTTAACAGTAAATTCTTCTTCATATTTAATGTTGCGGTTGGTGGCGACTGGCCTGGCCCGCCGGATGGCACTACGGGGCTGCCGCAAAGGATGGTGGTAGACTATGTAAGGGTCTTTCAGTAAAGTTGACAGATGTGAGATGACTGTCAAAGGCGATGCAGGTAATTGTGTATGGAAAAGTATAAATGAAGCGTACTTTTCCATACACAATATTTGAACTTATAAACCATCTGCTATACGCCTTCTTTTGGCCCTTTCCTTTCAACCACAATAGTGCAATGGGTTAGCAAGGCCGCTGCCGCGCCGATGGCTGCAAATATGGGTGCAAGTACCACGCCTACTACGGCAAATGTTACGGGTATCTCCATAATCACTTCATCCTTCTCGTTCTTAAGGAGAATGCGGTTTATATTGCCTTCTTTTATAAGCTCTTTTATTTTGCTTAGGGCTTCTTCACCGGTTACTTTAAATTCCTCCTGCCATGTTCTTCCGTTCATAAATGTTTGTTTTAAGGTATTAAATGTAGTGAAAATTTTGAGGAATTAAGGCAACGGGTATCATAATGTTATTTGATTTTTCTCAGCCATTGTTTTATTAATTTTATACTATGCAAGACGGATTAACAGCACTGCAGGTTTTTATGCTGCAAATGGTGAAGCTGGATGATGCAGCATGGAACGATATGCAGCAGCGGCTTAAACCGCGCAGTTATAAAAAGAAACAATTGTTTATAGCTGAAGGAAAAGTATGCAGGGAGATTGCGTTTATATGCAAGGGTTCCTTCCGGTATTATAAAACAATTGACGGGATTGAAGTAACCACTTTCTTTTCCTTTGAGCAAAACTGGGTAAGTGCCTATACCAGCTTTTTGCGTAAGGATGGCAGTTTTGTAAGTATTGAGGCAATGGAGGACACTGAAATACTGGTGCTTGGCTACGACGACCTGCAACACCTGTACAACCACTATATTGCCTTTGAACGTTTTGGCAGGCTGATGGCCGAATACCTTGTTACCTGCCTGGATGAGCGTATGCACAGCCTGCTGCTTAAAACGCCTGAGGAACGCTATTTAAAAACGATTGCCGATAACAGCATCTATTTTGAAAGGGTGCCGCAGCATTATATTGCGTCTTACCTTGGCATTGCGCCAGAATCGCTAAGCAGGATAAGAAAAAGAGTTATGCAAAGGGTTATTTCTTAACCAAAGTCAACGTTTTAAGGCCGGCGGCCTGCATAGTTTTGTGCTATAAAATTAAACACTATGGCATTACATACTATCCTGGGTGCAAACGGTACCATCGCTACAGAACTTGTACCTATATTACTGCAAAATAATGAACGCGTAAGGCTTGTAAGCCGCAACCCACGGCCGGTTGCCAATACTGAAGTTGTTAAAGCGGATGTATTGAATTACCAGCAGGTACTGGACGCTGTAAAAGGCTCGGATGTTGTTTACCTGCTTGTGGGGCTGGAATATAAAATAGGTGTTTGGCGTGCAAGCTGGCCTGTAATTATGCGCAATGTAATTGACGCCTGCAAAGCAACCAATGCGAAGCTTATTTTCTTCGATAATATTTATATGTATGGAAAGGTGGAAGGGAAGATTACAGAAGATGCAGCCTTTAAACCCGTTAGTAAAAAAGGTGAAGTGCGCGCTCAAATTGATGTGATGCTGCTGAATGAGATGAAGGCAGGCACCATTAAAGCAGCCATAGCAAAAGCCACTGATTTTTACGGGCCACGCTGCACCGATAAAAGTGCACCCGGCGTGCTTATATTTGAAAGGATGAAAAAAGGCCTTGGCGCACAATGGTTTATTAATGCCAACCTACCGCGTGCATTTAGCTATACACCTGATTGCGCCAAAGGGTTGTACATACTCGCCACGAACGATGAAGCTTTTGGCCAGGTATGGCACCTGCCCGTAGCACAACCAACGCCAACAGGGAGAGAGTTTATAGGTATAGCTGGTAAATATATGGGTGCTGCCACTAAAATACAGGTGCTGCCAAAATGGATACTAAAGATATTCGGCTGGTTTAATCAGTTTATGAAAGAGATGTACGAAATGATGTACCAGTATGAGTTTCCGCTGGTGCTTGATTCAACAAAGTTTGAAAAGGCTTTTAATTTTACGCCAACCAGTTATGAAGCAGGTATTAAAGCAACAGCAGAATGGTTTAAGGAGAGGTAAAAGTCATTTGTACTATTAAAGCTTCATTACCTGGCCATTATTCGAGCGAAAAGGTACCTTGCGAATATGTTTTAGCGTTACCCGATATTAAAACCCGCTCGGCATTGTTTGTACAATAAAGCTTGCCTACCCGTTGCGAAAGCTGCATAGCAAACATGTTGTGCTTCTTCAGTTTTTCACTCCAATAAGGTATAAGCGAGCAATGAGCGGAGCCGGTAACTGGGTCTTCAAAAATAGATGCCTGTGGTGTAAAAAAGCGCGATACAAAATCGCATGTATTTCCCGGCGCCGTAACTATTATACCGCCGGGATCAATATTTATCTCATCTAATATTTGGCGGTTTATTGCTATGTTTCTAATGTCTTCTTCGGTGTCATATACCAATAGATAATCCCTCGCTTTCAGCACCTCTTTAGGCTGGCGGCCGAGGCTGCGGGCTATGGTTGGTGGTAACGCGCAGGGCTGTGGTGGCCTTGCGGGAAAGTCAAGTGTATATAAGCCATCTTTTTCTGTTACTGCCAGCGGGCCGCTAACCGAAGTAAATATTATCGTGTCGCTTTTATAATTCAATATTGTTTTAAGCACATGTGCGGACGCCAGTGTGGCATGGCCGCAAAGGTCCATTTCAATCTCTGGCGTAAACCATCTTAGTTCAACACTATCATGCCCGATGATAAAAAAAGCGGTTTCTGCAACAGCATTTTCCTGGGTTATCTTCAATAATATTTTATCCGGCAACCAGGTTGTTAGCGGTACTACGCAAGCAGGGTTGCCGCCGAATATTGTATCTGTAAAAGCGTCTATTTGGTATAAGTTATATTGCATAGCTAACAAGCATCAATGTTTAAACCTGGATTACTGCTTTTGCATCAGCTCCAAAAACTTCCTGTCTAATTTGTGGCCATACCAATCTTCGTAAGTTACATCGGCGCGGTTGCTGTCAAGCACACCGAAATCGCCGGCAAAATTCCAGATGGCAAACCCAATTTGACTGGTGGTAAGTATATCCAGTACATCGCCAAACCAGGCAAGAAAAACATCGTGTGGTGTTTTGTTATAACTGCCGCCTTCGCCGCAATGCACACCTACACCCTGCTTCACTAAATCTATCCACGGCTGGTAAAACTTCTCCAGCATTGCACGGTCATAATATTTGCTGCCTATTTGGCCGGGCCATACAGGCACCGGCATGTGGTCGGGGTCTTTATTTGCCCATGACGCCTTGTAATGTGAAACTGCTCCGGGATTATAAGCCCGGCAGCTTTGGGCTATATTTAAGTCAACCAATTCGGGAATAATGTTGCTGCCCCCGCTGTTGCCATCAGCAATAACAAGGTGGCTGGGGTTTTCTTTGCGGATAGCCTCTGCTGCAGCTTTGGCCACTTTGCGGTAAGCATCACCCGGTACGGGGCCTGATTTAGAATGCTGGTCGTTCATGTCCTCGCGCATGCTGGGCTCATTCACCAGGTCGAAGCTTATCTTTTTGTGCGATACATTTTTATACTTCTTCGCCCACATATTCCAATGAAAACAAAAAGCATCTTGCGCAGCCTGGTCTGTCCATAAATTGTACGGTTCATTAAAGCCTGCATTAATACAATAACCCGGGGCACGGTGCAGGTTAAGGCTTACATGCATATTGTGCTTGTGTGCCTTTGCCACCAGTGCATCAATCTCGTCAATCCTTTTAGTGTCTATTTTATAAACATCATCGGGTGTTATGTTTTTAGTACGGTCAATATCAAGATAATATGGGTATGCAATGGGTACGCGTATAAAATCGAAGCCCCAGTCGCGCATCCATTTAAAATAATCTTCCGGTGTGGGACGGCTATGTTCCGGGTTTGGCGAAAAGAAGTCAAGAAAATTAAAGCCTTTCCACCTTGGTAGTTTATTCTTTATAGTAGCGGCAGCATGGCCGGTTGATTTTACAAATGCGAGGCCCGCAGTTGCGGCGGCGGTGGTTTTAATAAATGTTCTGCGTTGCATGGTTGGCCCAACCCCAAAAAGGGGCGTTTAAAGAATACTGGTAAATAAAGCAGAAAGATAGGGATTAGAATTATTACTACTAAACTAAGAATTCGTAAAGTAGGGTATAGCCATAAAATGTGCGGTATGCAGCAAAATGATTGGGCTGTATCAAAAGTAAAATGAAGGCGCTGAGAATCGCATAAACGAAAATTGATTCCATCACTCTACCCGAATAAAGAGAGGTTGGCTCGGACTTTTGAGACAGCCCCTTTTTATGATCTTTTTAGCGAACCTGCATTAATCAATTACCGCGTCTGCTTCAATCTCTACCAGCAGGCGTTCATCTATCAGTGCATTAACTTCTACAAGCGTTGCAGCGGGCCGTATGTGCTCAAATACCTCCCCCTGCGATTTTAATACTTCAGGGTAGCGGCCCATGTCTGTTATAAATGTGCGTATGCGCACCACATTCTGCATGGTAGCACCTGCCTGGTGCAGCGCCTTTTCTATTTTCTTATAAATGAAATCTGTTTGCGTATATACATCACCCAGGCCAACCACTTCACCCGCATCATCTACCGCGGTAGTGCCGGCTACAAAAACCAGGTTGCCCACTTTTACAGCCCTGCTGTACCCATATTTTTTCTCCCATACTGTGCCCGAGGAAATAAGCTGCCTTGCCATAGTAAAAATTTAGGATGAAGATAGTAAAACTATTTTCACCCAGAAAAAACGCAAAGGCCCTGGAGGAAATCTCCAGGGCCTTTAAAAAATTAAGTCAAACGCTGGTAAAATATTTCTTTTTAAAACCAATTTGTACGTACGTCATCCCGAAGTGGTAAAAGGATTTTTTGTTGCGGACTAAGTAAAGATTTATATTTAACAGCGGCATTTTGCAGGTATCTTATCCGCTCATTAAACCTGTTGCTGTCTACATTGCCCCAGTGGCTTCTCACCTTAGCCACGCTTATTAACGTGTCGTAATCGTTTGAAACAATTGCTTTTTGAATAAGCCGCCTTATTGCGGGCGTATAGTCGCCCCGGTATCTCAAGTCAACAACATACTCCCTTATGCCGGCATCAACATTATTCCAGTTACATGCACCGTATTTAGCGGTTACATCTGCTTTCTCGCATATCCGTCTTACATCGTCCCGCAGGCCTACATAGCTAATATTAAATAACTTTATTTCCTGATCCTCGGTAATTTCAATTTTCTGCACGTCGGTCTTCTTTACAAATTCCCTGGCGGCATGCCCGTGCAGCTTTGAAGCCTTAGACAGTAACTCAGCCTGTTCGCTGGTTAAGCCCGCAGAGGTTAAATCAGTTTTTATTTTCTCCACTGATTTCTCCTTCATGTCATAACCCTTTCCGAGCGTAACGCCAGACGCGTTATCAGCACCGGGCACGTATGGTCTTCTGCAATAATAGGGTGATTTTGGGTCATCGGAACCCTCATTATTGTAGGTTAAACTTGTGCCGCTAACCATTGTTTCCATAGTAATTTGTTTTTAAGGATTATAAATAGCTATCGTTAGACTGGTAAAGTACAAAAGTTTTTTGGCAAATGCAACTGCTATCAATAAATTTATTATTTGTTCCAGTATCCTTTAACTCCGGGGTTGAACCGTAATTTCAGTGGTTGTCACACGGTGTCAAAACACTTCCTTAGCCTTCATGTCAGGCAATCCTTCTTTCAGGCGTTTTGATAATTCAGGCAGTTTTATAGTAGGCACTTTTGGAAAAAGATGATGCTCCAAATGATAAAACATGTTATAGGTAAACCTGTTCTTCCAGCGGTTACTTAATGTGCGCGCAAACACTTCTTCATTGCAATCGTGGTGTACAGTCCATACCGCGAAAAAGGCAGTGCAGCATTCACCAATACACATTGTTATTATGTGGTATTGCAGAAAACCTATGTGCAGCGAAAACACTGTTGTGGCAAAAGCAACTGCTAACAAAAGCTCGGTAATAATATAATGTATTACCGTTTTGTTCCTGCTGCGCAAAGCATTGGCATGCTGTGTGTAAATATATACCGGGCCGTATAAAAACGCCCGCCACGCGCTCATTTTAGCGCAATGGCCTTCCACATCCTTATCCTGCAGGCAGTATTTGTGGTGCAGCATGTGGTTATGTTTTACAGCATGCATGGCCGTCATCATCAGCACACTGTTTATTATGATTGATAATTCTGTTACTTTTTTTGGCACGCCAAGCGTATAATGAAATGCATTGTGCACCTGCCTTAACCCTGTTAAAAAGAAGAGAAATGAAAATGGCAGCGCTACAATGTATAGTTTTTTATACGCCAGGAATAATGATAGTGCCAGCCAGGGAAGGTTTACTGAATTTTCGATAAATGTTTCTTTTAAAGAAAGCGTGGTTAGGTCTTTCCACCGGACAGACCTTAGCCTCTTATCATGTAAAATATTCATAAAATTGGTTTGTGGGCATGAGAGGATATTTGCCCCTTGTTCCCCCTCATTTTGTATGAAGGGGAACAGAGGCAGAAAGGGTTAAGGGTTGAAATGAAATATAACTGTTTAAGATTTTGCAGCTTTTTGAAAGTCATCAGATCTCACAAAAACCGGGAGTAAGATTTCGGTATCATGGTATCGCCTCTTTTCTGTCAGCGGTCATCCGTCCTCTGTCAACTCCCCTGCTAAAACAAACGATATTTACTCCTGGGTATGTGGCTTATAATATCAGCAAAAGCATCTTTCAATAACGGATATTTAAACGTAAAGCCAGCCTCTAATAATTTGGTTGGCACAACCCAGCGGCTTTTTAAAAGCAATTCGCTTTCAGTACCTATTACTGCCCCGCCAATTTTTAGCATCCATGTAAAGGTTGGCAGCCCAATTGTGTGGCCTGTTACTTTACGCAGTGTTTGCATAAATATATTGTTGGTAACAGGGTTAGGCGCGCAAACATTATATGCACCTTCCAGGTTGGTATTGTTATACATAAATTCAATAACGCGGCAAATGTCTTCGGCATGTACCCAGCTATACATCTGGTTACCGTTGCCCTGCCTGCCACCCAGGGCAAATTTGCAAAGGTTTAAATAGGGTATAATTACGCCGCCATTGCCAAGGGTTACAGCCATGCGCAGGGCTATCTTTCTTGTAAAAGGTGTGCGCTGTTTAAAAAAAGTTTCTTCCCAAAGCTTGCAAACCCGTACGCTGAAATCATCCTGTATGTCCCCGTTGTATTCGTCCTGCGGCCTGTCAGTTGCGTGCCTGTAAATGGTGGCGGATGCAGCATTAAGCCACAATTTAGGCGGCACTGTTGCCGCACGTATTGCTTCACCTATGGCTTTGGCAGCGTTGGTGCGGCTGTCGAATATTTCTTGCTTATTTTTTGCGCTGTAGCGGCAATTAACTGATTTACCGGTAAGGTTTATAACAATATCGGCGCCGTCAATCTCTTTACACCAGTTGCCGGCATCTTTGCCGTTCCATTGTACCAGGTTTATATTCTTTTTTATTTCGCCTGTTAAAAGATCACTGCCGAACGTATTGTTTACACTATGTTGCAGGCCGCGTGTAAGAATAACTATTTTATTATCCCTGCCAAAATATTCTGCCAGTACCTGGCCTATAAAACCGGTACCGCCTGCTATGATGATCTTCTTATTTTTCATATAATAGTTATTTAAGGTATGCAATAGGCCTTTTGCGCAGATAGCGTGTTTCTTTAAAACAGATAACAGTATATGCCAATGCTAATGGCGGTGCTAAAAAGAAAAGCGTGTATCCTTCAAACAGGAACAATACAGGCCAAATAAAAGCCACGCAAAAAACAAGTATTATTATAATCACAGCTACCGAAAAGGCTTTATAGGTTTCCTCGTACTTACGGGTGGAAATGATATAGTGTATAACAAGACTTATTAAAAACCATCCGCCGGCTATAAAATAAAGATCTGCGAGCAGTTCAATGTCTTTTACGTAAACGATTAACCACACAACCAGGATACCAACCTGTGCCATTAAGTCTGCCAGCCGGTAATAATGTTTCATAACGTATATTTTAATTATTGAATTTTCAATAAAAAATGAAAATTATATCCCAAATAAATCCCGCTTTTGGCGGGAAAAATATAAGAGGTTTGTGAACCTTACTTTACCAACTTTAAAAAATTGCCCCAAAACCAACTTTCTTCAGCTTTAATCATCATGTCCATTGTTTTATCTGCCTGCCCGGCAAATTTTTTAATGTTTGCAACGGCATCTGTAAACGCTTTTACTTCGGGGTCTTTTTTATCTTCTTCTATATTGCCAAGCTGGCTCAACACCTTAACCATTGGGTCAAGCTCCCGTTTTTTGCGCTGCTGCATAATATGCATTGCCACTTTCCAGATATCCTTTTCGGCAGCAAAATATTCCTTACGGTCGCCGGGCACTATTATTTTATTTACCAGGTTCCAGTCTATCAGTTCCCTTACATTCATATTCACATTACCGCGGCTTATGCTTAGCTGATCCATTATATCATCCGTGCTTAGCGGTGCGCTTGCCACCAGCAAAAGAGCGTGCACCTGCGCCATGGTGCGGTTTATACCCCACTGGCTGCCTAGCACCCCCCAACTTTGTATAAACTGCTGTTTGGCTTCTGTTAATTTCATAGCACAAAGCTAAATGCTATTTTCCGAACTTTCAAAATATATTGAAAATATTAGTAATTAAATTTAAAGAGGGGCTTTTATGCCATAAGTAAATTTTTTGTGTACCAGCCGCATTACTCCTATCATCAACGGTTGTGTCACACTCTTGTGCGTTCTGCTATTGTTTGGGCAATATGCAACAGGTGCTAAAGATAAGGGTGGCTTTAACAGCAAGCATTAACGATAATGTTTTTAGGATATGTTATTTGTACGAGAAGGTTATTGATTGTGTTTGCCGGTAAATTACTTTGTTGCCGTTTATCGTTGCCGGAATCCAGTTACCGCCTTTAGTAATGAGCCTGAAAACCTCCGCATCAGCGGTATATTCACACGATTTTTGCAGAAACATATCTGTAGGCTCACCATCCTCATTGATCAGGAAAGACACATTATCAACAAAACTGCTATCAGTGCTTATATCCATCAGCCTGTCAGGCATACGAAGGTTACCTGTTAAAAACTTTGCCCAGGCCTGCGGGCCGCCGGGATATTTGGGTTCAACACCGCTATGGCTTTTAAAAACTAAGTCGCCGTCGTCCTGCCATACCTTCTCTGTACCATCAGGGTAATATTCTTTTTTGTTCCTGTAGTCAATCGCTTTTATACGCTTGCCATCTTCGTAATAAATAGCCATCTGCGCTTTGGCTGAATCATAATACCGGTACCATATTCCATCCTTTTTACCGGCAAATACATACCCAGTGCTGTCAATCCGCCCCGTTGCATTGTACCACGCGAACCGCCCGTTGGGTATGGAAAGGCCCGCATCTTTATAGCAATCCTGCTTTACCATAGGGCCAAGTTTTTGATAATACCTGCAATAATAAGTACTGTCGTTTTCGTTGGTTACGTGCATAAAATACGTTGCCTCTTTCATATCAGCGGCAGTTGACCAATCCTGCTTAAATACGTAGAAAACATCGTCGTTTTTTTGTGCAGATATTTTAGAAACGAATAAAGTAAGTATGGCTGCGGTGAACAATTTTATCATGACTTTGTTATTTTGTTCAGGATTAAAAACATGATCAAAGAAAACAGAATATTTTTATATGC
>FTJK01001194.1_pt2 | contig 12727 bp, 7 predicted proteins | sample 1658811 | NCBI WGS metagenome assembly FTJK01 (sample SAMEA3914857, study PRJEB12502) | metagenome | biome: forest; material: soil | place: USA | collected 2011-06-22 | depth 0.1 m
ATTTACGGCGTGAGTTTGTATCAATTGATTTCCTGTCATAATATGCGGCTTCGGAATTTCAGTTTATGATCCTTCTTTTTTCACACTATTTTATTTAAGAACATAGTACAACAAGACTTGCGGAATCGGTATACACAACATCGCCCCCGACATTATCATGCAGTGTCGCCGTCATATTTAAAACCCCGTCTGTATCAATATCGGCATTAAATACTTTTCCAAAGGAAGGTTCAAGTACAAGATTTGGCCCTTTATAAACAGGCTTAGCATCAGTTTTATTAAAGAGCGACTTTGCCGAACCACCGTTTGGTGTAAAGGTTATGTTTATGCTTACAGGGCCTGGTTCAATCGGTGCGGGATGCGGCGCATTCATCCTGTCTATGTAAAACTCAACCCTGAAAGGAATACTGAATGTTCTGCAGGAAGGCCATTTTAAACAAGAACTTAATCTCAGCACCTCACCGGGTGATGCACTTCCAAAACAGTTCTCTCCTTTATAGCTGTCGTCAAAAACAATAATCGTCAGCAGGTCCCGCGACCATGTTTGTTGCGGCACTTGCTGCAATGGTGTTGCATCCTCCTTTCGTTGAACAGCAGGTTTAAAAAAAGGCCCTTCCGTACCTGCATCATTTACAGGCGCCGTGTTATTATTTTTCGTAAGCCCCTCCGAAAGCATCTGCATGGTGATATTTTTTTAAGCCCATTCAATATTCATCGTGTCCTGCATCCAGGCCAACCTTATTGTTGAAAATCCCCAGGGCAATTTGCCGAGGAGAATATCAACAGTCCTTTGTTCAACACGTAACAGCCATCCACTCTGTATAATCGATAATTTTCCACTCCTTTGTAAAAAAGTGTCCCGAAAACCAGCAATTGATGTGTTTTTTAACGGGGGCCAGTAATCAATTACTGCACGCAATAACTGTTCAGACTCTTCGGTTTCTTTTGCAGATAATTCAAGAGATGTGCCAAGTGTGTCTTCTAAGGGGTATCCACAGAGTATTTTTTGCAGCACAAGATTAAATTCGGCCGCTTCTTTTTCGCCCGTAGCGAGATAAAACAGCAGTAAAATGGCGCGCTGCTGTGCTTCAATATTAATGAATTTTTTATTTTCCAGTAATCCCAAATCAGAAAAATAGGCGCTGAGAAATGGATGCAAAAGTATAAGGCCGCAATTCGAAGCATATACTATATCCTCCTCTCCACCCTGCTTGTCCTTACTGCCGAAAGGTTTTGTTAGTAATGGTGTGTTTTCTGCACTATTGCCTCCCTCAATAATTGTGTAATCCTCACTGCCTTTTTGTGACAGGCCTTTTTGACCAAATTCGTTGCCTGTATTATAACCACGCATTATATCCAGGAACGCAGAATCATTAATCACAGCATTAGGCTGTTTATTATTAAAAGCGACAGCTATTTTATGTATCACCTCTTTTACAACCGGTGCTTCAATATGCTGTAACAATTCATTTTCATGGCTGGAAAGATATGATGAGGCCTGTTCTGTGTCGGTTTGTATTTGTTTAAAAATGAGTTTTGCAATTATGGCTTCTTCTTCAGCCGCTGCTTTCTCTTCCTGCAGCAACACAGAAAAAATATTCATCCAGATTTCCTGATTTTCAGCAGGGGTATTTTGTGAAGATATTTTGCCTGCTATGTAAAATAAATCATTGAATAAAGGCCGCCATTCCATTGCTTGAAAGCGGATAACCCCCGGTATCAGTGAATACATATGTTCCGCAAGCCTCGCTAAAAAAACATGGGAGAATTGTAACACAAGACGTTTTAAAATATAGTCTTGCAAATTTTGAACTTGCGGCGTGTGCTTTTCTTTAATCCATTGGGCTATATATTGCCAGTCTGCCTGTTGCCACTGTGTAAAAAGTTCATCCTGCCAGGCGGGCATATTTTTAAAACTAACATACCAGGGCAGCGTGCCATGTATAAGAAAATAAATAAAAGCATCACGATGCGATGCTGCCTGACGGGTAATTACCATATTTGCCTCACTGCCGGCATGGCCTTTCTCTTTTAGTATGGCATTCTTCAATGCAGTTATCAACTTTCCAGTAAACTCCTTTTCAAAGTTCTGCGAGTCTACGATACCTAAGTCAAGCGTTAATGTATCTATTCTAATTACTTCATCCTGCAATGATGTTTCATCTAGTACGTTTTCTATGGCACTTTGCAAACCATTATTAAATAAGCCGCTTATCTTGTTTTGATAATTAAATGCTTCCTGTTGTTTGGGTATTTCCAAAACAACTTTTTGCCTATGTATTATGTGTTTCGGCATCGCATAGTAATTACTGGATTTCGTCTTTAGTTCCTCCGGTCTTTTTTGTAATCTTTTTGGTTGTATCGCCCGTTGGGGTTGCTACAGTTTTATCTATGTTGCCAAGTCCCTTCATTTTGTCGATTTCAACTTTCAGGCTGGTAGTTTCAAAAACACCATTGCCTGTGATCGTCAGATCCTCGTTACTTAATGGCCCTGGGCAAGTTCCATTTGAAACCTGCAACGATGCAGATGTAAATGTTTCTCCGCCTGTGGCATTTACAGTTGCTGTAATAACAGGCTCCCGGTCAGATGATGTTGCCGGCGAGAAACCTGCACCAAAAGTCCACGCATAGGTAAAATTGTCATCCGGTATGTTGGGCGTAAACGTTACCGTAAACACTCCCTGGTCTGCAAACACCGACTTGAAAGTAAATGAGCTGTCTTTTGGCGTCGCCAATACGGTAACTTTTGCAGGATCAGAAGCAACATTATTTTGCGTATAAACCAGGTTGTATATACCTGCCCCGGCCAGCTGTGGTGTAAAGGTAAATGCGGTGTTATCTACACCTTTTACCTCATTCCCCTGTTCGTCAGTTACTTTACCCCCCGCAGGCGAGACTGTAATTTTTTCAGGCTTGTCATCATTGTCACAAAACGTAGTACCCATTTTTATAGTGGGTGTATCAACCGGGGGAGCGGGTGGTTTTTCAGGCAATATGTAAGCTATTGGCGGGCAGTCAGAACAACAGAGATAGGGCACATAAAAGTCCGCAATCACTTCGCCTTCTTTAAACGAAAATCTTTGATTTATTGGCTTCGGATTAAAGATGTCAATGATTTTGGTTTTGTCACCGGGGGAGGCATCCTTGCAATTTTCGACAAACGTTTTTATCATTCTTTCATCACTGCTGCTAAGGCTCCTGTACAATATGCCTTGTTGCTGCGTTTCCAAAGTCCTCTCAGCAGTAATATTGCCGATGGCAACTTCACCGCGCTGTGTACTTATTATCTCTGTTGCAGAATAATATACCAATACAAATGTTCCACCTTTGGGTACACCGGCTTTATGTTCCAGTCCCGGATGCTTTTTGTAGTAGTTGAGAAATGTGTTTTGTAACTGGAATACATGAAGCCTCCGGTTATACTCATCTATCAGGGTTTGCAGCCTTTCATCAATGCACACTGTTGAGAGAATGAAAAATTCATCAATCAGCATATCTAATTCCAGTTGCTTCATAAATGCACTTAGCTTCAGCGATTCAGATGTGAGTAACTCGGCAAGGATCAGCGCTAACCGCGAAACACTTTTTGTATATACCTCATAACGCCGCTGCAGCAGGGTTATATCAAGATTTGACACAGTTGATGTCATTAGCACCAGCATTAACTGCTCCACAGCGTCTATAAACGCAAAGATGTAATCGTACACAAGGAACAACGCGTTTTGCTCGGCATTGCGGTGCAAACTATCAACCTCATTCGTATATATCCGGTTTACCGAATCCAATGATTGCAGGTAATAACCGCCAACGGTATTGTTATCGTCCGGAAGGCAATATTTACGCATAAAATCACCCAGTTTATAACTATTGCTGCTTGTTATATTCCCGGTCAGGATGCTGAAATGCCCGATAGCCGCCGTTCTGTACACAGAGAATTTTTCAAGGTCTATACCGCCAGCCGCCCCTGCTTTAAAACTGTCAGTATTTGGCGGGTAGGGGAATTTAGTAAGAAAACAAAATGGAGTATGCACCTTGCATGCAAATTCACTAATAATGAGCTTATAATCCGTTTCAAGGTCCTGCATATTACATACCGGCAACTTTGCGTTTGAACGCAGCATATCGGCGGAAATAGCAACTACATCAAAAGGCAGGTTATATTCAAGCCTTTGCCTTAAAATATTATTAAGCACAGTACCGTAGTTTTCTCCTATATGCCCTTCAATGCGGAAGAAATTATAATGTTCAATATCATATAACAAGGGTTGTACCGCTGCCTTTGCATTGTTGTAAAGGCTGGCATTATAGCTTAGATTAAATATAGCATTACCATGGCTGCTTTTATAATAATTCCAATAATTGTATATAGCATTAGCGCCGGTGCCGATATGGTAGTAGTACGGAATGGCACGTTGAGACAGCCATGCATAACCATACTGGCTGGGCGTAATTTTAATGGTTGATGTTTTTCGGCTTGCTGCCCCGCTGAGTATAGTAAATGTTTTTACCATTATCAGCATTCTGCGGAAAAAAAATTGAGCTTCATTAGCCTCACCGCTGCTTTTAGTGAAAAGCGGTGAATAGATGAAATATGTACGCCAGGCATCATGTGTAAAGGCAGCGGTATCTTTAGACGCATCACCCAACACAAGATGCAGCGGGAATAAATTCTCGTCGGGGCAACACTTGGAAACGATTCCTGTTATTTTAACGCAAAACTCATAATAAGCAAGAATAAGATCATCTACAAAGTCGTAGAAATATTGAATAAAAATGGGATCGTCCTTTAAAATTGTATCCCGGTATGTTTGCAGCGCTTTAAAAAGGCCTGCGAATGGGTTAGATGCTTCATTTAACAACGAAGCATATTTTTCATAACAAAACATATATGCATTTGCCACTTCCTGAAGAGTGTTGTCGTCAACAATCTTTACAAAAGCTTTTATAACATCAGTAGATGACCGAATAGCTGTATAAGGCACATTATAACGCTTAAATGTTATTTCGTGGTGTAAACGTGCACGTTCTTTTTCAATTTCAAGCTCTGTAAAACGCAGTTTGTCTTTTTCCGCGCCCGTAACTATGGTGGCAGCGGTGCCGGGCATATCTTTCTTTGCAACCAGTAAAGGCCTTACATTAAACTGCATTTTTTCGCCCTTGTTGGTACAATCAAAAGCGCTGCAATTTTTTAAATCTGTTTCTGTTGCTTCCAAAAACAATACAACAACATAATCGTTCAAAAAACCGCTTTTTTGAGATGAAAGTGTTTGCGCCTGCGGCTTTTTATTGTCTTCAAGGTTATTATACTCGTCATCGGTAAGCAACAAATAAATTGTTTTACCCTGGCAAAACGGTTTGTAGAAGGGCAGGTTGCCGGTATAGGCAAATGGCAAATCCGCCGGTTGGTCAGCCGGCACATAAGGCATTATATATGCGTAGTTACCTGCACCTTTTAATATAAGATAGCCCTGCGATGTTACCCCGCACCCTTTTGTTATCTCTATCACGCCGGTGTGGTGCACTATATTAAAACCGCAAACAATGCCTATACCAATCAGTTTGTTGCGCGTCCAGCGGTTTTGCTGGTCAAGATAAACGAACATCTCGTTCAAATGGTCGTTGGTAAGCACCTGGTCTGCCTCAAATACAATGTACTCATTCGTATTTGCCATAATATTAGTTTTTAAAAGATCCTAAAATAGTTTTTCCAAGCATTACAGGGTTGGTATCCTTGCTTTCCTCGCAATCATGCAGCGCAGCAACCGGATACTCGCTGTGAAGGGTGAACAATAATTTAAGCAGCTTATCATTCACAGCCTGTAACACATTCATATTGGTATCGCTTTTATCATATTCATAGTTTGCAAGCGCTGTTATCCAATCCCTGTATGCATTATCAAAATCGTACATGGATGAATTTTTTATCCAGCATACTTTTACAGTTGTATGTGCAGGCGCTTCCTTTCGTAATATCTCTTCAAAATAGCTTCTGAAAGCAAGGCTTCTGAAATGTTCAGGCCAGTAAGGCAATACTACAGACATCCGGAATGAATAAGGGTCTTGCTCGCCGCAAAAATCGCAGGCAGGATCAAGGCAAACCGGTGCAAGCAAAAAACTCCCATTTCGTGGCCGTAACAAAATATGTTCTATCAAATGCAAGCCTGTGCTGTCACACTCCTTATTAAATTCGCTAATAAATGATTCCAATGCCGCTGACGCAGCAGCTTTTTTATTAAACTCAGAGCTTAATGCCAGTTTGTTTCCATCATCATCGGTTACATTTATCTGCCATCCACCAGCCGTTTTTTTAATAGCGTAATCTGTTCCTTCCAGCACATAATTCAAAAAAACGGGCACGGCATTTATCGCATCATTTTGGGTAGTGTATGCCGTAACCGATATAAGTGTATCGCCATTGCCATTCTTAAAAACAAACTGATATTTTGGCGGTGTGTCGGCTGTTGCTACAATGGTTGCCTGGTTTATGCAGTACAGCACCCGCCTTGTGTAATTATCTATGCCACCTAAAAAACACGCTTTCCTTTCCAGGCCCGATACATTATCTGTATCCCACAATTTCGATGTATCAACAACATACTTTTTCGGTGGATCTAAATAAACCTGCGGGCAATAATTATATGCCCTTGCCCGCGCATAACTTATCCCCGGATAATTTTTTAGAAATGTTATTTTGTTGCTTAAAATTTTTGCCGGCGTTATCTGTGTTTCCTGCTGGGTTTGATAGTCAAGAGAATACATCAGCATTACATAATCATTGAACGATTCCGCAAAACGTGCCATCAGGTGGTCAAGAAAGCGGTTGCGCCTGTCAATAAACGTTTCGTTGGGTTCATAAAGCCTTTGCCAGTCATTAACTGTAGCGGCTGAATTCTGGTGTTGCAACAATACTTTCAGCCTGTCCTCATTTGCTGTATTTTTTTTATATACGGCATCAATATCTTTTATATTGTCCAGGAACTGAGCATAATAAGTTTGAACAATAGGGTTTGTGGAGAAAAGTTCCCTGGCATTTTTTAGCTGCCTGAAAAAATCTGCCAGCAACTGATCGTAAAACATCAAATAAGCTTTTAGCTGTTTTGCCTGTGCCCTGCGTTCGTCAGTGGCTGATGGCGGCAAGCCCGCAACGCCTATGCCATATGTTTGAGGGAAAAGGTATTGCACGGACGTATAAGTGTCTAATTGCACAAATTTGCCGGTTGGCACAGCAATATCAAGAGCATGTCCAGTAAGCTTGTTACGCATGCTAATTGCGTGCAGCCATTGCATGGTATCGCGTACTTCGGCCAAAGAAGGCAGGTATGGAAATTGGTTTTTGTAAAAAACAATCTTTGACTTTGTTTCAGAAAATACCGGCTTGTGCCAGGCAGATATGGGCATGCACCAGCTTTTACCTGTTTGGTTGGGCACAGGGTTGCCTTTACTGTCATACTTTGTCATCCGGAAGTTTTTAACCGCCAGCACGCCGTCAATATCCATTACCAGGTTAATAATATCCGATGTATAAATTTCATCCCGCAATTGGGTGTTTTCAAGCTCTGTGGTATCAATAAAACCGTGTTGTAATACAGGGCCTTCAAAAATTTCATCAACAGTGTCCCCTTTATTAAGCAGTTCCTGCAGCAGGTAAAACTTAACAGTTGGGTTTAAATACTCTTCAATAGCAAAAAACACTTTCGCCTGTACTTCTTCCATATCTGCAGCCGGCGAAACATCAATATCACAACAAATGGCAATCTCTTCATCCTTAATAGTAGTTACCGTCACAAAATCTTCGCAAAGGTTTCGGTTCTGGTCAAGGGTGCGTATTGCAGTTTGTACAATATCCCTTGCTTTTTGTATTTTTAAAACATAAAGGTTAAATACCTGTTGTGTAAATGCTATGCTAAAAAAAATTGCAATATCTGCATCTGTAAGCGGGCCACCTGCAGGCTGCAAATCCACTGATATTTCCCCATTCACGACATTAACTGTTGGATCGCTGCCAATATTAAATGAAACTTTTATCGTCCAGTTGTTGCCATCAGCTGCTATTACCGGCGCCGTTGATACATGCACATCGTCAGCTTTATTGTTAAGCAAATCTGTAAGCGCAGCATCCCATGCATCAAAGGCAGTAGTAAAGCTTACGTCACCTGCCTTAAAACTTCCGGCCGCGAGGTTTAAAGCAACTATCTCTCCATTGTTTAGGTCGCCAAATTGCGTATCATCATCCAAATCAAGCAACACTTTATATAAACCCCTTAAATAAACAGGGTGCGGCGTAACATCATACGAAAGTTTATCTTCCGCACAATTTGCATAAACAGCTACTTCACCTGCGGGGATAATTTTTTTATCTATTGTATAAAAATCATCTGCAAATAACCAGGCATTATGTACACCGGGTATATCAATCAGCAGTTTCCTGTAGTCATCAAAATTTAAAGGGGCCTGTGTAAGTATATTTTTTGCTGTAAATAATGTTTGTGAAGAAGGGATAGTGCCGTTTTTGTCCGCCAATAAATTTTCCATGGGCATACCCGTTCTGTAACCCAGCTCTGTAATAGCATAACATAAGGCTTCCAGAATAGTAATACCCGGGTCGTGTTCATTATAATCCGTCCATAATTTACTTCCTAATTCTTCAATATATGCCAGGCCATTACTTCGCAATAAAGCATAATCCTGGTCGGGCGTAAATACAGGATTTTTCAATATGGTTGTTCCTTCAGACATTGCAATCACAATTTGCCGGTGAACTAATAAGATGCCTTTCGTTCGTTACTTCATTACGATATGACACTAAAATTGAATGGGCAGTAGAAGCAACCGCTTCTTCAACATCATAGAGCGCCTCATTAATGGTAATACCTGTTCTGCTAATAATTTGATTCATCTTAAAGCAGGTTACAAAATCCACATAATATCTTTCTTCAATAAAATTCAATACAACAGATTTTTCTATTTTCCCACCAAACTCAATATCCCTGCCGGTGCTGTAAGCCCATGGTGTGAGAAACTGCTGAATATCGTCATTCAGTTGTTGCCTGAATACTGTGGGGTCAAGTGTGCCGGTAAATGTTACTGAGAAATCAAACTGCACTTCTTCAAACTGCGGGTTTATAACATGCAGCAGTACAAACGGTGAGGTAAGCTTTTCAAGGTATTCCTGTATCTCTGTTAATAAACCTATGCTTGTATAGGGCCTTAGCAGGTTTACTGCTGTTTGGTTTGAAAGGTCTGGCACTGTTACAACGGTTACATGGCCCGGCAGTACCTCGCTGTATTTCTGTTCTGTACTGCCCTGTTTGGTAATTAGGCCCGTATGGTTGATACATTTTACTTTATGTATTTGCGGAAAATATTGCAATACAAGGCGCTCATAGTCCCAGCTTGTTACAGCTCTGTGCTTATGCCGCAGCCGCTCGCTTACACGTACATAAAATTCATTGTCGGTTTCTTTTATACGGCCGCTAAACGAAATATATGGCTGCTGTGTTTTTTTAATAGCCGCATCAGGTACGGCGGGCTTACTTATTGTGTTTGCTGCAACCGGTTTAGTATAGTATACTCCTTTACCCGCATCCTGTACGAAGGTTGCTTTTGCCGCATTGGCTGTAACGGCAACCAGTTTGCAAACCGCATCCGTGTGATTATTAACCACTAATTTTATCCATAACAAGCCACTATCGGCGCGTGTATTATTAAGAGTAGCGTCTGCCGGCACTTTAAGAACGACAATGCCCGAGCGTGTAAGATTGTTAGTATCTTCCGTTACCGACAGATCGTCAAATTTTTTCCAGTTGTTTGCTGTTAAATAATACCAGTCAACCTCCGTCATGGTTTCCAGTGGATTAGACGTTCCATCTGCAACCTGTAATAAAATGGAGTAGGTTGAATCAGCCTGGGCGCTATTCAGCCCAATCCATAATTCACCGCCATCATCCCCGCCTTTACCATCGTCCAGATTAAATACAGGTAACAATGAAAGTGTGTCCGGTGTTACGAAGGGATGCATTTCCCTAAATCCAAAAGGTTCGGTATGATAATAAAAATTTGTACGCGCATCAAATGAAGCCTTTGTGTTTTCAGAAAAAAGTATTGTTTCGCGTGCTGAATAAGATATTGTAAGCGATTTGATAACAGGCGTTGTAGGGGGGCTTACCACCGGCGGCGACCCCACAGAATAAGTAGTCGTCTTTGTAGAATCGTCGTAGGTCGACGAAACTGTTGAGGCCGCTAAAGACGTTTGAACGCCACTTAAGTAAGTTGCCAGGTTAAATTTATCCGACCTTAGCTGTAGTTTTATAAAGCCGTCAATGGAAGTTACTTTATAATCTTCGTTTGCCGTAAAATCAGGTGGTGAAACCGGGATGCCTGACAGGCTCGAAAGCATGATAGTGCTGCTGTTCAGGCTGACACCATAATCGAAAACAGACGGCCACTCCCCTGCAATTAAAGCCAGGGCATCTGCATCTGCTGCCGGGTTTGGCTGTGTTTGCCAGTTGGTATTTACAACGAGGCTTGTTAAAGGCTTCTGAAAAATTTCTTTACTGCCAATGATGAATGAAGCATCCTCTTCGGGAAATTCGCCAAACGGCTTAAATGGCTTGGCAGGGTTTATTTTACCGTCATCATTTTGCAAGCTTAGGTCCTTTAAATTATCTGCACTTACATCAATGGTCACAGATTGAATGTTGAGTGCTTTTATAGCTGCGTATCCGGCATAATCAGTGAGCGTTAGTTGTGCCATAGGCAAGGCAACGGGGAAGTTGCCGCCATGCAATTTTGATGAATATGGCACGATAGCAGGGGCATTGCCCGGTACAATAACAGATAGTGAAAAGCTTGTGCCACTTATTATGGAACAGGTGGGCTTGCCGTTTACAGCGTCAAATGTTGAAGGATCGTACAAGTTTTTTTTGCCGGTGAACTGCAGTTGAAATTTTCCCTCAAAGTCCGTTGCCGTTATACCACTTGTATCGTTACACTGAAAAGTAAATTTAACCGTGCGCTTACCTTCATTTAAATATAAAACGTTGGATGCAATGGCAAAACCAACTGCGGCCTGCGATATTTTTGTAACATCACCAAAAGGCAGCCATGAGCTATCAGCCGTTAATAATTTAGCACCGTTGCCATCGTCTGAATTTGCTGTAGGTGACGCGTATAAAACAGTCTCCCCATTTTTGGTTAGATACAGCGACTTAAGCAATTGCACATTTGCCTGGTGCAGCACTACACCATCTGTAAGGGCATAAAATAAATCGTTGTTATTATCATCCTTACCTGCCTTAAATGCAGTGCCTTTGTTTAATATACGCGAATCAACATTTTTTTGAAGTTCAAATACCAGGTGAACAAAATCGGGCTCAGCAGCATTGTTACTTAACTGCAATACGTTTTTATAATAAAAATCGAGATGCCTTTCAGTATAATTATTCAGGTTATCCTGTGCTGATTTAAAAAGCCGCAAAAAAGTTAGATACATCGCATAATGCGCGTCGTGAGATGCATACTGGTTCATTACCTTGTCAAGAAAAGACGGGGCCTGGCCAACGATATTCACTACTCCATTAATGAATGATTGTAAAACGCCTGTGAATAAATTATGCGTTACGACCTGGTTTATCTTTTCAGGAATATTAGCGCCGGTTAGTGATATAGGCTGAGCAATTACCGGCACTTCAAGCTTCCACGCCTTGCTTAAGTTATGCAAAACAAAATTCTGTGAAAGAACGACGGCGTCAACTGGAATTATACCATCTTTAAATGTAAATGTGTTGTCAATTAAAGAAGGCGTAAAAGTTGTGTAATATTGCGACAGTACGTTTATCGGCAAGGCAAGATTTGATGCGACGGCTACAGAGAGATATGTTTTAAAGTCTATATCATCCGGCAGTTGTCTCAATGTTTTGTCAATAGCGGTGGCCAGTGAAAAAACCAAGTCAAAGTAAAATTTAAAAAATTTCTGCGCGTCTGCATCGGCAGCCGAAGCTTTAATGTTTGTTTTAAGGTGGTCAATAAACGGGTTATAATCCCTGGCGCGCCAGTCTGCAACATAAGCTATGCATACCGCAGCATCTTTTTGCATCAGCCCCTGCCAGTCACCCTTAATGCTATTGGTAAGATCATAATAATTTAAATAGAACCCATATTTTTTTGCAAACAATACCAGGTCGGCCGCTGAACGTTCATCTACCTGTGCATATTTTGCATTCAGCGCATCCAGTGCACGCTGTGCCTGGCTGGTGCCGCTGTATGCATTAAGGTTAGTATCTAAACATGTGTTTGCCATTATTGTAATTCAGTTCCTTCTTTAATAAAATATGGATACACCAAATTGAACCTTGAGTTGGTGGTACGCACTACATAGTTAAGTATCACCAGTATAACACCTTCCGTTGACCTGCTGTCATCTATTATTACACTTTTCAGGTCAATGCGGGCTTCATAATACAGGATCGCTGTTTTAATCATTTCACGTATATATGTTTTAAACGTGGTGGTCATTGGCTCAAAAACCATTTCATCAAGGTTGCAGCCATAGCGCGGCAGCATTACCCTTTCACCCTTGTGTGTTGAAAGAAGTATTTGCAGGCTTAACTGGATATCTTCTTCATCACTGGTCATCCCGGTGGTACCCGTTGTTGCGTCAAATGTTGGCGGAAAGCGCCATCCCGTTCCTAAAAATGATTCAGCCATGTTATCCTCCTATTATTACTGT
>FTJK01000060.1_pt1 | contig 12632 bp, 11 predicted proteins | sample 1658811 | NCBI WGS metagenome assembly FTJK01 (sample SAMEA3914857, study PRJEB12502) | metagenome | biome: forest; material: soil | place: USA | collected 2011-06-22 | depth 0.1 m
GGGCTACTAAATGGGCTTCTACTTCCCCATCTGCCTTTCGTTTATATTCCCTTGTGGTCGGGCGGCTTTCCAGTGCAGCTTCAAAACCCTCTTCCACAAATTTCTTTTTTACCCTGTCTATTGTACGCATCCCGATTTTAAGCACTTTAGAGACATCCTCATTGTTAACCTTATCTGAAAACCCACCTTCATCACAATTCAGCAGTATTAAAGCATGAATTACTTTTTTGGATGTATGCGTGCCCCCTTTGGTGATAGAAAGCAACTCATCTCTTTCCTGTTGTCTTAAGGTAACCTTGTACTTTTCCATGGTTTTTGTACAAAGTTACAGAAAATTATACGTCAAAGTATATATGACGTGACACTAGTATATTTTAATAATTTCAGGCGTTTATCGTGAAAAAACAACAAAGCCCGAAGTTTTTAACTCCGGGCTTTGTTTATAAATTTCAAGCAATGCGCTTAATACTGCCAAAGGGATTGTTCGTAATCAAAAATCTTATCTTTAATATGGTCACCCTGTAACAGGCGGAATAAAGTGCTGTTAGGATACATACCTGCCAAAGTTAGGTCATACGGGTTATCCAGGGTCGATTTTATAATATAGCTGCTGAACATGCGGCTTTCAAACAATTCCTCCCATGTCATTCTCGCCCCATAATTCTTTGGGTTATAAACATCATATTTTGCCAATACAGGTCGCATATCAGGATAATAAACCCACCATAGCGGACGTTCGCTGCCTGGTATTACTGTTCCATCTGAACGCGTATAAGGCATTACAGGGGCAATACCTAAGATGCGGACAAACATTCTGCTTGTTTCTTTATCAAATATCCACTCCTCCTTGAGTCTGAATACCTTTATTGAATCCGGGGCAACAACTTTTGCCCTTACTTCATACCCAATTACATTTTGGTCACGATCATATTTCTTTACGGTGTCAAATCCACCGCCAAAAGCATTAAATGCGCCGTCAGATGTTATGGGAGTTGTAAACCTGTCATCATCACTGCTGAAAGCTGTTACCTGGCCACTTTTTATTGCACTCAATAAAATGGCAATGAAGCGCTGACCACCATTGTCTTCGACTGCTGCATAACGAAAAGGCAAGTTAATTTTCTCACGAATATCAATTTCCCGCCAAACGCGCACCCGATAAACGGCGTCATCTTCCCTAATATTATCATACTCCAGCGGAGCCCTGTCTTTAACAAGATTTTGCTCAATCGCCGCGTCATTTCTCAAAGATGGCTTCAAGCTGTCCAAAAGGCCACTTGAACTTTTAATTACTGTAATAGGTAGGGTTGTATCACGTTTATTGTTGGCTGCTCCAGCGCTGTTATTGCCATAATTTGAGTTCACTTGGCCATTTGAACCTTTTTTAGAAGTATCGGGAGTTCCATAGTTGGAATTCTGCTGTGTGTTGTTTGTCGCCGGGTTGTTTGCCGGGTTGTTTTGCTTTTTACGCTGCGCAAATGACACATTCAACAGCAATACCAATATGCCTGCTATTATAACCCATTTAATATTTTGAGGTCTCATATACTAATTTTAATAAAGATTAAAAACAATTGGTGGCAAAAGTCTGCTTCCCCCAGGACCTGACGCCTTAATGTTATCAATAGTAACCGTTGTCCCCGGCTGTACTTTTTCAATCATGTCACTTCTAATAGGATCAAATGAATCTCCTTTAACATCTGCGAATTTTAGCTGAGAAAACCCTGCACCAGTTAAAACTATTGTGTACCCCGTTACGCTAAATTTTACACCCTGAAAAATAAAATTCTCCAATATGGCATTAACCCCAAACTGGGCCTTAAACTCATTTACCTTCATACGGCCACCCTTACTAACACCCACTTCTGCAACTGGGTCGGGCACCGATCTTACCTTAAAGGTTTTAACCTGTGTACCTTTTCCGTCAATGCTTATAGTAATGTTTGCAGGCGTTCCCGCTCTGGCAGGCTCGGCTATATAAACCCCTGGTTTGTCCCCATTTTTTATCGTTCCATTATCACTCGAAACATGAACTTTTTCTGCGCCAACCCCAGCATTTATGCTAATATGATTTTGAAGGTCAACATACAACACTTCTACATCGTCAGCGCTTATTGACAGTCCTGTAGGCTGACCAACTACATAAGTAATTGTCTTTTCTGTGGTTTGTTGCTTGCCGTTTTGATCTGTATAACCAACTACAACGTGTATGGGATGCGCCCCAAGCGTGGTTGCAGGAAAGCTGTGCCTTACAAAACCACTATCATTAACCTGGTAAGTGACACCATCGATAGATACAGTGGGTTTTTTTTCGCTGTTAAAGGCACCAAGACCAGCTGTAATCTGAACTTGGTCCCCACTCATGACGTAAGTGGCGCTTTGCTCTACTATTGCACCGAATTTGTTGTAGGCAATTTCAACATGACCTACCCTGTTGTGACAAAACTCAATTGCTTTATTCTCAGCAGTTCTAATATCATTTTGAAATTTACTCAAAATTGTAAGTGCTGCCAACGTGGGTGTCATGTGAAAATATGCAGCCTCCCATCTTTTATCTTCGTTCTGGGTTTTCGGGGTTTCCAAATTCAAAGGGAAATTAGTTGATAACTCTTTTGTAATGGCAGGATCAATCGATAAAACCTTGCCTTTAAATGTCTGCAAAGATTCAAATAGTTTTTTGCCTTCCCCACCTTCAACTATTATACGTTGTGCAGCCTCAATATCATCTTCTTTAAATGATGAGTCTTTGTTTTTAACGGGATCAAAACCAGTCGCGCGCAATATACTATCCTTCAACATCTGAACATCGTTGTATGCTATATTTGCGGCTGCTTTAATTTTCTGAGCTCTCGGTAGCCAAACTAATGCTGAATCCTTTGTTTCAGGCCTATTTAATTTCTCTTCTAAAGAAGTGAGGTATGTTGATGTAGAGATTGCTACAACTTTATTTGTGGCCTCCAAACTATTATTCACCGTTTTAAAAGCATTCAGGATCTCTGCGGATACATTTAGTGCCAGCAATGCCGTAAGCACCAAATACATCAGGTTGATCATTTTCTGCCTTGGCTCTTTAGGTAGTGCCATTGTATATTTACCGTTTAAGTTTTATTGGTCCTGTGTTTCCTTTTCCGCAAACTCCTATTGCCACAATTCCTATCTTCCCTGCATGGCGGTTATCATACTGCCGTATATCTGGTTAAGCTTACCAAGATTATTTGCCAATGAAACGATCTGTTCTTTCGCTTTATTGGCATCATCAGCCGTGCCTACCATGGCAGCAGAAGCATCATTAAGTTTGCTGTAAAATGAGTTAAGCGCTTTAAGATGATTATTGCTTTCCTGCAGTTCAAGTTCGTATATTGTATTAAGCGAGGAAAGGTTATTGGTAAGCACCTGTATTTGTGTATGAAAGAATCTTGCACTTTCAGTGGCATCATTAAAAGCACCTACAGAAGATGCTGCTGTTGAATATGCATCCTTAACGGCCCCGATAGCTACGGTAGCCTCTTTTGTTTTTTTGGTATAGTCGCCAGTAGCAGCAACTGCGTCGCCTATCTCTCCCATTCCATCAACGGTAGTCCCTAATTTTTGAAAACCTTCGCTCAGCTTGCTCAGGCTTGCAGGTGTTATGTCCGCCTCCGAAAGCATTTTTTCCATTGTTTTCAGGGCTGGGTTTCCTTTAGGTTCAACCACGGCGCCGGCAATATTAACCTGGTGGTCGTCAATAGCAGGGTAGGCTAAATAAAGAACACCGTACACACCGAAAACTACCGCTTCGGTACCTAACCCGAAAATCAAAGCCCAGTCAGCACCTGCCCAATGCTCAAGCTTAAATAACGCCCCGATGATAACTACTGCTGCGGCAAGAGATACAAAAATGTCCACTACCCGGCTTACTTTAGGAGGAATTGCGGCTGCCATAAATATTTATTGATTATTTAAAGGAAATACAAGATTCTTTGTGCGCGAATGTGTATTGAAAATTTTATTCAGATGTGCATTAAGGTTACCTGCCGCGCAATTGTGCCGGCAAATCGATAACGCACCTGAAACCAATATAGGATTTTGCGGTATCCTGGTACTCGTACTGGCGGGTACTTGTTTGGAGGAAGAACCCTACATCTTTCCAGCTTCCACCACGTACCACTTTACGCTTCATTCGTGGGGGATCATTATCCTGTGCATTATAACGTATGTCGGGGTTCATATCATGCTGAAAATTGTAAGCGCCTTCGTAGAAATAAGAGTCAGTCCATTCAGATACATTACCTGCCATGTTATATAAACCAAAACCGTTAGGCCAGTAGGAGTCTGCACGAACGGTATAAAACCCACCATCCTCTGCATAGTTACCCCTGCCCGGTTTAAAGTTTGCCAGCAGGCAGCCTTTTTTATTTCTTAAATAGTAGTTGCCCCATGGAAACATAGATTGGGTACGGCCACCACGGGCAGCATATTCCCATTCAGCTTCGGTTGGCAGGCGGAAATCGCTTTCAACTGCTTTCTTTGTCCTTTCAAGAAAACTGTTAAGGTAGTGGCTTCTCCAAAAACAGAATGCTACAGCCTGTTTCCAGGTAATCCCTACTAAGGGATAACTTCCGAAAGATGGGTGTGCAAAATAGCGCTTTGTCTGGGGGTCGTTGTAGGAATAAGAGAAATCACGCATCCAAACAAGTGTATCAGGATAAACAGGCTGATCGTAACGGAACAAAAAATCTTTGCGCGGCCTGCCGGCATTTGAACGCTTTGCTGCTTCCTTCAGGTCAAAACCCTGTATATTATACAATAATTTCCCGGGGTCTATTTCTACCTTATTATATATCCTGTTGTCAGGCGCCAGCACCAATGTATTTAGCTTTTCTAAAGTTGTGCGGTTACCATAATTAATGGTAGCAGCTTTTTTCCAGTCAACGGCAGTATCCCCGTCAGGGCTTGTTTTCATAAAGCCTAACTGAATGGCAGACAGCGAATCCCTAACCCAGTTAACAAACATGCGGTACTGGTTATTGGTTATTTCAGTTCTGTCCATCCAGAAACCTGCGATTGAAACTGCTTTATTACGCGCGGTAAAATTGAAGTTTACATCTTCGTCGCTGGGCCCCATGTGAAACATACCGGGTGGTACGTATACCATACCGGAAGGCCTGGACATACCCTCTTTTGAGGGGGGAGCAACACCTGTGCCTACCTGGCCATTATCAGGCACTCCCTTGGATTTACCTTTTTTGAAACAGCTAACCGACGAGAAAACCAGTATGGTTAGTGCTGAAACTGCTAAGAGTTGGCTTTTCATTCTTTTATTAAATATTATTATATATAGGGTAAAAGCAAATGTAATTAAATAATTTATACAATAATAATCCCATAAAACTAACTGCGAAATTCTCCAGGATTATTATACGAAATTTAATATGCCAAAATACCTAAACGAAACTTACATGGCATTAGTATGCTGAAATGGGACTTTTTTGTGAAAAAATTATATAATTTTCAACAAATCCATAAAATCGCTCACTGAAGCAACTGGTAAATTACACTGATAATTCTTACAAAGATATAGTTTGGTTTCTCCTTTCTGCAGGGTTTTATCGGCCAGTAAAGGGAAACTACTTAACCGGCCGGACGAGGACTGCAATACTTTACAAGGAATATAACTACTGTTCAATTCTGCGGTGAGGGCAAGAGCATCTGGCCCCACAACAGCAATTTCACTCATACCTTCGGTAATATTTTGTATAACAGAGGCCCAGCATCCAAAAGAAACCGGGTGTTTTATAATAGCCTGCCCAAGGGACGCCGTCATCATTTCCGCCCTTCTTCGCCAGGCGGCAATATCAAAAACAATGGATAGATAGTGCAGGTTACAGGCCATTACCGCGTTGCCCGAAGGAGTTGCGCCATCGTAAAGCTCCTTTTTACGTATTACAACATCTGCCTGGCCCGAATGTGTAAAATAGAAAAAAAGGCCCTCTTCGTCAGAAAAGGCTGAAATCGTTTTTTCAGCTAATTGCTTCGCTTTTACAAGATACGCCTGGTTACCTGTAATTTCCTGCAGGTTAATATACGCCTGTATAAGATAAGCACAATCGTCCAGGAAAGCAGGGTGCTTTGCAATATTGTTTTTATAAGTGTGCTTCCACTCACCTTGATGAATACATTTATTTTCAAGAAACAGCATACAATCTTCAGCCATTTGCAGGTACACGGGTGTGGCCAATGCTGCAAAAGCCTTGCAGCAGGCAGTTATCATAAGCGCGTTCCAACCCGTTAATATCTTGTCGTCCAGGCCCGGCCTTATTCTTTTCGCCCTCGCGGCAAAAAGTATTTCACGGCTATGCTTTAATCTTTCCTTAGCTGTAATTTCATCAAAATTTAATAAAGCAATTTGCTCTTTTAACGGTTTAGGCAGCCAAATTATGTTGGTATGTTCCCAATTACCTTTTTCAGAAATATCATATACGGTGCAAAACAATTTGCTGCCCTCACCGAGCAAAGCCTCAATTTCCTGTTTATCCCAAACGTAATATTTCCCTTCTACTCCTTCACTGTCAGCATCCAAAGCGCTGTAAAAACCATTTTCGGGCGAAAACATCTCCCTGCATGCAAACCCAAGCGTGTCATGTATAATATCTGCATACTTACTGTCGCCCGTAAGCTGGTAAGCCTCTGCCAACACACTTATAAGTAATGCATTATCATACAGCATCTTTTCAAAATGCGGGGCCAGCCATCTGGTATCGGTACTGTAACGGGCAAACCCACCACCAAGATGGTCGTAAATGCCGCCCTGCATCATTTTATCAAGGCTTAACAACGCCTGCTTAAGCGAGGCGTCCTGTCCGGTAAAATAATAATGCCTCAATAAAAACTGGATACTGAATGTTTGCGGAAATTTAGGAGCGTTGCCAAAACCACCCCATTCAGTGTCAGCCTGTTGCAAGATGTTTTCTGCTATTTGGGTGAGGTTTTTCTTATCAAAAATGGCGTTTTCGCCAGTTTCACCTGGTTTTGCCATACCAAATGTGTTGGAATTGATAAGGTGCGATGTTAGGTTTTCTGCTTGTGCAACTACCTGGTCTTTCCTGTCGCGGTAAGCTTCATGTACTGCCTGTAATATCTCTTTCCAGCTAGCCCGGTTAAATGCGCGGGAAGGGGGAAAATAAGTACCTCCATAAAAAGGCTTACCGGCCGGCGTTAAAAAAACATTCAGCGGCCAACCGCCGCTTCCGGTCATATTTTGTACGGCATCCATGTAAATATGGTCAAGGTCGGGCCGCTCTTCTCTATCAATCTTTACGTTTACAAAATAGTCGTTCATCAGTTGCGCCGTAGCTTCATCCTCAAAACTCTCCCTTTCCATTACATGGCACCAATGACAGGCCGAATAACCAATGCTTACCAGTAAAGGTTTATCCTTTGTTTTTGCAAGCTCCAGTGCCTCTTCTCCCCAGGGGTGCCATTCAACCGGGTTATGAGCGTGCTGCAAAAGATACGGGCTGGTTTCATTAATAAGCTTGTTCATAATAATCCATTAAGTTAGGCGAAAATCGCTATAACAACCCTCGCCGCGAAAGGTTATACCTAATAAAAATCCCGCCAGGAGGCGGGACTAAAAAATTATTTCGATGCTTTCACTTTTACTTTTTTACCAGCACACTTGCCAGGTATTTATCTAATGCGGCAACCATACTTGGTGCTTGTGGTACCGGTGCTTTTATCTCTACTATCAGCCCGGCTTCTTCTACAGCTTTTACAGTGTTGTTGCCAAAAGCGCCTATTGAGGTACCATTTTGCTGGTAAGCGGGATAGTTATCCAATAAGCTTCTTACACCACTGGGTGTAAAAAAACAAATTACATCAAAAGCATTGCTGTCCATAACCGTCTTTATGTCGTTACTTACCGAGCGATACATAAATGCCAGTTGAAAACCGCAGTTGTTATTTTTAAGCCAGTTTACTATATCATTATCCTGCTGATTTTCGCTGCATACATATAAAAACCGCTCGTTTTCCTTATGCTTGTTTATCACATCAAACATGCTTTTATTGGTGCCGTCGGCCCCATAAAAAACCTTCCTTTTGCGGTAAAGTATAAATTTTTGCAGGTACAGTGCAACTGCTTCGGTAACGCAAAAATACTTGGTATCCTGACCGATGGTTATTTTCATTTCTTCCGACATCCTGAAAAAATGGTCTATTGCATTCCGGCTGGTGAAGATAACCCCTGAATAGGTGGGAATATCAATTTTTTGCTTACGGAATTCACGGGCAGGAATAGGCTCAAGCCTAATGAAAGGGTGAAAAGTAAGGTCAACGCTGTATTTTCTTGCCAGGTCGAAATAAGGTGATTTCTCACTTTCCGGCTTAGGTTGAGTTATAAGAATACTCTGCGCGTCCTTTTCAACAATACCCGGATTTTTTTTTGCCCCGTTATTTACCATGCGTTTTTGCTAAAAAGAATTAATATTAATTATTTGTTGCCGGCTATTTATCTGAATAACACCTTGTATATAACAAGCAAAGGCATTAGTTCAACTGCGCAAAGATAAATAAAAAAATGCAATGCGCTCACCTTTAGGTTTTTCCCGATAACTGTTAAAGAAAGCGCATAACGGTATATTAGTAAAAGAACTACCGTACAACCGGCTATAGTAAACATTACAGTTTGTACCGGCCCATTGTAAAAAGCCTGCAAAATAAGCACTGGCAACAGTATTATACCTATTATCCGGTTAACCAGGAACACAATAAAACTGTATGTTCCGGCCGCTTCTTTAACATTAAATACCCAACCCGTAAAAAATGTAACCAGGTATTTTAACAAATACACACAAGCTAAGACAGCGGCACTGAACGTAATAGTGAGCCACAACGGCCCGTCTAAAAGCTTTTGCTGGGGATGCTGCATAGCGTATAAGGCTATGCACATACCCCCCACCATACAAAACAACAGGTTTAACAAAAACCCCGGTACATAACCCTGCACGATCTGCTCCGGGGTTTGTTTTTGCCGGAGTGATGTTTGAAAAAATTGCCTGAATACATTTTGAAAGTATTTGGGGTATGATACCTTAACCAGAGCCGCAAAAAGTACCAGCCCTGCAAGAATATAAAACAATTCGTCCTTACCGGCACGCGGCCTTAATGGGCCGTCGTGAATATTGGTTATCACACCAGGACCGGTTAATGAAAAGGTTAACAACCTTGCGAAAGCGGTATCATTATCCCAACGTAGTGTATTTTTTGAAGTGCTTTTTAATTTTGATGACGCCGCTTTTAAACTATCCAACTGCAAAGAATCAATTGCACCCTTCCCCCTTCCTGCAGAGTCAACTAACCGGTTCCCGGAAATTGCCCGGCTACCTGTATCTGCAACCGGATTTTTTTTAGCGGCATGTGCAGTATCGGGTTTATTATGTAACGGCGAATCTGCCTGCCCAAAAGACCGGATAACAAAAAGCAACAGGATTATGATAAATGTATTTTTCAAACGCCGCTGTAAATTGCAGCAAAAATATTTAAGTACACCCTAAAAAGCTAATACCGTTTAAAATTGTTGCTTGCACTGTTTAAATTATTACAGGTTTTTATTCTATTACCGTGCTGGTGGCAGCCATCACCCGCAATAAATGCGCATCCTGCAAATAGGCAATTACCTCAAAATCTTTAACATCAGTGCCTGCAGGCAAAGTGAGCGATATTATACCCTTCGCCTCCCCCACCGCTATCGTCTTAAAATCACGCACCACGTTTACATGGAGTAACAGCTTGCCGGAGTTTTCGCCCCTCTGTACCTGGCTTTGGGCCTGCAACTGTACAAGTGCTATGTTAAGCAGGTTTGAAGATGGCTGGTTAAGCTGGTAAGTAACGGTAACTGTTTTACCGTCGCCGCTTTTGGCCGATACATCAACTTTCAAACCTTGTTTCTGCAGCAAACCTTCCTCTACAGATGTTTGCAGCCTTTTTGTATCCGACCCCGTAAATTCTGTTTTGCCATTTACTATTGCCTGCGGTGTATAAATTGAATTTAGCTTAAACACATTTCCGTATTGCTGCTGCCTGCTGCTATACGCGCCGTTACTAAAGGCATCTTTCCAGCCAAAGCTGTTCCAATAATCAACATGAAACCCGAGTACATACACATTTTGTGTATAATCCTTCAACAGGTTTGCAACGGCTTCGTCTGCAGGCGGGCAACTTGAGCAACCTTCAGAAGTAAATAACTCCACCACTGCAAAACCGTTTTGATTTGTTGCCTGTTTCTGCATTTTTTTATTGCTTTTCGAATGAATTATTGTGAAAGATGCAATTGCAAAAAGCAATACCGGCATTCCAATAAAGGATATACGTTTCATAAAATGGATTTGAAATATTAATGATAATGTTTAAAAAGATCCAGATTTGAATCTTTTCTTATTGCAGGCAGGATGGGCGATGCTGCGGCACAAATTTACTTGAAACACTACATAGCCTCAAAAGAAAAATAACCCCTTGCCCTGTTATTCCTTATCCTTTATACCAGCCCAGTTTTCATCAGCTTTAATTATATAGCTGCTTTGGCCTTTTTGCCAGGTTGCCCTAACATCATTATTATAGTTAAGGTAAAGTTTGCCGTTCACTATCGTCCATGCCTCTGGTTTTGTTGGCGCCTTGTGTTCCTGCGAAACGCCATAGGCGCAATAACCACCATATTGAGGTGCATATTTAGCGGGGTTGGCTTTAAACAGATCAAGGTCCTGCTGGCTGGCAAAATACCAGTTGGCGCCATTCCATTTAAAAGAGAATTTACTTTCGCCTTTCACCGGTTTGCTTTGGGTAAAATAAGCCACCGCGTCATACCCATGTATCGCAACGCCATCATCCACAAACACCGCCGACTTTTGAGCAGGAGCACATACAGTACCCAAAACAATCATCATCGCTAACACATACATTTTTTTCATAACAGAGATTTTGCGTGGTATGACGCTTTCATTTATTATACCTTACAATTGTTTAAGAATTTATCCGAAATACCCCAAATAAAATACAGAAAAGGGCCAGCAAAGGATTGGGAAGGGACCAAAAAAGGGCATGAGAGGTACCGAAAAGAAACCATGTTAAACCACAAACGATAAACTTCTCTTCAATACCTCCCTGACAAACTTATAGTAAATCGCCCTTATTTACCAACTTTCCTGTCGCCGTGTCACCTTCTCCATCCCATCCGTTATTTCGGAATGGGGCACATAAATGAAATAAAGGTGATGGATACAGCAGGCAAAGTTTTGTACAACCAAAAGGCAAGGCTAACCGGCAATTTATATTCGTCAGCAATTTCGCGAACGGTATCTACTTTGCTGAAGCACTGCAAAGCACAAAAGTAAAAGTTATTAAATTGGTCAAGGTCAAGTAGAATATTGGCTTGCCAAAACATGGGGGTGCAAACCTTTCGCGGGGCAACTCTCTATTTTGTCTCCAGCGGAATGGCAATCTGCCAATCGCTCGCTTGATTATAAAGCCAGAACCTGGCTTTGTGGATGGTCACGGGTTGCATTGTTTTATTTTATCTGCGGCGCATCGGCCTTTTTTTTCCGTTTGCTTGCCATGTATTCCGATGGCAGGATGCCAAATTCAATTTTAAAAAGTTTTGAAAAATACCTGGGGTCGTTAAACCCGACTTCATAAGCAATTTCTGCAACGGTAAAATAGCTTGTTTCAAGCAACTGGCAGGCCCTTTTAAGCCGCAGCGACCTTATAAATTCTAGAGGCGGTTTACCGGTTAGCGCCAGCAATTTTTTATACAGTGCCACCCTGCTAAACCCTAATTCGCGGCTTAATTGCTCAACCGATAATTCAGTGTTAGCAAGGTTTTGTTCTACCAGTTGCAGCGCATTTTGCAAAAACCTTTCGTCAGGCGATTCTATTTTTATAGTTGTAGGCGCAGCGGTTACCTGTTTTTTGTAGGTGCGTTTTACAGTTTCCTGCTGGGCAAGCTGGTTGCGTATTTTAGAAAGTAATATCTCAAAGTTAAAAGGTTTGGTCATGTAGTCGTTTGCGCCTGTTTCAAGCGCTTTCAACTGTTGTTCCTCACCAACAAGTGCCGTTAATAAAATGATGGGGATGAACGAAGTGCGTTTATCATTCTTCAGCTTCCGGCAAAACTCATCCCCGTTCATTTCAGGCATATTAATATCGCTCACAATAAGGTCGGGATGGGTTGAGAGTGCTTTTTGCCACCCGCTTTTACCATTGGTTGCTTCGGCAACATTAAAGTATGGCGCAAGGTTGTCTTTTAAATAATCCCTCAGATCATCACTATCTTCTACTATTAAAATAACAGGTTTTTTTGTACCCGGACCACCGGCCCATTCATATTGGGCATTTGTTTGTGAGCTCTCAGTTAATACTGCATTTTCACTTATTTCCTCTTCACTCGAAACATCATCAATATTAGTTTCCGCGGCAATTTCTTCACACCGGGTAAATGGTAGCTGCAGGGTAAAACAGCTTCCAGTATTTATTTGGCTTTCAATGTGTATATAACCGTTGTGGAGGCGTACAAATTCCTTAACAATAGCAAGGCCGAGCCCACTGCCCTGGCTAGCCATTTTGCCTGTTATATCATCCTGGAAAAAGTTGTCAAATATCCG
>FTJK01001700.1_pt6 | contig 12584 bp, 7 predicted proteins | sample 1658811 | NCBI WGS metagenome assembly FTJK01 (sample SAMEA3914857, study PRJEB12502) | metagenome | biome: forest; material: soil | place: USA | collected 2011-06-22 | depth 0.1 m
GACAGGAGCCTAAGACAAGCGTCCGGGCAGTAGGCGGGATTTCGTGGCGGTGCTTACGCCGCCCCATGCGTAACAGCTTACACGTTTACTTTTTATTTCGTTGCGTGATACTTCCGCTTAGAAGTTTACCTGCTGTTTAGCTACGGTAGATTGCGCAGTTTCTTCCATTCCTAAACTACCGTTTTGGTCAGCTTGTAAGCATCCTTAATTTACTATAGAAACATTTACAATGCAGGTATAATATGCAGCAATGTTGCGAAAATAAAGTTTGAAATAAGTTGACACAAAACAGCGGAAAATATATTTATCAGTAAGGGAGCCAGTTTGTAGTTGACCGGGGCGAAAGGCGTGGCGTAAACTCTTGTTCTTTGAAATACTGCATTAAATAAGCGCGCAAAAGTGAGCGATATTTATTTATGCGAAAAAAATGGAAATCAACACGTTTTACATGGTTGTGATGGTTCAAATGAAAGATTATCAATCAGTTGCGAAAAAACAGGGTACAAAAAGCGTTCCTCCTTTGTCCTCCCCTGTCCCCCCTCATCCTCCTTTTTGATGCTATGGAGCATAAAAAATCCCGGCAGATGTATCTCGCCGGGATTCAATAATATAAAAGGCTAAGCCTATTTTATGTATTTAAGCAGTTCATCGCTTTCGGGGGTAACCTTGCTGTCAAAATGCGCAAGCAGGTTGCCGTTTTCGTCGATGATGAACTTGTTAAAGTTCCAGCTTATGGTTGCATCCAGTACGCCGTTCTCGGTCTTGTTACACAGGTAGTTATATACCGGGGTAATGTTTGCGCCTTTAACATCCACGCGGGTAGTTAACGGGAAGGTAACACCAAAACGTTTTTTGCAGAAAGCGCTTATGGCTGTATCCTGCTGAAATTCCTGGCCGCCAAAATTGTCGGAAGGGAAACCAACGATAACAAGCTTATCCTTGTACTGTTCGTATAGTTTCTGCAGGCCTTCGTATTGCGGGGTAAAGCCGCATTTAGATGCTGTATTTACAACCAGTATCTTTTTGCCTTTGTATTGCGAAAAGTCGATAACACCGCCGTCCAGCGATTTAATTTTAAAGCTGTAGATATTTTTGGCGGGCGCTTTAAATCCCATTGCTACAAAACCTACCGCTGCAATAGCTGCAACAATTAATAATAAGGAAAGTACTTTTTTCATGGCTATATCTAGTTTTAGATGGACATAAAGGTAGGGCAGTTTGGCTATTAAGCACGCTAATTTTTTCGTTAGTCGTAACACCCGATTGATGGAAGGTTGCCACGCAGGTTGCCGTCAAGGTCGATTAATATTCCCGTTTTTATGCCTGTTTGCAGGCAGGGGGAGGATGGCTGCAGGTGAAAATCGTACCGGTTATTTGATTGCCCGGTATTTAAAAACTGCGGGTCCTGGTTTGGGATACAATTATCCAAATTGGCAGTTACCGGTTTTTTGGCTTTGTAGAGCGTGTGGCTGAAAGTTACAGCGAAGCCACCCGTGCCCTGCTGGTTAATGGCAATTTCGTTATCTACTTTTACGCCATCGCCCCAAGAAATATCATTAACAAAACTGGCGGTAAGTGGGTAGGCCTGGTTATTATCATCCGCATTGCTTATGGTAAGTACAGGGTTTTTATGGTCGATAAAGTTATTGCCGTAACTGGCCGCGGTGCAATGCACAAAGTAATAATCACCACCGCCTGTTATCCTGATGTTTGTACCGCAGTTTGACACCAGGCAGTTTTCAGCATATACACTGCTGCTTACAGTATAGATGCCTGCATCGTAAGCATTGTTAATAATGCATTCATCAAGGCTTAGTTTAGGATTTGCATTAAGCGATGGCCCAACTGAAACAATTGCCTGGTACGTATTGTTTATATTGGTAAAATGTAAAACATTATTTGTACTGGATGCAGTAAAAACAATACCAGGCCAGCCAGCGGGAAAGCTGTTGTAAGGTTCATCCAGCCTGTCGCCGCGAAATATTACTTTGGTGCTGTCGTATTTTTCGCCCTGTGTTATTAGCGTGCCATTTATGATAACAGGTGCATCGGCATGGCAATATATTTTGGCGCCTTTATTAATAGTAAGCCTTTTGCCTTCGTCAACGGTAAGCTGGCCAAGTATTACAAAAGGCAGATCGTTATTCCAGGTGGTGTCATGCTGTATAGTGGTATTGCGCATAAAATGGGCGTTTTGCCCATAAGCATCAAGCTGAACCCACAGGTGGTTTGTGTTATAAGTAAAAGATATGCTGTCCTGTATAATAAATGGCAGCGTTTTATTAGATGGATTTATAACGACAGAAGCAAAAACGTAAATACTGTCATTGGCATTAATATCTACATTAGAAAAATTAGTGCCCGGCGTGCCATCAACATTTATTTTAAATGCCGATGCTGCGCCACCCGCCAATTGAATATTACTTATGCGCAGCTTTTGATTATTGGGATTAAAGATTTTGAATGATTGGGTGATTGAGCCAGCAGTGGTAAAAACGGTATCAAAATGCAGGGTGTCTGCCGATGTTTCAAGGATGGCGCCGGGGCTTGTAATAAGACCCGTTTTTGTGCAGGATGCCACGACAAGAATGACAGCGATAAAATTAATAATCCACACAGGTTTCATTACCTCAAAAATAATGTTTCTGTTTAAGGGTATTGTTAAATTGTGTATGCAACTGTAGCTACGCTCACTTTGGCGCCAGGCACTTTTAAGATAACTGAAGCGCAGGCTTCAAGGCTGGCGCCGGTTGTAACAACATCATCAACCAATAAAATGTGTTTGTCCTGCAAAGCAGGTGCATCTTTTACCATAAACACATCCTGCATGTTTTGCCAGCGATCAATGCGGCCTTTTTGGGTTTGGGTTTCGGTGAACAATTTTCGTGCAACAGCTTTGATTAATAGAGGTTTGTTCCATTCGGTTTGTATACCTTCCGCAATTACAGTTGCCTGGTTATAGCCGCGCTTTTTTTCTTTTTTAGGATTGAGTGGAAGCGGAATGATTACATCTACATTATTAAACCTTTCCGTTCCTGCTAACTGCATGCCTAATAATTTGCCAAGGTAAAAACCTGCGTTCTTATTATTACGGTACTTTAAATCTGTTATAAGCCGCTGCATGGTAGAATCCTTGGTGAAATAGAAAGCGCTGACCGCATGTTCAATGGATGCGCGCCCATAGAAAATTTTTTCTACAGGGTTGTTTGGCTGTTCAATAAAACCGGTAACTGGCAATTTGGTGAAGCACTGTATGCAAAGCACGGCATCATTTTGCAAAACATCAGTACCGCATCCCAGGCAATTATGCGGGAAGAAAAGATGCGAAAAATCATTTACCGCGGCAGCAATAGTTTTAAACATATACTGTTATTGAAACAGGTACTGGTACACTTCTTCTATACGGCTTACTGCAATCACTTCAATTTTGTACTGGCTTTTATCAAACCCTTTTTTATTGAAACGGGATACGATTATTTTTTCAAATCCTAATTTTTCTGCTTCTGCAATCCTTTGCTCAATGCGGTTCACAGCCCGTATCTCACCATTCAATCCAACCTCGCCCGCAAAGCAAATATGGGGCGACAGCGGCATATCTTCGTAAGACGAAAGCAGCGCGCATATTACAGACAGGTCGATAGATGGGTCTTCCACCTTTAGCCCGCCAGCGACGTTTATAAAAACGTCCTTAACCCCAAAATGAAAGCCACCCCTTTTTTCCAGCACCGCCAGTAATAACTGCAGACGCCGAAGGTCGAAACCGCTAACTGTTCGTTGCGGTGTGCCATATACGCTTTGTGTTACCAGCGCCTGTATCTCGATAAGTAAAGGCCTTAAGCCCTCCATGCTTGCAGCAACAGCGCTGCCGCTTAATAGTTCCTCTTTCTGGTTGATGAGTATTTCAGATGGGTTAAGCACTGCACGCATACCTTCTCCTGTCATCTCGTAAATGCCAAGCTCGGATGCACTGCCAAAGCGGTTCTTCAGGGTACGTAATATCCGGTACACATAATGCCTGTCGCCTTCAAACTGGAGAACGGTATCAACCATGTGCTCCAGAAGTTTAGGACCTGCAATGGTACCGTCTTTGGTTATATGGCCTATTAAAAAAACAGGAGTATCTGTTTCTTTCGCGAATCGCTGAAACTCCGCAGCACATTCCCTTATCTGCGATACGCTGCCCGGTGATGAATCGATTAGGTTTGATTGCAGCGTTTGTATTGAATCAACGATAACTAACTGCGGCCTCAGTTTTTTTATTTCCTGGAAAATGGTTTGCGTTACCGTTTCGGTAAGCACGTAAAAATCAGGATGCACAATTTTCAGGCGGTCGGCGCGCATTTTTATTTGCGATTCACTTTCCTCCCCACTTATATATAATATAGTAATGTGTTTTAATTCCAACGCATCCTGCAAAAGCAAAGTGCTCTTACCGATACCCGGTTCACCTGCTATTAAAACAATACTGCCTGTAACAATACCACCGCCAAGTACCCTGTTTAATTCGGTGTCAGTTGTTATTATCCTTCTTTCTTCGCTGGTGCTTATGTCACTAAGGGCAACTGTTTTTTGTGTCTTCTTGTCTGCAGCGTAATTTTTCCAGTCTGTATTTTTATCAGTCCCTTTGTCAATCACCTCTTCAACAAATGTATTCCACTGGTTGCATGAGGGGCATTTACCTAACCACTTGGCGCTCTCGTATCCGCAGTTGCCGCAAAAAAAGGCTGTTTTTAGTTTACTCATTATACTGGCGGGTGTTTACTGAATATGTTGTGATTATGTTGTTTCACAGTTTAAAACTACACGTGGCTTACTTAAAACTATCAAAGATATTTTCAAGTCAATTTTGAATAAAATAGATTGGCATATACAAAATAAAAAAGCCGGCATGACTACCGGCCTCTTACTTACTAACCCATTAAATTCAGGCACTAAATTACAATAATGGGTTACATTTCAAAATTATTTTTTGTGCATGTTGAAAACTTTTGGCTGGCTTTTTTCCATAATAATTCCATTTCTACTGTTTTTTTTGTGCGAGAATTTTTAGATAATAAATATTTATAATGTATTAGAAAATCTCATTTTCTGCCTTATTTTATTATATTGTAATTATATAATATTTGTTAAATATGTTAACTTTGCCGGTTAAATAACTTTTTTTCTCGGTTTGTGAATATGTATCTTATTGACAATCATTTCATAATACACAAATGGCAACCATTAATCATATATAAAAAATAATAATCCTTGGTTTTAAATTTCATTTGCTCTATTTTTAGTTTTCGTTAACTAAAATACATGCACATGAGAAAAATCCTTACAGGGCTGGCTATGCTATTTATTGCATACGCCGTAAATGCCCAAACACAACAGGTAGCCGGTAAGGTTACCGATGCAACCGGCGCTGCAATTCCAGCCGCAAGTATTATTGAGAAGGGAACAAAAAATGGTACCATCGCCAAAGACGATGGTTCTTTTATTTTGAAAGTAAAGCCAAAAGCAATTTTGATTATTTCAGCGATTGGTTTTGAAGTAAAAGAAATACCGGCTACAGAATCAGCTTCAATTGTCCTTAAAATTGACGCAAGATCACTAAGCGACATTGTTGTAACGGGCGTGGGCACAGCAACCAGCAAAAAGCGTTTGGGTATTTCTGTAGAATCAGTTAGTGCTGATAAATTGCCGGCTATGCCAACAGGGTCGATTGACCAGGCTTTAATAGGTAAAATAGCCGGTGCGCAAATATCGAGCGTTGATGGTACGCCGGGTGCATCAGTAAATATATTGTTAAGGGGTATAAACACCCTGCAGGGCAGTACAATGCCGATGATATTGCTTGACGGTATTGAAGTAAAAGCCACAAATCTTAACACGCTTGACCTAAGTATTATCGATAGGGTTGAGGTGGTAGAAGGCGCAGCCTCTGCATCCCTATATGGCGCCCAGGGAGCAAATGGGGTAATTCAGCTTTTTACCAAAAAAGGTAAAGTCGGGCAGATCAATGTTGATTTTTCATCGAGTGTTAGCCGCAATACTTACTTAAATATTGGCAACGTACATAAAGCCAACTACCACAGTTTTGTAACAGATGCTAATAATAATGTAATTGGCACATCCGGTAACCCCTTATATTTTGATACCACAGCAGGTGTGTATAGTGAAAACACACAGTGGCCAAGTACTGACCCAGCAAATAACAACAACAAATTATATAACAAGAACCTTACACACTACGACCACTATAAGGAATTTTTCATCCCCGCTAATACCTACAATAACTCCGTTACTGTTTCAGGCGCCAGGGAAAAAATAGATTTCTTTCTTTCAGCCTCCAATAACTACCAGGAAAGCAATTTTAAAAACAACGGCTACAACAGCAGGAGCAACTTAACAGCCAATATTGGCGCAGAATTGTTTAAAAATCTAAAGTTTAGAAGCATAACTCAATTAGCATATACTAGAAATACTATCCTGTCAGACCAGGGTTTTCTTTATGCATTAAATAACACGCAGCCGTTTGCAAACTATGGGTTCAAATTTGCTGACGGCACGCCTTCAGCCTATTACGGCAGTGCCACAGGAGTAAACGGTTATAATCCTAATTACCCTATTTACTATACGCAATATGCGGACAACAAAATTGATGTTGTACAAACGTTTGATGCCAGCTATAAATTTCCGAAGTTTGTAGATGTAGATGTGAAGTATGGTATTAATTATGTAAATGAATATTCTCAAACGCTTTATCCTAATCAGACAGAGAATCAGAATGTAAGTGATATAGACCCTGCGTTTGGTGCTACTGATTATTACTTTGGCGCCGATATTACAGGTTCAGTTTATAATAACAACTATAACAGGCTGTTTCAAAACTTCCTTGCAACAACTAATATACGTCTTGACCTTGAAAACGACTTTCACACAAAAATACCAATCGTGGCTACTACCCAGGCTGGTTTTGACTGGCGCCACGACAAGTCAACGTATAATAATTTTTATGGTATCGGCTTTCCTGTTGCAACACCATACACAGCAGGCTCGGCAAACGAATACCATTCAAACGGGGCGCAAATAACACCATTTGTAACTTATGGTTATTTAGCTAATGAAAGAATTGAGTATGCAGATATTGCCGCTGTAACAGTAGGGTTCAGGACCGATTATTCTTCGGCTTTCGGTGCAGGCCATACACCTTTTACTTTTCCAACAGGCAATGCTTATTTCCGTATATCATCTCTTCCTTTCTGGAAAAACAGTTCAATAGCCAATACTTTTACTGAGTTTAAAATACGTGCAGCGTATGGTAAAGCAGGTATTCAGCCCGGTCCGTTTGACAGGTATGTAACTTTATCATCACACACGCTTGGTAATAACAACGCATATTATTTTCCGCCTACAAACTCAAACCCTGACCTGGCAGTAGAAGTTTCAGAAGAAAAAGAAATTGGCACCGATCTGACTTTTAAAGTGGCACGGGGGGAATGGTTACCTTCCATTACTTTGTCCGGCACTTATTGGAAACGCAGCTCCAATAACACGATCTGGTCTGTTGATATCGCCCCTTCAACCGGTTCCGGCACTGTAAAAACCAACGCCTTTTCGCTGGGCTCAAACGGCTTTGATTTTTCGTTAAATGCTACAGTACTTACAAACAGGAATTTTACCTGGAACTTTACAACCAATTTTGGCCACCAAACATCTAAAATATTAAGTACAGGGGGCGCACCTGTTGTGTTAACCTCCTATGCCGGAAGCACCGGGTACGTTTTACAGGCCGGCGAAAAAGTTGGCCAGCTATATGGCTACCTTGTATTGAACAGTGTTAACCAGGTAGATCCCGCAACCAACCAGCCATTTATTGACAAGGCCAGCCAGGGTAATTACGTGGTAGCCAGCAATGGCGTTGTTGTTGATAAATCAACTAAACAACCTTATGTAACACCTAACCTGTACAGCTTTGGCGATCCCAATCCTAAGTTCAACATGTCAATCATCAACGACTTTACTTTTAAAAATTTCATTTCATTTGGCTTCCAGTTCGATTGGGTTAACGGCAGCCATATTTACAACCAAACAAAAGAGTGGATGTACAGGGATGGCATAAATGGTGATTATGATAAGCAAATAACCATTGATGGCAAAACAGGTGCCTGGACAGCTTTTTACCGCGGTATGTATGCACAGGTTTCAAGGGACGGTACAAAAAGCTATTTTTATGAAGATGCATCTTTCCTTCGTTTAAGAAATGTATATGTTTCCGTGGATGTTGCGAAAGCCTTAAAAGTAAAAACACTTAGAAAAATACAGTTGGTATTTACTGGCCGCAACATACTTACTGTAACAAAATATACTGGCTACGACCCGGAAATCAGCTCAGGTGCAAACAATTCACCCTGGGACAGGGGCACTGATCACAACACTATGCCCAACTACAAGTCATATCAAATTGGTTTAAATGTTGGCCTGTAATTCATTACAACTAAAAAAAATGTTATGAAAAAAATTAATATAATAGTCCTTGTATTTTTAACTGCAGGTTTTTTTTCAGCATGTAAAAAAGAACTGGATGTAAAGAATCCCAATAACCCCACGCCCCAAAGTGCCTCCACTGAAAAGGGTATAATTTCTTTAGCGCAGGGTAGCGTTTACACCGATGGTTTTACATCATTGGGCGTTAAGTACTATGACGGTGTAATGGGCGCTTTTTTTGCAGGTGTAATTGGTTTTCACTCAATAATGGGCGATGAAGTGGATGACGAGGCAGCAAACGAATACATGAACCAAATTGGTTGCCCTTATTCCGTTACCCTGGAGGATGGTTCGGTAATCATAAATAACCAGGCTCCCCAAAAACAACCTGACCTTTTAAGGCAGGTTAATCAAAACAGTTACAGCTACAATAACCCTCTGTATTATGAGTGGGCTTACATGTACAACCTTAACAATGCTGCAAACTATATTTTATCTCTGGTTGATAATATTAGTTTTAGCGGGGATGCTGATACAAAGAAAAATACGCTTAAGGCATGGGCATACTGGTGGAAAGGTTATGCCTATTCAAGAATAGGCTCGATGTATTATGCGGGTTTAATCAACAATACGCCGGCAGCAACAAATGCCAATTATGTTACCAAAGAAGCTATTATCACTGAAGCAAATGCGAATTTTGATAAGGCCTCAACCATATTGGCAGGCATAAGCAACTCCGCCGCATATACCACATTGCTCACTCAACTTATACCAGATATCTTCCAGGTTGGCAGGGGCGTGCCGCCTACCACAGATATGTGGATAAGAAGTATTAATACATATAAGGCCAGGAATATTTTGGTAAATACACCGGCCGCCAGCCTCACGTCCAGCCAGTGGCAATCCATATTAAGCCTTGCCAACAGCGGCATAAAAGTAGATGATAACGTATTTGCTGCACGGTCTAATACAAACAGCGATTTTATTTCTTATACTTCCGGAACTGTAGCTTCAAAAGCTGTGGGAGACCCTAACAGCCTTGCCGCATATATTATACAGGAAAGACTGGTAGAAGACTTTAAAGCCGGCGACAAAAGGTTTACAAACAATTTCAACCAATTATCTTCTGCATATACATACCCAGACCGTGGAATAGCCCTTGGCACCAGGTGGGAGCTTGCAGATGGTGGTAATGGTATTAGCGGCACAGCAGTGCTGGGCAGCCGTACTGCCGGTGAGTACGAATTATATATGGCCTGCAGCTACGAAGAAAACGAACTGATGAAGGCCGAGGCAAAAATTTATACAGGCGATGTTGCCGGTGGCCTGGCTATAATTGATGCAATAAGAAACATGCAGGGTGCCGGCCTGGCCGCGGTAGCGGGTACCACTACCGATGCCGCAGTGGCAAAAGAAGAATTAAGAAAAGAAAGAAGGATCGGATTAATGTTCCGCGGGCTTGCATTTTACGATGCCCGCAGGTGGGAGGTGATAGCCAACGGAAGAAAGAATGCCTGGTTTGTTGATAACTCTGGTAAGTTTCATTCAAATACAACAATTAACTACGGCTATATGGATTATTGGGATGTTCCTGATAACGAACTGGCTTACAATGCACCTGCAAGTGGAAGCGCGCCGGTTAAAAATCCTAAATAAGTACTTATTCTTTGCCCTTCATGTGACTTTTAAAAAAAGGTAGAAGAATAGAATCCTGTATTTTTATACAGGATTTTTTTATTTATCCACCTATTTTTTTTCTTTTTCGCGTTTTTTTTAGCTTGCTGCAACTTTTTTTAACATATATTGTCTTTTATTAATAAAGGCGTTCGCTTTTTTTTAACAAAATTAACTACTATGAGAAAAATGCTGTTGCTGCTATGCATGTTAATTACATGCACCGGCCTTACCTACGCACAGGTAAAAGAAGTAACCGGTAAGGTTACCGACGCAAAGGACGGATCCCCTTTGGCGGGCGTTTCAATAAAGGCAAAGGGAGGTAACGCCGCGGGTGTTACTGATTTTGACGGGAATTTTAAAATCAAGGTTGGTCCCAACATTAAGTTCCTTATTTTTTCTTACGTGGGCTACCAGGATGATGAGGTGGCCGTATCAGGCTCAGCTTTAATGGTTAAACTATCCACTTCTGAAAAATCATTAAGCGACGTTGTAGTTGTTGGCTACGGTACCAAAATACAAAGGGACGTAACAGGCTCTATATCCAAGGTAGGAGCGAAAGAAATTACCAACACACCTGCCACAAGTTTTGAAAGCGCTATACAGGGCAGGGCTGCAGGTGTATTGGTATCTCAGCAAAATGGTAAGGTAGGCCAGGCAATTAATATACGCATACGCGGGGCCTCATCAGTAAGTGCGGGTAACGAGCCGCTTTATGTTGTTGACGGTATACCTATTACCGGCGGTAACTCGGGGGACAATTCAAGCAACGGCGCTTCAACCAATGCATTGGCCGATATCAATATGAATGATATTGAGTCTATTCAAATACTTAAAGATGCTTCTTCCGCAGCCATTTATGGCTCACAGGGCTCGAATGGCGTAGTGCTTATTACTACCAAAAAAGGAAAGGCAGGCACTTCAAAAATTGATTTTGGCTACTATACGGGCCTGCAGGACCCTACAGGTACCCGCAGATTTTTAGATGCCAAGCAATATGTTGATTATTTTGAAAGAGCTGCCAAAGGTGCCGCGAAGGTTGAATATGGTTATGGCTATTATAATACGCTGGCAGATGCGGAAGCTGACTGGAAAAGCTATGTTGAAAGCCGCTTTACCCGTTATGCGGCGGGAACAAACGATTGGAAAAAAGGCACGGTAAATACAGACTGGCAGGACCAGGCTTTTCAGCATGCGCCCATTTCGCAATATGACATGAACCTTTCAGGCGGATCAGATAAAACTAAGTTTTATTTATCCGGCCAATACCTTGACCAAACCGGTATTTTGCTGGATAACGGATACAAACGCTATTCTGCACGGCTTAATGTTGACCAGCAGGTAAAATCATGGTTGTCAGCAGGCATGAACCTTAGCTTCGCGAGGTCTGTAAACCAAAGGGTTTCCAACGACGACCAATTTTCAACACCATTGCAAATTGTGGCATTATCGCCTATTACCCCCGTAATCGATCCAAGAACAGGATTAACAAGTGGCGCGCTTGATCCTTCTTCAGGTGCACCCAATACCAATTATCCTGTTTATTACAATCCTTTATTAAGTGCGCAGAATGGCTTTTTCCATACCCTGGTAAACAGAACCGTTGGTAATGTTTATTTAAATGCGAACCTTGCCACCGGCCTGGTTTTTAGGTCTGAATTTGGCATGGACCAGTTAAACCAGGTAGAAGAAGAATACCAGGGCAAATTAACTGCCCGTAATACAGGTGTGCCGGATGGCTATGGCGCCAATTACAACACCGAAATATTGGCGCTTAATACGAACAACTTTTTAAACTATAAAAAATCGTTTGGCCACCAGGATATTGACGCCGTTCTCGGTATGGCATACCAGTCAAGGCTGTACCAATTTCAGGACGCTAAAGCTGAAGAATACCCCAGCGACGCATATAAAAAATTAAGCGGCGGCGCTTCTAAAACCGGCGCTACCTCGTTCTCAACAAGCAATACCCTGCTTTCTTATTTTGCCAGGGTAAACTATAAATTAGCCGACAAATACCTGTTTGCACTAAGCGGCCGCGTTGATGGCTCTTCCCGTTTTGGCGCAGACGACCGTTATGGATTTTTCCCGGCTGTATCAGCAGGATGGATATTAAGTGAAGAAAGGTTTTTGTCCGGCGCAAAATGGCTTAGTTTTCTTAAATTAAAAGCCAGCTATGGGTTAACCGGTAACGATAATATACCTGACTTTGCTTCAAAAGGCCTTTATACAAGTGCTGCTTACGGCGGCCAGGCTGGCCAGGTACCAGCGCAACTTTCCAATCCAAACCTTAAATGGGAAAGCACCGCAGGTACAGATGTGGGCATAGAAGGGGGCATATTAAACAACAGGTTAAGTTTTGAGGTAGATCTTTATCAAAGGCTTACAAAAGACCTGTTATTAAATGTTGATGTTCCATCTACTTCCGGTTATTCATC
>FTJK01000137.1_pt4 | contig 12504 bp, 12 predicted proteins | sample 1658811 | NCBI WGS metagenome assembly FTJK01 (sample SAMEA3914857, study PRJEB12502) | metagenome | biome: forest; material: soil | place: USA | collected 2011-06-22 | depth 0.1 m
TGGCACCAATACCCAGCGCGATAAGGTTGCCGGCACCAAGGGTTCTTTTTAACCCCTTTCCGGCTTCATCCGCCTGCGCCATTAGCTGGCTTAATGGTTTTTTTACAAATAAACTCATATGGTTGGTTTGTGTGTTTTAACTGGATGGCAAAATAAGCATTTATTTATATCGGCGGTTAATTCTTTTACAGATAACGGCAGGATGGGCAATTTTCAGTTTAAATACTATATTGCAGCATTATCAAGCTGCAACAATGAGAAACAGGAACAGGCTTACAATCAATATCTTAATTGCAATGGCATTGGCGGTAGCCGTAGGGCTCGCTATTCATAAATATACTTCAACGGCATTTATTGTTGACTTTTCCGGTAATATAAAGCTGCTCGGCAGTATTTTTATAAGGCTCGTGCAAATGATCATTTCACCCCTGGTGTTTTCAACGCTTGTGGTGGGCATTGCAAAATTAGGCGACCTTAAAGCTGTTGGCAGGGTTGGCGGCAAAGCTATGCTTTGGTTTATTTCAGCTTCGCTTATTTCACTTGTACTTGGCATGCTGCTGGTAAATACTTTACAACCCGGTAAATATATCGACCTTTCAATGGCAGACACAGCCGGCCTTAAAGACCTTGCTGCTAAAACGCAGGAATTCTCGCTGCAGAATTTTATTGAACACGTTATACCCGATAGCATCTTCAGGGCAATGGCTGAAAACTCCATATTACAGATAGTGGTGTTTTCTGTTTTCTTTGGCGTGGCCATGGCCGCGCTGGGTGATTACGCCAAACCTTTAATAAAAGCATTGGAAATAGTTTCGCATGTAATTTTAAAGATGGTTGGCTATGTGATGAATGCTGCGCCCCTCGGCGTATTTGGGGCCTTATGCGCGGTAATTGCAAAAAATGGATTGGGTATTTTTAGTTTTTATATCATCTATTACCTGGAATTTTTGCTTGGTATTATTTTACTGTGGGTTATATTATCTGCCGCGGGTTTTTTAATATTAAAAAACAGGATGCCTGCACTTTTTAAAAGAATAGGCAGCCCCTTACTGGTTGCTTTTACCACCACCAGCAGCGAGGCGGTATTTCCAAAACTTACAGAAGAGCTGGAGCGTTATGGCTGCCCAAATAAAATTGTTTCTTTTATCCTGCCGCTGGGCTATTCTTTTAACCTGGATGGTAGTATGATGTACATGACCTTTGCCAGTATTGCCATAGCTCAGGCGTATAATATTCATCTTGATCTTGGTACAGAGCTTACCATGTTACTGGTACTTATGGTAACGAGTAAAGGTATTGCAGGCGTGCCACGCGCATCGCTGGTGGTAGTTTTGGTAACATGCTCAATGTTCAAAATTCCGCCCGAGGGTGTAGCGCTTATTCTACCAATAGATCATTTTTGCGATATGCTGCGCACCAGTACCAATGTACTTGGCAATGCGCTGGCAACAAGCGTGGTTAGCAAATGGGAAAAAGCCCTTGGACCGGAAACACAAATATTGAAAACATAAATTTGCATTAATGGATAATAGAGGATTGATTCAGCAGTTTATAGAATGGATTATTCACAACGGGGGAATATATGTACTGCTGCTGGTTATTTTTGCAGAAACTGGGCTACTGGTAGGCTTCTTTTTCCCGGGTGACAGCCTGCTTTTTGCAGGCGGCATTTATATAAGCGACCTCGCCAAGGATTTTTTCGACCTGCATTATTCCGTGATAATCATTATGGTGATAATCGCTTCTATACTGGGCAATATTGCTGGTTTTTGGTTTGGCTATAAAACCGGGCCATTGCTGTATGAACGAAAAGAAACCTGGCTTTTTAAAAAGAAACACCTGGTGAAGGCACATCACTTTTATGAAAAATACGGCAAGGGCACCATTTTTCTTGCAAAGTTTTTACCTATCGTTCGCACATTTGCCCCCATTGTTGCCGGTATGGTAAAAATGGATAAAAAAACGTTTCATTTTTATAACATACTGGGCAGTATTTGCTGGGTAAGCAGCATGATGCTTGCCGGTCATTTTTTGCAAAATTGGGTAGAAGCTAAATATGGATATAGCCTGAAAGACCATATTGAGGCTATAACCATTATAATAATACTTATTACTACCCTGCCGGTTATTTACAAGTTATTTTTTGGCAAAAACAAGGAAGCGGCTGCGAAGCCTTAAGTGTTGGCATAATTGGTTTGCGCTTTTCCGCATTTCACTTTTCGCTTATATATTTACATACCATAACTAATTGCCATGAACGAAAAGAAATACGGTGTACTTGCCCTCCCTGTTATTGTAGCAGCGCTTGGTTACTTTGTTGATATTTACGATTTGCTGATGTTCAGTATTATACGCATCCCTTCTTTAAGGTCTATGGGATTGAATGATGCCCAAATAGCCCAGGATGGTTTGCATATCATCAACATCCAAATGATGGGCCTTTTGATCGGCGGCATATTCTGGGGTATTTTGGGTGATAAGCTTGGCCGGCTTAAAGTGCTGTATGCTTCAATCATTCTATACTCGCTGGGCAATATAGCCAATGGTTTTGTACACACGGTTGACCAATATGCATGGATACGTTTCGTAACAGGCCTTGGCCTGGCGGGCGAACTTGGCGCAGGCATTACCCTGGTAAGCGAACTGCTGCCTAAGGAAAAAAGGGGTATCGGTACTTCACTTGTTGCGGGCCTGGGGCTTACTGGTGCAGTAGTTGCCTATTTTATGAAACAGTATTTTGTACAGCCTGATAACAGCGGCTGGCAAACATGCTATTTTATTGGCGGCGGCCTTGGCCTTGCGCTCCTGGTGTTGCGCGTTGGGGTACTTGAATCAGGTATGTTTAAAAGCATTGAAGGCAAAAACGTGCAACGCGGTAACTTCTTTATGTTACTCAATAATTGGGTAAGGTTTAAAAAATATATACTTGCCATTCTTATCGGTTTGCCTACATGGTATGTTATTGGCATACTCATCACGTTCTCAAAAGAGTTCGGTACTAAAATGGGTGTGCAGGGCGCAATAGATCCCGGCAAAGCGGTAATGGTTTCCTATGCGGCTATCTCAATTGGCGATATACTTGCAGGCTTTGTAAGCCAAAGGCTTAAAAGCAGGAAGAAGGCCGTATATGTTTACTATGCCATAACTATTGTGGCCATGGTTTGGTTCTTTAACCTGCAGGGCGCAACCTCATTTATGCTATACGCTGCTGCAGCATTGCTTGGGTTTGGTACAGGCTTCTGGGCCATTTTTGTAACAATGGCGGCCGAGCAGTTTGGCACAAACATCAGGGCCACCGTAGCCACTACCGTACCCAATATGGTACGCGGTTCTTTAAACCTTGTAAGCATGCTGTTTGTCTGGCTCCAGGTGCAGGCGGGCGACTATGTTAAGGCTGGATGGATAACAGGTATCGTTGTTATGATAGTTGGTTTAATAGCCATCTACTTTACAGAAGAAACTATACACAAAGACCTTGATTATATAGAAGCATAACATTTGTTCCAATGAATTTAATCACGCGTTGATACTGTATTGTCTTAATCAATCATCTCCCCGCTTGTTTCCGTCAGCGCCCTATACGCTGCAGAAATGCGTTCACGTATATTGCTGTCATTAGTATCTTCAATCAGCCGCCCGTCTATTTCGTTCACGGGTGTAAGCTCACCCATGGTACCTGTTGTGAACACCTCCTGTGCTATATAAAATTCAGCGATGGAGATATTTCTTTCAACTACTGGTATCTCCAATTGTTTTGCCAGTGCAATAACCCTTGCCCTTGTTATACCGGGCAGGCAGGCATCTGCATGCGGCGTTAATAACGTACCATTCTTGACCATAAAAATATTGCAGGCATTGGTTTCTGCCACAAAGCCAAGGTTATCAAGCATTATGGCATCATCCGCGCCGCAATAGTTGGCTTCTATTTTTGCAAGTATGTTGTTGATAAGGTTATTATGATGAATTTTCGAATCTACATGCATCGGCGAGTTACGCCTTATATGCGATGTTATAAGCTTAACACCCTGGCTGTTATCATACACCGGCGGCTTATATTCAGCCAGCACAATTAATGTGCAGCCATATTGGTTAAGCCTCGGGTCCATACCCGATGTTATCTTCTCTCCTCTTGTAAGTGTCAATCTTATATGGGCATCATTATAAAAGCTATTCGCACGTAGCGTTTGTTTAATGGCATCCACAATAAACTCCTTAGATGGGATATTTGCAAACGCGAGTATCTTGGCCGATGCCTGCAGGCGGTCAACATGTTCATCCAGGCTAAATATCCTGCCGTTGTATATCCTCACACCTTCCCATACGGCGTCACCACCCTGCACTGAACTGTCGAATACCGAAACCTTTGCCTCGCTCCTGTGGTATAACTTATCTTTTATAAATACCTGTATGTTCTCGTTTTGTGGATAGAATTTTTGCTGCATATATCTTAGGCTTTTATTGAATGAATGTATAACTGGTCATAATACTGCTTACTCTCCTGGTACAGCGGCTCCAGGTATTCTGGCAGCGGTTTGCTGCTGCTGGCCTGTTTCTCAAACCCCGTGGTTTTGTGCACATTGCTGTACCAGTATTTTGCCCAAACACCATCTTCAGCCCGCGGGCCTGCCTGCCAGTGCAGCATACCACTGTAAAAAGGTATTTTCAGTGCTTCGCATAAATTTGCCATTACTTTTGGCGGGTCTTTTAATATCTCGTTACTATCAAGTACAACAGGCGTATGCCCGTTTTGGATAAGCTTATTAAACAGGTACAACTGTTTTTCTATCCCAATGTCCTGCATTGTTACTTCAGGCCTTACTTCAGCGTATGACCTGATGATCTGTTTCGGCTGCCGTATAAAAATGATGTTGGTAGTAGCAAACAAAAAATCTTCATTTATATCCACCAGGTGGTGAGTCATTTGTTTAAAAAAGGCGACAGGTTTTTCATGATCTGCCAGTATAATATCTCTTACCACATTTTCACCGTTTTGGTCCTGGCTTGCCAGCACTTCAGCATTGCCCGGGTGTTCAATACCGGTAACACGCAGGTAATGGGCATATAGCGGCTCATCAAACACCGCTGTATCCGGCCTTTGTGCAAAGGAATACATCATGGCGGTTGAAATATTGCGGGGGCTGCTCCAAAGGTTAATTTTTGTTGTGGTCATACTACTATGCTTAAGGCAAAGATGCGATATTGAGGTAATATTATAAAACCGCAATCCAGATGCAGCATATAATCTTCCTGTTAACGGTATAATTCGCTGCAATCAGTCAAAATAATCCCCCAGGTTCACTAAATACTGCTTTAGCATAAGCCCGCATATAATCTATTCACCTATTTTTGAAGAAGCGAGATTCACTTGTAAACCAAAACTATGAGCTTACCCAAACTTGGCGATGTTACAGCCATCACCATTACATCGCCTGATCTTGACAAATCTTTTGAATATTGGCAGAAACTTGGTTTTGCCGAAGTAATGAGAAGTGATTTCCCTTTCCCCTGGGTACAGGTAACAGACGGTGCCTTGCTTATCATGCTGCGTAAGGACGCCACCCCTTACTGCGCCTTAACATACTATGTTAACGATGAAGGCATAGTGCCATTATTGGAAAGTGAAGGACTTGTATTCAACGGAAAGCCCAAAGCAACCGATATGGTAAAAAGGTATGTTTTGCAATCCCCCGACGGGCTGAATATAAGCCTCGTGATGGCGCCGGGTGGATTTACACAACCGCCCGGCCCTACCATGCTAACCATGCCCCAAACTGATTTCTTTAATCCCGAAAAATATGTAAATAAGGTTTGCGGGATGTTTGGCGAATTCGCCCACCCCGTTAAGAACCTCGAAACCTCCATCACATTTTGGGAAAAGCTTGGTTTTAAGGCCATTTCAAAATTTACACATCCCTACCCCTGGGCAATTATCTCCGACGGCCTTGCCATTGTGGGATTGCATCAAACTGACAATTTCTCTTACCCCGCCATAACCTATTTCGCAGCCGACATGAAAGAAAAAATCGCCGCCCTAAAACAACAGGGCCTCGAAAATTATACAGACAAAGGCGCAGGCAGCATTGTACTAACAACCCCCGAGAACCAGCATGTAAACCTATTTAAAATGGGATTTTGAGTGATGGTATTATGCAACCCTTTACGGTTTTCATTACAATAATCCCTTGCTGCAACAATCCTTAGCACAAACCTCCTGCTAAGGTCACCATTGCCGCAAGGCATTCATTGCGTCTTCAACTCTTCCTTCCATCTTAGCGCCCTTGCGGCCTTGCGTGAAACAATATCCTCCATCGTTTCCGCTCAACTGTCAACTTCTTCCTTAATGACCAATGACTCAATGACTTTTCTCCTCACTCCTTCTTCCCATAGTCCATCCCCATAAAATTAAACCCCGATACTTTGCCAGATGCATCCATGGTAAACGTCAGCCAATCCTTACCATACCAGGCATAATCAAACTTGCCCAGGAAAGTATTATAATGCCAATGGCTAAGCTTAATATGCAGGTTCTTGGGAAACGAAAGCGTAAGCGCGTCGCCGTTAAGCGTTATCCAGCAATCGCCAAAAAGTTCATTGGTGTAAGTGCCTGTATACGCTGGCAGGGCAACAGGCGGCTGCGTGTTAAGCACGCGTTTGGCTTCAAACTCTTTTTCCCTTTTGGCGCCTGCTTCATGCATGCCCTTGTACATAGCATACATATCCTTGCTCCAGTCATTTTTGTCATCGCCAAATACCCACATGTCCATCGCTTTGTACATCAGTGCGTGCCGCAGCTCTGTATGGTCAAGGTTCCCGAAAATGTATATTCCAAAATGTTCGTCATTTATAAGCCCACAAATGGCTACGGCACCATCAAGGCTGCCCGTATGAAAATTAACCATCTTGCCATGATAATCTTCCTGGAACCAGCCGAGCCCATAAGTGGTCCAATGTGGTTTGGTAAGTTTTGCAGTAGGGTAAAACTCCGCTGGTGTTACCATGCTTTGCGGGGTGAACAGCAACGCATAAGTTTCCGGTTTCAGCAGGGGCTTGCCATTTATTTTAGTACTGTCTAATAAGCAAAGCATCCATTTGTTTATATCATCAGCGCAGCTCCACACACCACCGGCTGCGTCTATGCCTTTTGCATCAATAAACTGTATTGGTTTTGGCGTGCTGTCGCCATCAAGAATAAAATGCGGCGTTATATGGCTGGGCTCGTTAACTGACGCATCATAGTTAGGGTATGTATGCGTCATGCCCAGCGGAGTAAATAAGCGTTCTTTAATAAACTCGTCGTATGTCTTCCCGCTTACTTTATGTATCACCTCGCCGGCCAGCACATACATAAGGTTTTGGTAAATAAAAGAGGAGCGGAATGAATATGCCGGTTTTATCAGCCGCATTTTATTAATTATAGTATCTACAGGGTAGCCTATTGTCCACAGCCAGTCTGCATTACCAAGGCCGGTGTTGTGCGTAAACAGGTCCTTCACGGTAATTTCGCCGTTGGCATAATTATCGTACAATTTTAGTGCGGGGTAAACATCGCTTACTTTATCTGTCCATTTTACTTTGCCTTCATCTACAAGCATGCCCATACAAACAGCCGTCATAGCTTTTGTGGTGGAAGCGCATATAGATACCGTTGAAGTGGTAAACGCCCCTGGCTTGCCAAGTTCTGTTACACCGTAACCTTTTTTAAACACCACGTTGCCATCCTTAACCACCGCCACAGATAAGCCCGGCGTTTGCCACAACTTTAATGCAGATTGAACATAGGTGTCAAATGCATCACTGGTAGATAACACCGCTTTTTTTTGAGCGGAAAGATTAATACAAAAAATACAGGCAACTAAAACGGACTGAAGGCTTTTTCTCATATATGTTATTATAAGGTTACAATATAAGGAATTAACCCAATTTGCAGGATTTTTTAGATGGAGGCGTGGGATGGCCGGACGGGCTGTGCCGTCGTGCCGGCCTTGACTTTCTTTTGGTACTTTTCTATTGTGAAGAAAAGAAAAGTACAAGCCAAAAGCTAAGGTTATTTAATGAATGAAGCGAAATGAAATCCTTTACTGCATTACCTTTCAGCAATTGCAAAAAAAATTAACATCCGCTTTTGCTGTCGTTTTTCGCCTACCAAAAATAACCGGGAAATTCTTTGCATCGTTGGTTGTATATCGTTCTACTCACTTAAAAGAAAAACGGCCTGCCTTAATAGGAAACTGTTTTACAATATCCTGGAGCTTTGCAATATGGGCTATACCAACCTTGCTAAAAACATACTTAACTATTGGCCTGCAATAATCGATGCCCGTATCATATTTAGCACAGTTTATACAAACACTGCGGTTAAGAAATATGAAGTTGCCAATAATGAAAATGTCACCGCCAACATCAGGCGGCACGCAGCTTGAGAGCAATATTGAAAGCTTAGACTTAGTAAAGCAAAATATTGAATCCCGAAGGCTAAAAATTTCAAAATCTATAACCGGTCTCCAGTCAGCGTCATAAATCTGCCGGCTCATTGTGTCATACAACGCAATTGTTCTATAGAAAGTTATTCTTCCTAAAGATTTTACAGTGTCTTTGGAGGAGCCAGTGTATGAAGTATCGAATTGATATTGCCACCTGGCCAGCGTATCAATAAATTTAAAGTTTGTTTTTGAAGCATAAAAGTCGCCGGGTTTAAACACACTGCCAATACGTGGTTGCCCAACAGATGTTTTAAATAACAATACCAGGCTTATTAAAGTTAGTAACCGTTGCATAACCAGGAGTTTAGGCTGCAATTAAAGTTAGCATTTCAACTTGCTTTTACAGCGATGCCGGGCACATTATCCAAATTTTAACATTGTGTTCTCCTCCATCCCTTCTCCGCGAGGAGAAGGGGTATGGGGATGAGGCGAAAAAACTCACTCCCACGCGCTCTTCATCCGCCAAATTTTTACACTGCTAAATGTTGCCGAGCCGCTATTGCTGAACAATTCCACATTGGTATCTGTTGCATTCGGAAACACCTGCATCGTCATTACAGCTTCGCCGTCATTGGCAAACACTTCAACAATGCTGTTGTCAAAAAATATATGAAGCTTTATATGCTTGCCCTTAATAGCAAGCGGTGTTTCAAAATGCGAAAGCTTTTCAAAGTTTTTGTTGAAAGATTGGTTGGCGCCATGGCTGCGGTCAATATATAGTTTTTGCGTGGTGGCATCAAAACCTATCTCCGCGTAATGCCCGTTGCCTAAAGCAACCCTTACACCACTCAGTCCGCCGGATGGCTGTATGTCCGCTTCAATTTCCAATTGCTGGCCCAATGTATCATATTCTTTTTTATCACTTACTAAAACGCTTTCATCAACCAAAACCGCGTCCCTTAATTTTTTTATGCTCTCAAATGGTTTTTGCACCAGCAACCAGGCCGCGCCTTCTTTCTTCACTGTAAACTCCCTGGGCAGGCTCATGGCACTTTTCCATGGAGTGGTAGGTATATCGTTTGCATACATCCAGTTATTTGCCCAACCTATCATTACTGGTTTTTGCGTGCCCGGTAATTGATTATATGTAATGCCTGCATAAAAATCAGGCCCCTGGTCCGGGCGGTAAACCACGCCTGCGGGGCTCTCGTTGGTAAATGTCACTCCGTCAAACTCACCCACAAAATATTGCATGGCCGTGCTGATGCTGTTGGTAAGCATCCATTTCTTTTTTGACGGGTCATTGGCAACAGGCACCTGGAAAAGGTCCGGGCATTCCCATATCCCTGTAATATCTCCTGCGGGGCCAAACTCGCTTAGCAATTCCCATTGCAACAGGTTTTTTGAGCGGTAAAACTGTACCTTATGTTCCTGGGGCAGCACTACCGCCATCACCCAGTATTGTTTGGGCGCATACCAAAAAACTTTTGGGTCGCGAAAGTCTTTTTTATGCAGGTCAAGTATCGGGTTATGTGCGTATTTTTTCCAGGTATGGCCCTTATCAAAACTGTAGGCAAGGTACTGGCTCTGGTTTTTATCCGTATGCCCGGTATATATGGCCATCATAGGCACTGCGCCGTTTTTACCAAACCCGCTGGTGTTATTTTTATCAACAAAGCTGGTACCGGAAAATATCATAATGCCATTCTCTTCCTTTATAGCCACCGGCAGGTGCTGCCAATGTAAAAGGTCTTTACTTGTTGCATGCCCCCATGTCATGTGCCCCCATTTATTCTCAAAAGGGTTGTGCTGGTAAAAAATATGGTATTCGCCGTTGTAATACACAAGGCCATTGGGGTCGTTTGTCCAGTTTATCGCAGGCGAAAAATGAAATTGGGGCCGGTATTGTTCCTTATATGTTGCAGTTTGTGCGTTAGCGGCTGTAACAGAAGAGGTAAAACCAACAAACAATAAAAATTTTTTCATAAGCGACGCATTTTTTTATACTATTACACTCCGGCAACAAGCGCCGCGGCGCCAAATACACCCGCACTGTCGCCAAGGCTTGGCTTCAGCACAGGTAATGTAACACCATTGTTAAAAATAAAGTATTTAAGCCATTCGTAACCTTCGGTATAAATCGTGTCAATATTACCAACGCCGCCACCCACAACAATTACATCGGGGTCAAGCAAATTAGTAACTACCGATACCGCTTTGCCAAAATAATGCGCAAGCCGTTCCATCGTTTTAATGGCGGCTTCATCACCGCCATCTTTATAATGCTGCACAATTTCCTTCAGCGTAATATTATTTCCGGTAAGCGACGTGTAATATCGCTGCAGCCCCGGGCCTGACAATACAGTTTCAACGCAGCCCGTTTTGCCGCAATAACAGGGGCCACCGCTTTCATCTAAAAAATTATGCCCCCACTCACCAGCAATACCATGCCGGCCATTCCAAACCCTGCCGTCTATTACTATTCCGCCGCCAACACCTGTGCCCATAATAATGCCATACACCACCCGTGCATCCGGGTACTGTTCCTTTACAGCCCCCCAGTGGGTTTCGGCAAGGGCAAAGCAGTTGGCATCGTTGGCGATTACAATATCAACACCGAGTATGTCTTCCAGGTCTTTTTTCAGCGGCTGGTCATTCAACACTACGCTATTGCAGTTTTTCATGGTTTGTGTTACCGGGTCAAGCACGCCGGGTGTACCCAGGCCAATTGCAGCAGGCGTTCTTCCCGATATTTCAATCATCTGCTGAACCAGCTTGGCTATCTGGTCAATAACATGGTCGTACCCATCATAGGCTTCCGTATCAATACGGGTGCGCAATAACGGCTTTACATCATTCAACGACGATAATATTACCCCTTCTATTTTGGTTCCTCCAAGATCAATTCCCCATAGCATAGTGTACAGTTTAGTGTTTGATATAAGTTAATACATTAATAAGTTACCAGGTGCTGTGCTCAATTTCTCAAATTTACTCTTTCGCTTTATACGCTGCTTTATTACAGCAAAATTGTTTACAGTTTTTCTTATGTTTTATCACTTAACTTACGTTTCTTTCAGCAAATCGCATTTTTCAGCTACATTTAAAAAACCAAAACGCTTGCATACATGAATACTTACCCCGTCCGCATTGCATTAATTGCCGCCCTTGGCGGTTTTCTTTTCGGGTTTGAGACCGCGGTAATATCCGGGGCGGAACAAACCATTCAGCATTTGTGGTCGCTAAGCAAAGGCTGGCAAGGCTTTACAGTGGCTGCAAGTTTAATAGGTACCGTAATTGGTTCGATCATCGCGGGCGTTCCTGCGCAGATGTTTGGCAGAAAGAAGGTGCTTACCGCAATAGCCATCCTGTACTTAATTTCAGCAATTGGTTGCGCGCTTACACATATATGGATATTGTTTATTCTATTCCGTATGGTTGGCGGCCTGGCAGTGGGCGCATCATCTGTAGTTGGCCCCATGTATATTTCCGAAATTGCACCTGCCCGTTTAAGGGGGCGGCTCGCAGGATTGTTCCAGGTAAATATTGTTACGGGCATTTTTGTTGCTTATCTCACCAATTTTTTATTTGTAGGGCTGGGCGACGAATCGTGGCGCTGGATGCTGGGGATAATGGTTGTACCTGCAGGCCTGTTTGCTATTTTATTACGCACTATACCGGAAAGCCCGCGCTGGCTTGTACTAAATGGCCGTGATGCCGAGGCTGAGCTGGTTTTCAAAAAAATCGGTGAGCCATCCCCCGCGAAGCTTATAGATGAGGAACATATTCTCTCAGAAATTGGTGTAAAAGAAAGCCTTTTCAGCGGCAAGTATTCTAAGCCTATCATGTTTGCGGTGATACTGGCTATGTTCAACCAGCTATCGGGCATCAATGCTATTTTATATTATGCGCCACGCATTTTCGAAATGGCCGGGTTTACTAAAGACCAATCGTACCTGCAACCGGTATTCGTTGGTGCCGCAAACCTGTTTTTCACTTTATTGGCAATGTCCTTCATTGATAGATTTGGCAGGAAAAAATTGTTAATAATTGGCTCATTGGGTATGATACTTTTTCTTGCACT
>FTJK01204897.1_pt1 | contig 12452 bp, 14 predicted proteins | sample 1658811 | NCBI WGS metagenome assembly FTJK01 (sample SAMEA3914857, study PRJEB12502) | metagenome | biome: forest; material: soil | place: USA | collected 2011-06-22 | depth 0.1 m
CATACATGTATGCTATGCTTACTGTGTGCTGATTATTAGTTGGTGATATGATATTGACTGCCGAAATTTTTTGCAATGAAAAAAGAGGATGTTCCGCAGGATGTAAGCGCGCTTGGTAAAATAACTACTGAAGTTTGTTATGCCACAGATAAAGAAGGTAAATATATAACGCAGCAAAGCCGTGGCTGGGATGTAAAAATAACCGCATTGGACGTAACCTGGAAAAATGTGGAGGAGCGCATTGCCGCGGCAAGGCAAAAAGTAATGAATAACGAAGCCAGCCCTTTGTTGTTTTTCATGGAAAAGAGCGTAATGGATATAGCCATCCTGGCAGGTTACACTGGCTTTTGGAAATGGCAGATTAAAAGGCACCTGGACCCGTTAATATTCAAAAAATTATCAAACAAAAAACTACTTAAATACGCCGGGGTTTTTGATGTTACCGTAGATGAGTTAAAAACAATGAATGTGCATGAAAGTTAATTTTGAACATAAACAGGCTGCACATTGTGAAAGCGGTGTTACAAGAAACTTATTACAAAATATTGGGATTAATAAAATGACTGAGCCACTGGCCTTCGGCATAGGCTCGGGGTTGTTTTTTGTTTATATTCCATTCCTTAGAATAAATAATGGGCCGGCAATAGCATTCCGTTCATTTCCCGGTATCATTTTTAAGCAAACCTGCAACTCGTTAAATATACCGGTTAAAAGAAAGAAATTTTCATCTACAGAAAAAGCACAGCAATTTTTAGATCAGCAATTGGATGCTGGCCACGCGGTTGGTTGCCAGGTGGGTGTTTATTACCTGCCATATTTTCCCAAAGAGTACCGTTTTCACTTTAATGCCCATAACCTAATTGTTTATGGAAAGGAGGGAGACAATTACCTTGTTAGCGACCCCATAATGGATACCGTTACCACCTTAACAAGCTACCAGCTTGAGCGTGTAAGGTTTGCGAAAGGTGCCTTAGCCCCGAAAGGGCAGTTGTACTACGCTGAAGATAAACAGGATGTTACTGATGCGCAAATGAAAGAGGCTATAAGAAGAGGTATTAAGAAAAACGTATTTAATATGCTGCGCATACCCGGCCCCATAGCCGGTGTTAAAGGCATAAGATTTACGGGGAGAAAGATAAAAAAGTGGAGAGATAAACTGGGCCTGCAAAAGGCGGGGCTTTACCTTGCGCAACTGGTGCGCATGCAGGAAGAGATTGGCACGGGCGGCGGTGGTTTCAGGTATATTTATGCCGCTTTTTTGCAGGAGGCTTATGCGTACCACCCGGCAGATGAGTTGCTGAGAATATCTGCCGAGTTTTCAAGGGCGGGGGATATGTGGCGCACCTCAGCCGTGCAGGCAGCGGGCATTTACAAACAACGCCTTGGCAGCCAGGAAGATTTTAATGTCATGGGCGATTACCTGCTTGAAATAGCAGAGGTGGAAAAAAAGGCCTTTGAAGCTTTGGCAAAAATAAACTGGCATTAATGAGTTACTCTGCCATAGATATTAAAGATGTAAGTTTTGCTTATGCCGGGCAATCAACAAGATTATTTAACCAGCTTAATCTAAGCATTAACGCGGGTGAACGCTTTGGGTTATTTGGCCCCAACGGCGCTGGCAAAACTACGCTGATGAGCCTGATGACGGGCTTGCAGCACGATTGGGAAGGAGATATTACCCTGTTGGGGAATACTATTAAAACAAAATCAAAAGCCGTTAATAAATTATTTGGTTACGTACCGCAGGATTTCTCCTTTTACGAAGAGTTAACGCCTGTGGAGAACCTTGCTTTTTTTGGCGCCTGGGCGGGCCTGTCAAAAAAAGAAATAAACGCACGGATCGAAGAATTGCTGGATATACTCAATTTAAAGGAAGCAGGCAATAAAATGGTGAGCAAACTTTCCGGCGGTATGAAACGGAAAGTAAACCTTGCTATAGGTGTAATACATAACCCTAAAATATTATTTTTAGATGAGCCCACTGTTGGTGTTGATGTGCAGGCAAGGCATGATATTATCAATTACCTTTTGGCATTGAATAAAAACGGGACGACGCTTATTTATACATCCCACCAGTTAAGTGAGGCTGAAGGCTTGTGCAATAAGATAGCATTAATAGATAACGGCAAAATAATAGCTAACGATACACTCGAAAACTTATTGGCACAGCACCGCCAGGATGGGCTTGAAGGGTTATTTTTAAGCTTAACCGGTAATAAATACGTCAACGCTTGAAACTTTGGGCCACCATACAAAAAGATGTAAGAATATTGCTACGCGATAAAGTGGGCCTTATACTCATGTTTGGCATGCCCGTGCTGCTGGTGATAATAGTAACCAGTATTCAAAATAGCGCTTTCGACATGTTAAATAAAACAAAGATTTCTTTGCTTATATGTAACAGGGATACTGGGGTATTCAGCGCGCAGTTTATAAAGGCTGTTAACAATGTTGGCATGTTTAAACTGGTAGAAATTTCTAAAGATGAAAACGAAGAAAAATTTAAAGAAGATATCAACATAAACAATGCTGTTTTAGGTATAATTATACCGCAAAGTTTTTCCCGGCAGGTTGCCACCAAAGCCAAAAACATATCGGGTAAAGCCTTAAATTCTTTTGGGCTGGAAGGCGATACCGCAAAAGTAAATCTGGATAACCTCAATTCGCTCACACTATACTATAGCCCCGTGGTACAGCAATCATTTAAACTTTCAGTTCAGGGGGCGGTAAGCAGTTCCCTTCAAATAATAGAAAGCCGGCAAGTTTTAAAAAACCTTTACTTTTCTATCAACGAAAAGCCAATGCCCGACTCGATGGAAAATGATATGCTTAACAATAAGCTTACCATTGCTGAGGTGCCGCTTTCCAAAAATGCTGATACAACCATACTTAATGCAACCCAGCATAATGTGCCCGCCTGGACAATATTTGCGATGTTCTTCGTGGTAATGTCATTGGGCAGCAGCATTGTACGGGAGAAATCGAGTGGCAGTTTTACCAGGTTAAAAACATTGCCCACACATTATTTTGTAGCCGTATTATCAAAACAACTCACTTATTTGGTTGTTACGCTGCTGCAGGCCTTGCTAATATTTGCACTGGGTATTTGGCTTTTCCCCCATATTGGCCTGCCTGCACTATCTCTTCCCAAGGACATTGTTGGGTTGTTATTGGTAACATTAACCTGTGGCTGGTGCGCTGTTAGCTACGCTATTTGTGTTGGTGTTTTCGCCCAAACGCAGGAACAGGCAAATGGCTTTGGCGCAGTATCCATCGTTATACTTGCCATAGTTGGCGGTATAATGGTACCAAGCTTTGTAATGCCCGGTTCATTCAGAACGGTTATGGCCATATCACCTTTGCACTGGTGTTTACAAGCTTTCTATGGCCTTTTTCTTGAGGGGGGCAAATTGAAAGATATTCTAATAAATATTTTATCTTTATTGGCTATTACCATAATATTACAGTTGATAGCTTTTGCAGGGTTGACACGAAAAAAATTGATTTGAATTATTTATGATGGAAAAGACAGAACTAAAGCAAATATTAAAAAAGCAGATCATCGAATTTTTGAACTTAACATCTTTGAAGCCTGACGACATTAAAGATGACGAACCTTTATTTGGTGAAGGTTTGGGGTTGGATTCGATAGATTCTCTTGAGTTAATTGTATTACTCAACAGGGAATATGGCATCCTTATTAAGGACCCAAAAGAAGGCCGAAAAGTTTTGGTTGATGTAAATACAATGGTTGATTACATTGAGCAACACAGAACAAAATAAACTACTATTTATTGTCAAGGGTTTTAATTACAGGCATTGGGGTTATCAGCGCTTTGGGGCAATCCGCCGCTGAAAATCATGCAGCCCTTAAAAAGGGCATGTGCGGTATCGGATTACCCAGCTACCTTCATTCAAAATATGCTGAAATTTTTCCCGCGGGAGAAATAAAAATAACTACTGAAGCATTAAAGGCAAAGCTAAACGTTGCCGATGCATCTGTAACCCGCACTACTGTTTTAGCACTGCATGCCTTTAACGAAGCACTACACGATTCAGGCCTTACAAATGCACAATTAACTTCCGGCAATACAGCCCTGGTAGGGGCGACCACCGTAGGCGGTATGTGTTTAACAGACGAACTGTACCGGGATGCCAACGCCAGTGTTAAAAGCTCCCCCTTTCTTGCCTCGTACGATTGTTCATCTGTTTTTCTTTACCTGCAGCAATATTATAAAATGAATGGGTTGGTTAACACCATTAATACTGCCTGCTCATCATCAGCCAATGCAATTATGTATGGCGCCAGGCTTATAAAACTTGGGCTTGCCAAAAGGGCTATTGTTGGCGGTGTAGATAGCTTGTCAAAATTTACGGTCAACGGTTTTAATGCTTTGCATATTCTTTCACCGGAAATATGCAGGCCCTTTGATGCCAATCGCCAGGGGCTGAATTTGGGCGAGGGTGCGGCCTTCCTGGTACTGGAGAGGGAAGAGGAAGTTGCAAACAGAAAGGTATATGCAGAGGTGAGGGGTTATGGCAACACGAGCGATGCGTTTCATTCATCATCCTTATCAGACGATGGCCAGGGTCCATATGCAGCCATGCAAGGGGCACTGGCTACTGCACAATTAAATGCAGGTGATATTAATTTTATTAATGCGCACGGAACGGCCACTGAAAACAATGATGAGGTAGAAAGCAGGGCAATGCTGCGTGTTTTTGCCAAACCGCCTGCATTTGCTTCCACAAAATCAAATACAGGGCACACATTGGGGGCATCAGGCGCTATCGAAGCTGTGTACAGTATGTTTAATATTATTAACCAGGAAGTTTACCCAAGCCTGCATTTTGCAGATGTTATTGAGAAAACAGGGCTTAGCCCGTTGACTGCATATAGTAAAATGGAGATAAACCATGTAATGTCCAACTCGTTTGGTTTTGGTGGCAATTGTACTTCACTCATCTTTTCTAAAGCCTGATGTATGTTTTATATCCACCAAATAAGCTGTATATCGCCGCAACAAACATTTAACCATGCAGGCATTGCTGATTTGCATACCCCTGTAAATAATAGATTAAATGTAATTGAGCCCGGTTACGACAATATACCCAAAAACAGCCTGCGCAGAATGGGCAAAACGGCCAGGATTGGCATAGGTGCCGCGATGGCGGTTATAGAAGAAACTGCAAGCTTTAATGGCATTATAACAGGCACCGGTAATGGCGGGATGGAGGAAAGTATTATTTTCTTGAAACAAATGATCGAGTATAATGAAGGGCTTTTAACGCCGGCCCATTTTGTGCAAAGCACTGCTAATGCAGTAGCATCTCAATTAAGCCTGGTAAGCCTTAACAAGGGCTATAATATAACCCATGTACACAGGGGGCTTGCGTTTGAAATGGCAGCGATAGATGCAGCAATGCTGTTGCAGGAAAACGAACAGCACAGTTATTTGCTTGGCGGCGTTGACGAAATATCTGCCTATAATTACAGGCTTGACTATCTTGATGGCTGGCATAAAAAAGATGACATGCCGGTTGAAGAATTATATAACACTAACACCGAAGGTACCATAGCAGGCGAGGGCGCTGTGATGATGCTGGTTAATAACGAAAAGCAAAATGCGATAGCAAAAGTCAAAGACATATCGACTTTGCATAGCCGTGATGCAGCCGCAGTAAAAGAGCACCTGCGGGATTTTTTAAAACGCCATGATGAAATTGGGATTGACCTGCTTTTGAGCGGCGAAAATGGCGATAACCGCTTTGCGGCATTTTACACAAATGTTGAAAGCTTGCTTAGAAACAACATACCCGTTACGCGTTTTAAACATTTATGCGGCGAATACCCAACGGCTTCATCATTTGCCTTGTGGCTGGCCTGTAAGCTGATTGGTGGTGTACCACTGCCGGCACACATGCTGAAAAAAGGTGATTCAAAAAAAGCTTATAAGAATATTCTTATTTATAATTGCCATAAGATGGTGCAGCACAGCTTTATACTGGTATCAAAAACGGAATAGCTTTTATTTAAGAACAAATACTGCTTTACACTTAAAGCATACAGCGTTGTTTTGATGGAAAGTTGAAGTAATGCTTATCTCATTATCCCCGCCAATGCTATAATTAATACTACCCAGTAAAATATTATTATCAAAAGGGTTTATCGGCGATAAAAATTTAAGCTCATCGGCTCTTAGCATTTGCAGCTTGCTCTCTGTGATATGTTCAGTGATTTCTTTTGCCATTTGCAATAAACATGCACCCGGCACTACGGGTTGGCCGGGAAAGTGACCTTTGAAAATCGCATGATTCTCGTTTACATGTACGGTAAAATCCGCCGATAAAGCCTGTTTATCTAAAGCTGTTATTGTATAAAAATCATCCTTTAGCATGCGGCCTGGTTAACAGCGGTTAATAAAATTAGTGAGTGGTGTATGCCGAGATAGTTGTTATAAATCAGTATCCTCTTTATTTGCTTGCCGGCATTATATCCCATCACCTGTTGAGACCCGTTTGTGTGCAAAATTTTTGCTGCAAACCACATGGCGAACGAAACTGCCGTGGGATATTCGCCGCATAAATGTTTGTAATTAATAACTTCGTTGTTTATGAAAATGTTCTCCCGCAAATAATTATATACTTCATCATTTTGTTCATCACCATTCCTGCCTGTTATTACAAGGTCAATATCATTCACAGTCAAGGCATGCTCGTTTACAAAATCGCCAATATTTTTTACAATATCCGCATTGGAAGATGGTTTGTAAAATGTACTAAGTCCCTCTAATTGTGCAAGGTTATTTTCGGATGATACAGACGATAAAAGAAAAAATGCAGCACCCTCGCCCGCGATAGTTCCTTTCGATGTTGATTGAAATAAAGACAGGTTTGAAATATTTTCTTTTTTATATAACCCAAAGCGATTTAAAATGGCGAAGCTGGTATCCGTTATTTCATCTATGCCGCCAACCAAGACATTTTTTGCTTCGCCTTCGCGCAACAGCATAATACTGTCAAGCAGGGCGCTTTCAAAAGAAAAACCCCTGTGTACGAATGTATTGTTGTATTCATTGCATTTATGCATCAGCGCTATTTGGGCCCCTACTGTGTTGTGTGTAGATTGTATAAAAGCTGTCGGCGAAAGCATCTGTTCATCCTGCTCAATAAGGCGGCTTAAAAAAATGCCGGTATCTTCCAGGCAGCCATAGGCTGTTCCGGTAACAATGGCGCCCGGGTTGGTAACGTCGCCTTCTTTCAAACATTCAATAGCTGTTGCAACACCCATCCGTATTATGCGGCTCATCCGCCTGGTAAGCTTTGGGTCTAAAATATCCTGGTAAGCCGGTTCTATTGCTTTTAAGAAATTACTGTTGTGGGCAACTGGTTGTACTGGAACTTGTGCCAGCCCAAAACTTTGCTGGGGTGATATACATGCGGCAGAACTTATGTAAATATTCATCCTGCAATTTTTGAAAAGATGAGAGAAGTGCAATTGCCACCAAAGCCAAAAGAGTTGCTTAATACATGTTTGATCTTTTTATCTACAGAAAGAAAAGTTTCGGCTGCGAAAGAGAATTCATGCATTGGCGTTTGCAGGCGAAGATTAGGAAAAATAATGTTTTGGCTGACTGATAAAACAGAAAACACAGCCTCAATACCCCCACTTGCGCCCAGCGTGTGCCCGGTAAAAGATTTAGTTGAACTCATGGTAGGGTAATGCGGGTCGAACAATCTTCTTATCGCAGTTGCTTCAGCAAAATCGTTGTTCTGTGTGCCGGTGCCATGCAAGTTTATATAATCAATATCCGCGGGTTGAAGGCCGCTTAAAGCAAGTGCGCCTTTCATGGCAAGATAGGAGCCGGTGCCATCAGGTGAGGATGCGGTTTGATGGTATGCGTCATTTTTATTACAATAGCCGCCCAACTTGCAATATGGTTTCTTTTTTAGGGTGGATGCCAGCTTTTCTGATACCAATACCACATAGCCTGCGCCTTCTCCCAAATTCAAGCCCTGCCGGTTATCGTCAAAGGGTTTGCAAAACTCTTTATCCAATATCATCAAAGTATTAAAGCCATTAAGTGTAAACTTTGTAAGGGCATCAGTGCCGCCAGCTATTGCCATATCCAGCATTCCATGCTTAATAAGCCTTGCTGCAAAAAAAATAGCATTTGCTGAGGATGAGCACGCTGTGCTTATCGTACTTACATAAGTGTTTATGCCCAGCGCATCGGCCACCAGTTCAGTAACCTTACCGCATTCGTGGTTAACTGCATTGAGCAATTTTCCTTTTTTGTTATCAGCAAGAAAGTCGGCATAAAACTGTTCAGTTTTATCCATACCTCCCACCGTATTGGCCGAAATAAAGCCAGCGCGTAAAGAAGAAATATTTTCAATGCCACAATCAAGCAACGCCTCTTTTGCGGCCATCATACTTAATAGCGCCGTACGGCTTATACCCGGGTCCAGGCCTGTGATGTTTGCAAGTTCGCCGTTGCTTAGCTTTACTTCTGCTACCGGCAGTTGTTGTTTATGCAAAGTTTGCAGGTAGGCAATTGCATCCATACCGGCTTTATAATTTGTAAGCGAAGCAAGGCATTCAGCAACATTATTGCCGATGGCGGAAACCGCGCCGAGGCCAGCAACAAAAACTTGTGATGTATTTTTTGTCAACTCCATTTACAGTGCATGTTTGTTAAATATATCATCCATGTTTTCTTTTGTAAATAACAAGCCAGTTGATATTTCTGTTTTAGCTGTTAAAAACAAAACTGCTTTATAGCTATCTTTTAAAAACTCAACCCAGCCGCAAATGCAAAGCTGCAAAATATTATTATCAAGCAAATGGTTTACATATTGCTGAATGAAGGCAGCATCAAAGCTATCAAAAATAAAAAAAGCATTTTCACCCTTAAAGTTATTCCTTATACATATTTCACCGGTTACAATGTTTGGCAAGGTATATACAAACAAAGCGGGGCTGGCAAAATCCTGCACACTGTGTAGATATTTAATATCAGTATCCAGGCTAGAATTGGAGTTGGAAAGTACAATGCCTACATCCTGCGGTTTGTATTCGTTAATAATACTTTCGTCTTTAAGCAATATTTCTGAAGCAAGCCATCCGAGTTTGCTCAGATTATCCATCTTATAAAACTTAGCATAGTTTATATTAAGATGCTGATAAACGGATAGTAAAAACCCCTGGGGATTAACGGTAGTCTTATCAAATAATTTTTGCCCGTTTTTGTAAACAGCATTCCCGCTTATCTCGCTATGGGCAATTATATAGTTGTTATTGTTCAAGTACGCTGTTATAAATTTTTACGATTTGCTGAAAACCACCGCTGCATTACAACCGCCAAAACCTGATGCTGTTTTAAGGCAATTATTTAATGGCGTATGTAAGACGGCGCCACATATATTTATTGACTTTGTTACGCCTGTGTTTTTAAAACCTAACGAAGGTAAAACAGTATCATTCTGCATGGAATGAATTGTTATTACTGATTCCAAAAGGCCAGCTGCACCAAGGGTGTGGCCAAAATATGCTTTAAGACTGTTTACGGGTACATCCTGTAAACCGGCAAGGGCGATGGCTTTTGCTTCCATTTCGTCATTGTACATGGTAGCTGTGCCATGTGCTGAAATAAAATCAATTTCAGAAGATGAAACACCCGCTTCTTTTAGCGCTTTATCTATAACCTGGTAAAGTTCTTCCCCGGTACGCGATGGCCCTGATATATGGTTGGCATCATTACTCACCGAACCGCTTTTCAATTGTATGTGGCCTGCGTATTTTTTGTTCGACGACAACACGAATGTGGCCGCACCTTCGCCTAAATTTATACCGTCCCGTTCGGCATCAAAGGGCTTGCACACACCCTGGCTTAATGCCTGGAAGGACTGAAAGCCAGACAATACAAACTTTGTAATAACATCAGCACCGGCTATTACCGCATGCTCATAGATGCCTGATTGTATCAGCCGCATACCCGTTATAAGCGCCAGCAATCCCGATATACATGCGTTACAAACAACCAGTGGCTTGTTTCTACAATTAAAATGGTTTGCTACGATGCCTGCGGATGTGTTTAACGAAATTCTTTTCTTCAAAGCCTCATCATAAGGCTCAGATTCAAGCAAGCTTATATTGCCCTTTGTTGAGGAAATGATAAGAATTGTCTTTTTATTGCTAACATCAATATCCGTGTTTTGTAAAGCACCCTCTATTGAGGCGATAAGCAGTTGCTCAAACATTGTATGACCTCCACTACCAGTGCCGGTTGCAAAGATATTATCATCAAATAGCGAGGCGTAAAAGGGATTCGGAAAAATGGTTTCATCGTAATGGCGTTTTACACCAGAAGCCGACTTTTTAAGCTGCACAAAATTATCGGCTGATGTAAAGCCAAGTGGCGAAATGATATTATCCGAAACAACAAATACGTTAGTCATTATAATTTTTTGTGCCGGTGGTATTTTAATTAACGATTGCCGGTTATCATACAAAATTATTGCTTTATTGTTCTTTAATTGGTTTGATGACGACGTATTTCAAGTTTTCGCTACCGATGCTTTGCCCCCATTTGGGGTTACCTGTTTGTAGAAACTGTAATAGATAAGCAGTGCGGTTGCCCTGTAAGGGCTACCCCTATGCGGTTTGGATAGCCCTTACAGGGCAATGCGAACAATGGTTCAAATATTCTCTACAAACAGGTAGTGCCTACGGCACATATTTAAGCGAAAATTTCAATTTCGCCGGTTTGAAAATCATCGTCCTTCTTCCTGCAGGAAAATCTTCATTTCACATTGTGCCAAAAGTTTTTCGCCGCACCACACCCTGCCCTCTATCATCTGCATGTTAAACACGGCGCCGGTTTCACTAACCTCCGTTCTTAATTCGTCACCAATTTTTGGCAGGGTAAATACAACAAAGTTTTTAACAGCGCCTATGTAACCATTTTGCACCGGTTTGTTTTCGACGCTGGCTTTGTAACCTGCACCGGCCGCCGCCGTTTGTGCTATGTTTTCCAGCAAGCCTGCTTCCGTAAATATGCCATTATCCACCAGTACATTCCCTTCCTCAACAATAAAAGTGGTTGTAATTGAAGTATCGTCTGCAACCAATAATTTACTCACCATCACGAATGGCGGTTTTTGCGGCAGGAGAGGGGTAATGTCTTCCGCTGTTATCATGCTTATGAATATAATCCCCCGTTAATAGATAATACCTGGGCTGTAATATATCCCGCTTCGGGTGCTGCTAAAAATGCCGCTGCAAAAGCTACTTCTTCCGGCATGCCTATACGCCTTGCCGGTACAAGTTTTTGTATATCTTTTTCTTCCAGGCCCTCAAGCATATCGGTTTTTATAAAACCCGGTGCAAGCGCGTTTACTGTTATGCCTTGCCTTGCAACTTCCTGTGCCAGGGCTTTTGTGGCGCCGATTACGCCTGCTTTTGCCGCAGAATAATTTACCTGGCCAGGTAAGCCTTTCAATCCCGAAAGAGAAACAATGTTAATAATGCGTCCGTATTTTCTTAGCATCATCCCAGCCAGAACCAGCCGGGTTACATAGAAAAAGCTATCAAGGTTTGTTTTAATAACATTGTCCCATTGCTCGTCCTGCATCCAGGTCATTAACACATCATCTTTAATACCGGCATTGTTCACCAGCACTTCAATATATTTTTCTGTATTGGTTTCTATCCAATTATTCAATACCAGTTTGATGGCGTTTTTATCTGAGACATCAAACTGCAACAGTTCCCCTTCGCCGCCGTTTTGCTTTATTTGTTCAAGCGTTTTATTGGCCTCTTCGGTGTTCGATTTATAATTAACCAGCACATAATATCCCGTTGCAGCCATTTTAATACAAATAGCCCGCCCTATGCCCCTTGAACCACCCGTGATAAGCGCACATTTCATAATGCCTGTTTAAGTTAACGTGTCTGTTGCCTGCAGGTAAGCTTTTACTTTTTGCAGGTCTTTATATTTTGTGTTGTCTTCAACAAACACAGGGAATATACTTCTTAATTCACCGTATATTTTCGCCGTAATTTTTGAAAGCTTTTTGTGGCAATCCAAATAATTAACGGCCTGTAAAACAGACATCGCCTGTATGCTTAATACTGTAAATGAATTGTCAATAACCTTACGTGTCATTAATGCCGCGTTACAACCCATGCTTACAATATCCTGGTTGTCGTTGTTATTAGGGATGCTGTGTACGTACATCGGGAAAGAGAGCGTTTGGTTTTCCGCCACCGTTGAAGTAGCCGTAAACTGCATACCCTGCATACCAAAGTTAAAACCCAGCACACCCAGGTTTACAAAAGGCGGGAATTTTTGGTTGAGCTTATTGTTGAGCAGGTAGTTTAACTGTCTTTCAGATAACATGGATAGTTTGGTTATAGCAATCTTTAGCTTATCCATTTCCAGCGAAAC
>FTJK01001276.1_pt2 | contig 12358 bp, 10 predicted proteins | sample 1658811 | NCBI WGS metagenome assembly FTJK01 (sample SAMEA3914857, study PRJEB12502) | metagenome | biome: forest; material: soil | place: USA | collected 2011-06-22 | depth 0.1 m
TTAAGATACAATTTCCCTTTTTTCAATTATTAAGGTATGTTTGCCGCTCTTTTAAAAACCAGAACCAATGAATTTTAAGCGAATAAACAACATTACAGGCTGGGTTATATGTTTAATAGCCTGCACCGTTTATATAATGACCGCTGAAGCAGGCGGCAGCTTATGGGATTGCGGCGAATTTGTGAGCAGTTGCTTTAAGGTACAAATTCCCCACCCGCCGGGCGCCCCGCTGTTTGTGTTATTAGGAAGGATATTTATTGTTTTGTTTGGTAACGACCCCCATACAGCTGCAAAAGGCGTGAATGTAATGAGCGCCCTTGCAAGCGGTTTTACCATATTATTCCTTTTTTGGTCAACTACGCATTTTGCCCGCAAAATTGTGCGCAGGGATTCTGGCGACCAACCTTTTACTTTAGGCCAAATAGTTACAATAATGGGTGCCGGTGCAGTAGGCGCGCTCGCTTACACCTTCAGCGATTCATTTTGGTACAGCGCTGTTGAAGGTGAAGTATATGCGATGAGCTCCTTTTTTACGGCCATCGTGTTTTGGGCGATACTTAAATGGGAAAACCATGCCGACGAAGTTGGCGGCGACCGCTGGATAATCTTTATCTTTTTCCTTATCGGCTTATCAATAGGTGTGCACTTACTGTGTTTGTTGTGTATCCCGGCAATTGTAATGGCTTATTATTTTAAAAGAAGGCCGACTTTTAATTATGCGGAAGTAAGAAAATATTTTATTTGGACGATTGTTATTGGTGGCGTTTTGGGTTGTATTATGGCCCTATGGGGCGCCCACCAGGAGGTGAAGAATATTAATATTGCGCCGGATAACACTATGTCGGGTTTAATAGTGGTGGGCGCAATTGGTGCCATCGGTTTGCTGTATTTGATTGAGGGCATGAACAAGGCAAAAAAAGAATACTATGGCGGCGCATACATGTTTTTTGTAATTGGCGCGGTTATACTGGGTATTGTACAGGTGGGTATTATTCAATACTCGATAAAAATAGCAGGCACATTTGATATATTCTTTGTAAACAGCTTAGGTGCGCCTTTCTTTTCAGGCTTTACAGTATTTTTTATTGCATTGGCCATTGTTATATGGCTTGGGCTTAAACTTGCGGCTATTAAAGGCTGGAGTTACCTGCGGCTGGCAATTTGGTGTATCACCTTTACGCTTATTGGTTACAGTACATACTTAACCACCATGATACGCAGTAATGCCGACCCTGCAGTGGATATGTATAATGTTGATAACCCGCAAAGCCTTGTGGGGTACCTCGGCCGCGACCAATATGGTGACTTCCCCATCCTCTATGGGCAAAAGTTTGACGCGCAGCCGGCAGCTTACGCAAAGGGAAATGACAAATACCAAAAGGGCGATAAAAAATATATTGACATTGGCCCCGACGGCCATTATATTTTTCAGAAAGAGGATAAAATGATATTCCCGCGTATGTGGGATATGAGTGAAGACCAGGGGCATGCCACCTATTATGCCCAGTTTATGAATGTGGGCAAGCTAAAGGATGGCACATGGGAGATTGACAGGAAGGACCCCTCAATACAAGGCCCTTACGGCCAGGACGGTACATTCAATCCATATCTTAGGCCTGACTTTAGCGATAACATGCGGTTTTTTGTAGGTTACCAAACCTACTATATGTACCTGCGTTACTTTTTCTGGAACTTTAGCGGCAAACAAAACGATGTGCAGGGCATGTTTACCGGCAACGTAAGAGATGGTAACTGGATAACAGGTATTCCATTCGTTGACAATAATCTTTATGGCGACCAAAGCCTGATGCCGCAAAGCCTGCAAAACAACAAAGCGAATAACAAGCTTTTTATGCTGCCGTTTATTTTGGGGCTTGTTGGTATGTTTTACCAGTTTCGCAAAAAAGGCGATGATGGCCTTATAACATTCCTGTTGTTCTTTATGACGGGGTTCGCCATTATCATCTATCTAAACCAGGCAGGCTTTCAGCCACGTGAGCGTGACTACGCTTATGTGGGCTCGTTTTATGCCTTTGCAATTTGGATTGGGTTAGCCGTTCCGTATATCGTTGAGCTTGCAGGCAAATGGGACGAAAAGATGGTAAAATATATGGCTATCTGTGGTGCGTTGTGTGTGGTGCTTATGTTTGGTTCTGTTTCGATAGCTACCAGCTATACTTCGGGTGGTTTGGCGCTTGGTTTTGGTTTTGCGCTGGTGTTTGCCGTAGTTGCATTTGGGCTGCCTTACATATTAAAGTTTTTAAAAAGCCCCCAGGCAATAATTTATTCGGCAACCATTGTATCATTGCTGGTACCAATATGGATGGGCGCCCAGGAGTGGGATGATCATGACCGTAGTAAAAAACAACTGGCCCGCGACCTTGCTAAAGATTACCTGGAAAGCTGCGCACCTAATGCAATATTGTTCACTTTTGGTGATAACGATACTTACCCGCTTTGGTATGCACAGGAAGTAGAAAACATTCGCCCTGATATACGTGTAATAAATACCAGCCTGCTTGGCATTGACTGGTATATAAACCAGTTAAGGTATAAAGTAAATAAAAGCGATGCAATTGACGTAATGTGGACGCCTGCACAAATTGAAGGCAATAACAGGAACTACATAAGGTATAATGCCAATCCTGCTTATCCTGAAAACAGGTACTATAACCTGGACAGCATAATGCGTTATTATGTGGGCAGTGATGACCCTGCAAAGGAAATAGACGAAGGCGACGAAAAGCTTAATACTTTCCCGGTTAGGAAATTCTCCGTGCCTGTGGATTTAGCAACTGTAAGAGCTAATAATACTGTGAATGCCGACGACAGCGTTGTAACTGCCGTAAACTTTGACCTGAACAAGAGTGTTTTGATGAAGAACGACCTGGCATTACTTAATATTATTGCTGTAAATAAATGGAAACGCCCCATTTATTTTACAATGGATTATGGCGAACTGGGTTTTGGAAACTATGTAAGAAGAGATGGATTGTCGTACAGGCTTGTACCCGTGCCGAACAGTGATGTAAAGCTGGCCAGCACAATGGCAGAATTAGGCTTCAGCAGTTCAGCCGTTAATACAGATTACATGCTGGATAAGGTAATGACTAAATTCTCCTACGGCAATGCCGGCCTTTTTAATGTTTACTTTGATGAAGAGAACCGGAGGCACCTGAACATTATGCGCCGGGCGGATGCCGAACTTGCTTTAGACCTTGCCTATAAGAACAGGAAAGACGATGCGATAAAGGTTTTAAAACGCTCAGACGAAGGCATGTTGCAAAGCAATTTCCCTTATGGATTGACATCGCGTGGTAACGATCATAACCACATATCAATGTTATTCCTGCAGGCTTGTTACGAAGCGGGGGATAAGGAACTGGCCGCAAAAGTTGATTCGTCTATAAGGAAGGACCTGCAGGGGCAGCTAAGATTTTATAACTCGCTTTCAGGCCCGCAGGCTGAGTTTATGGATTACGAAAAAAATGGTGCAATGCAGTTTATGAACAAGCTTACAGAAATGGAAAAAAATAGTGGCGGTACTAAACCACCTCCTGTAGTTGAGAACCCAATTATAAAAACTTTTGACACTGCGCCCAAGCCGAAACCGGCCGCGAAGAAAAAGTAGCTGGGATAAGGAGAAATAATACAAAATAGAAAAGAACCTGTAAAGTGAAAGCTTTACAGGTTCTTTTCTATTTTGGCCCCCATGGTTATAAATACACCGTCTATTGCAAGTAATATTATCCAGGGGAAGAGTGGCATGCTAAAGCGGCTGTTAAAATCATCGCATTGCAGCATTACGCCTGCGCAAAAAATAAATACAAGTGGCAGAAAAATATATTTAAATGCCGGGATGCGGCCTAGAGGCGACTTGGTAAACGATCTAAATGCAAAGCCATAAAGGAAAATCATGCTTAGTATAAGATACGCATTGTGTAAAGGTGAATAGTAAGAACGGTACAGGTTAAAAAAAGAAAGCGCCCGGCTAAATGCCAGCTTAGAAAAATACACAGTGTTGTGTATGACAAAGTATCCAAGATCGTTGGCTGGATTGCCAGAGTGGATGATCTGCAAGTTTGAATTCGTATATTCCTGCGGGCCAAAACAAATAACTGAACCTTGCAGTTGCGGCATAAGAATATCCATATCCGCACTGCTATGGTATAAAAAATTTACCAGGAAATATACGGCTATGCATGCGGTGACTGCGGCGAGCCATTTTATAGCTGGTTTCAATTTACTTTGTGCCAGGTAGTAAAAAGCAGTTACCGGTATAAACAGTATTCCCAACGGGCGGGTAAATAACAAAGCCAATATAATAGCCCCCCTGATGAGATGTGTAGATGCTTTGCCTGCGGGTAACACTATATAGCTATACATAAAAAAGATGCACAGGCTATAAAAAATTGATTCGGTGTAAAGAAATGTATTCCAGTACTGCAGCGGTATAAAGGTGATAAACAGTATTGTTGCCAGTATGCTGCCTTTATCATTTTTTAAAAGCGATTTGCATATTTTATAAAAAGCGACTGTTGCTAAAGCGTTAACAACTATCTGCACAATAACAACAAATGCAAAACCTAAATGAAATATAAGCGAAATGAAAATGATGAAAACCGGGATAAAATAGAAAACATATTTTGTATCATCAATGTAATGATCAGATTGTAAATGGTACGCCTGCCCTATATATTTTTCTGCTTCATCTGTTATACCAGTGCCATTGTAATACCAAAGCGCAGCCTGCACCAGCAGCCATATTACGGCCAGTAAATAAAAGGCTTTACCTGGTTTAGCGGGCATCATGGTTTTCGTGAAGGCTAACCGTAAGGGTCAGCTCTTATTTCCTCATTCCCTTGTAAGCATTTATAAGGCCATTGGTAGATGAGTCGTGCGATTTTACAGGTGCATCATTTGTCAATTCGGGCAGTATTTTACCTGCCAGTTGTTTGCCAAGTTCCACGCCCCACTGGTCAAAAGTGAAAATATTCCATATCACACCTTGCACAAATATTTTATGCTCATATAGCGCTATAAGGTTGCCAAGCGTTTGCGGAGTTATCTTTTTTATGAGGAACGAATTGGTAGGCCTGTTGCCTTTAAACACTTTAAAAGGCAACAATTTTTTAATTTCATCATTATTCTTGCCGGCCTTAACTAATTCCTCGCGCACTTCTTTTTCCGTTTTTCCAGTCATCAAAGCTTCCGTCTGCGCAAAAAAATTGCTAAGCAGTTTTGGATGATGGTCACCAATGGGGTTATGGCTTATAGCAGGTGCAATAAAGTCGCATGGTATTAACACCGTGCCCTGGTGAATAAGCTGGTAAAATGCGTGTTGCCCATTGGTGCCAGGTTCGCCCCAGATAACCGGCCCTGTTGAGTAGTTTACATCACTGCCATTGCGGTCAACATGCTTCCCGTTGCTTTCCATATTGCCCTGTTGAAAATAGGCGGCAAAGCGGCTCATGTATTGGTCGTATGGTAAAATGGCCTCTGTTTGTGAGCCAAAAAAATTGGTGTACCACAAACCCGTAAGCGCCATTATAACCGGGATATTGGAACTGAAATTCTCTTCTCTGAAATGTTCATCCGCTTCGTAAGCACCTTTAAGCAAAAGCTCAAAATTATCATACCCAATAGTCAAGGCTATAGATAACCCGATGGCACTCCATAAAGAGTAACGGCCGCCAACCCAATCCCAAAACACAAACATATTTTTAGGGTCGATGCCAAATTTAATTACATCTTTCTCATTGGTGCTTAAGGCCACAAAATGTTGCGCAATGTGCTGTTCATCTTTCGCTTGCTGTAAAAACCATTCCCTTGCCGTATTAGCATTTGTCATGGTTTCCTGTGTGGTAAATGTTTTGGATGCTATAAGAAAAATAGTTTCATCAGCTGTTACTTTTTTCAATGTTTCCGCTATGTGCGTACCGTCAACATTGCTTACAAAATAAGCCTGTACACCCTCCATCCAGTAAGGTTTAAGCGCTTCGGTAACCATCAAGGGGCCAAGGTCGCTGCCGCCAATACCAATATTTACAAAGTATTTTATTTTTTTACCGGTATAACCTTTCCAATCGCCGCTGTGCACCCGCGCGCAAAAATCTTTCATTTGCTGCTGTACCTTTTGTACTTCGGGCATCAGGTCTTTGCCTTCGCTGTAAACAGGCTTACCGGAAAAATTTCTTAATGCTGTGTGCAGTACAGACCGGCCTTCTGTTTCGTTTATCATATCGCCGCTAAACATGCATTCCGTGGCTTCTTTTATTTTGCATTCTTCCGCCAATTGCAAAAGCAACTGCATTGTTTTTGGGGTGATGATATTTTTTGAATAATCAAAGAGTATGTCGCCAAACTGGAGAGAAAATTTTTTAAACCTGTCCGCATCAGCAAACAGAGTCTTCATTTGGCTTCTGCTCATCTCTTCATCAAAATGCCTTTTCAGTAACAACCATGCCTGGGTAATTGTAGGATTAACTTTTGGTAACATGCACTTGTATTTGAGTCTTTATTTGAAATAAGTTAGCTAATCTGGAGGAACAAATTTAGTTTAATTTTGTTAAAAGAGCAGGCAGGGAAATCAATATCATTATAGGGTTAATCTGCCGGTTGTGGCCATCGTATTAGATGCGCCGCCAAAACCGCCCATTATTACAGCTTTGCCTTGTTTCCAGGCTATTTATTTGCCCAGTAATCAAATACCACTGCTTTGTCAAGATGCGGTTTTAATATCACTACAAATGCCTTGTGTGCAGGATCTACAAGGTAGTCATCCCTGTCTTTCTCACTGGTAAAGGTCACAAAAAAGCAGTGGCTCAACCCATCGTTCAGTTTTTCCGGGCTGTTATTGGTTCCCCATTCAAAGTCTTTTATGGTGGTTATCTTTTTGGGCAGCATGCCAAAGGCATCCACAATTTGCTTAATATCGGCTGGGGTGGTGCCATCTTTAAATTTAAATAATACTACGTGCCTTAATGTTGTTTGCATATTTGCCGTTTGTGCCTGTGATGAATAGACGCCCATGATAAATAACGCCGTAAGCGCAAGGATGATATTTTTTTTCATTCTGTTATTTTAGTAAACCTACATAATATTTCACATAAACGTTTTACTGCTGTGTTACTGTTTGCACTTCGTAAATGGGGCTGAAAAGATACACAAGCCCTGTTTTCACTTCTTTGCAGCGGTAGCGCTTACGCAGCCTTTCGCCTTTTTGAAAAACCCTTCCGTCCGGCGTTTTAAACATGGTATTTAAGGGCAGCTCTTCAAGCAGGTGCAAGTGCTCTTTTTTTGCATCATACTTTCTTAAAATACGCATCAGGCCTTCTTCTGCACAACTGCTTGCAGCAGGGTCGGTAAGCGATTTTCGCAAAGCGCTTCTTATATCTTCAGGAAAAACCTTATGCTCAACAAAAGTAGCTAGCAAACTGCCGTAAACCTGTTTCCATTCTTTGCCGTGCGACATTACACGGTGCCCATATTTTTCAAAGGTCAGCAAGTGTGCCAGCTCATGCAGCAGTGTAATTAAAAACGCATATTTGTTCAGGTTATGGTTTACTGTAATGCGGTGGTTTTTACCGGGGATGGCGTTCCTGTAATCGCCCAGCACGCTTTTGCGTTCTTTGGTTAGGGTAAGGTGAACTTTATGTTTGTGCAGGTATTCAACCACCTGTTCAAACGTACCCTCCGGCAAATAGGCCGCCAGGGCCTGCATGGGATGCTCAGTTTTTGCCATCTTTTCGCTGGTTCAATTGCAAAACAGCCCTTACTTCAATAACTGTATATAATACGTACAGGCCCATACCCACTGCTATTGCGTAAACGCTTCTGTTTGGGCCAGCGGTGAACAGGTATATGGCCAGCGCTACTATTATGGCCAGCAACTTTAATGCAGTAGCGCCCATTACACTTCTTACAAATACGTTAGGGTTAGCATTACGTGCCGCCTTTAGGTGCAGCAGCATGATAATAGCTGTAAGCATAAACAACAATGCATTAGCAGCGATTACCACTATATGGTCAATTTTTTTTGCATCAAGCTGGTTCCCCAAAAGCAAGGCCGAAGCCGTAATAGCTATAAATATTACGAATAGCCGGAGCATGAATTTTTGCTGAAAATTTTTCCGCATACTTTATTTTTCAGAAGTGTCTTTAACTGCTTTAATAAGAATTGCGATAAGTACCACCAAAGGTAATAGCCAGGTTAATATGGGTATGGGCGGGTGTATCCATTTATCCAGTTTTAAGCCTGCAAACACGGCAACGGCCAGCCCTGCCATTAGTTGAAATGCAAAACCTGCATATTGATAAAGCAATTTATTATTCCGCGGCTTTTTTTCTGTCATCTTTATTTTTCGTCATTTCTACAACATTACTGGCTGAAGAACCCATAGTGCATGTGCCATTGAAAGACACGGATGGCTCCATAGATATTTTGCCTGCGTTTACATCGCCGTGAATGGATGCATGCCCGCGAAGTGTAAGCAGGTCTTTAATAGTAATATTGCCACACACCTTACCTGTAACATCGGCCTGCAGCGCATTTATATCGCCCTCCACGGTTCCGTCTTCGCCCACCACCACTTTTGATGAACTTTTTATCGTGCCTACAAGCTTTCCGTCAATCCGGATATCGCCTTCGGTAATTATTTCGCCGCTTATCATCATTCCGGCGCCAATAAGGCTTGTTTTGCCTAATACGGGCACTTCAGCATTTGTTTTTTTAGAGAGGGTCAGCATGGTATATTGGTTTAATCGTTAGATCGATCCTGTTTGGGCACCGTTAAAGTGGTGGTGTCCTTTTGTAAAGCATTACCGTTCAGTACCTTCTTAATGTTCTCAAGGTACTGGTCTTTATACTGTAAAGCCTGTTCAAGTGAATCAGTTCTCATTTTAAGCCCTTGTAATTCCACCCTGTTTTCCCTGCCGGTACCATAACCAGGTATATAATACCTTAACGGTGTATAAATAAGCAGCGCAACCGTTAAGCTTACAAGCAGCACAAAAATAGTGCTTAATCCAATATACACACTTAACCGCGATAGCTTAAATGTAACCACTTCTTCGTAGGTGTCATCATTCATTACTACAAGGCGGTAACGGTTCTGAAGCCGTTTAAAGGTAGCATTTACATTAGCCTTCGCCATATATTAATTATTCGCTATAAAGGTAGCGTTTAAGTAATGGTTTAAAAAACAGATGGAAAAATAACTGTAATTTTAAAAATATTTTACCTTGTTTTGAGTTTATTAATAAGAATATTTGTTGCATGAACCCTGCTGTTGTTAGGCGCTTAATTACCATATTGCTGTGTTTTGTTGTATTGGATGGCTATTGCCAGCCTGGTACTACTGTTGAGTTAGACAAGCCTAAGCAATACCAGAACCGTACCCTTGCATCTGAAAAAACCGGCGATAAAAAGTTTAACCTTAAGCGGCATATTTACCAGAATATGGTAACGCACTACAATTATTATTTTAACGCCAATAACCACCTGAATGATATTATAGACAAAGCCAAGCTCAATTTCAGGGACGATTATACGCAATTACTGCCATTTTATAATTACAGCCTGGATGTTACCGCGCAGGACCAGGATATAGATTCAGTTATTTACAAGTGCAATGCCGGCATCTTTCTTCACGACCTGAGGAACGACTGGATTGACAACATGTACCTGCTGATGGGCAAAGCTTACTATTACCGCAAAAACTTTGATTCCGCCACTGCGGTTTTCCAATACATTAACTATGCATTTGCCCCAAAGGAGGATGGTTACTTTGTACCTATTGGCAGCAATGCCAGTAAAACGGAGGGGGTTTTTACTGTAGCTACCAAAGAGGATAGAAACATCGTTCAAAAACTTACCACGCAGCCGCCAAGCCGGAACGATGCGCTGCTATGGCAGGCTAAAAATTACACCGAAGCCGGCAAGTTTGGCGAAGCTGCAGGCTTGCTGCAGATTTTAAGAATTGACCCTCTTTTTCCCGCACGCCTGCAAACCGACCTGGATGAAGCGCTTGCCTATTGGTGCTACAAACAGAAAATGTACGATAGCGCAGCCGCCCATTTAAGCAAAGCTGTTACCAACGTTGAAAACAGGCAGGAACGCGCAAGGCGAGAGTTTTTAACCGCCCAGCTTTACCTGCTGGCAAATAATAATGAGGAAGCCATTAAATGGTACGACCGCGCTGCCGAACATACCCTCGACCCCGTTATGGAAGTGTACGCCAACCTCAACAGCATCAACGCTTACCCTGATAAATCTGACAGCCTGCTGCAGCAAAAAGTAAAAAACCTTTTAAAACTGGCCCACAAAGAGAAATACCTTACCAACCGCGACATTATATATTATGCCCTTGCGCAAATTGAGGTGCAGCGTAACGATATTCCCGATGCCAAACAGTACCTGCTTAAAAGCACCCAGTACAGTGTAACCAACCCGCAGCAAAAAAGTCGTTCGTTCCTCATGCTGGCAGACATTAGCTACGACACCAAAAATTTCATTCCTGCTAAAAACTATTACGACAGTATCGCTGCAAACTACCTGGCAACGGATGATGATAAAAACCGCGTACAACTGCGTATTGGCGCTTTAAAGATCATCACCCAGGGCCTTGCCGCAATTCATGTTGAGGACAGCCTGCAGGCAATAGCAGCTATGCCAAAAGCCGAGCAGGATATTGCCATCAAAAAGGCAGTAAAGCAATTGCGAAAACTACAGGGCCTTAAAGACGACGAAAACAGTACCCCTAACTTTAATCCCGCTATTAAAGGCGATGCCGCGACCAGCGACCTTTTTGCTTCTGCCCCTAACAACGGTAGTGCAACTACAGACTGGTATTTTAACAACCCCAACCTTAAGGGCCAGGGGTATAACTCATTCCGTACCCAATGGGGCAACCGCCCTAACGTGGATAATTGGCGCCGCCAGTCAGCCGTTGATAAATCCCTGGCTGTTAACAACGCCAAAAACCAGGCTAAACAGGATAGTATTGAAAATGCCGGCGGCGGCAGTAATGCAGGGCAGGCCAATAACTCGTCTTCTTACGATGCCTTGTATAAAAACCTGCCTGTAACGCCGGAATTGCTTAAAGCATCGAACGATAAAATAACTAAAGCACTGTTTACCAATGCACAGGCCTTTCAAAACAAGCTGGAAGATTACAGCGCAGCCATTGATACATACGATACACTTAACCTTAAATACCCTGGTAACAGCTACGAGGAAGAAGCCCTTTTTAACCTGTACTACTGTTATACTAAGTTGGGTCGGAACAAGCAGGCTGACTCTGTAAAATCGCTGATGGCCCGTAGCTTCCCAAAAGGTAAGTTTACCCAAACTATTCAAACTGGCCCTGTTGCCATTGTAAAGGCTACCGATGCTGCAACCCAAAAATACCATGACATCTATAACCTGTTCATTGAGGGCAGGTTTGAAGAGGCAAAGAACCAAAAAGCCACAGCCGACAGCATTTATGGCAAGAGCCACTGGACGCCGCAGTTGCTCTTCATCGAGGCCATCTATTACGTTTCCAAACGGCAGGACAGTGTGGCAATCAACAGGTTAAACAGCCTGTCTAAAATGTACCCTTCGTCCCCAATGGCTGCAAAAGCTGCCACCATGATAAGCGTGCTGCAGCGCCGTACGGAGATTGAGGGTTACTTAACCGCCCTGCAGATCACCCGCTTGCCCGAAGATGCACCCGCACCCATCGTATTTGCCACAACCCCCACCGAAACAACAACCAGTGTTAAATCGCCTGTAGCCAGGGTAAACAAGGATTCAGTTGCTAAGATATCCAATCCCGTGGCGCCCCTAAAGCTGGATACCATGAAAACCGCCACTGGTGTACTGCGTAAGTTTGAGTTTAACGCCGCTGATTCCCAATACGTTACCATATTGCTTGATAAGGTTGACCCCGTTTTTGCCACCGAGGCCGGCAATGCTTTTAACCGCTTTAACAGCACCACCTTTTATAGCCAGCGCCTTAAAACAACCACCACCAAACTGGATGACCGCTACAGCCTTGTATTGGTAGGCCCTTTTAAAGATGCCGCCACCGCTGTTGACTACGTAAACAAGGTGCGTCCTGTTAGCGGCAGCCGCATCGTGCCCTGGCTTGCCGCCGAAAAATACACCTTCACCATGATAAGCCCAACCAACCTTGCCCTGCTTAAAGATATTAAGGACGTGGATGGCTACAAGGCGCTTTTGCAAAAAGTACTGCCCGGCCAGTTTTAGGCTGTAAAAGGAAGCACCCGGGTAATACAAAGGAGGAAAAAGGAGGACGAGGGAGGAAAAAGGGGGAAAGCTTTTTGCGCCCTGTTTTTTTGTAACTGTTTGATA
>FTJK01003295.1_pt1 | contig 12349 bp, 12 predicted proteins | sample 1658811 | NCBI WGS metagenome assembly FTJK01 (sample SAMEA3914857, study PRJEB12502) | metagenome | biome: forest; material: soil | place: USA | collected 2011-06-22 | depth 0.1 m
TGCCATTGGCCCGCATGTGAAAATAACAGCACATTTCCACGTGGCTTATTTTGCCCAGCAACCCCGCATCTACAACGTTATTTTTTGCATCAATTATATGCGGCGTGCTTTTGCGTTGGGTACCTGCCTGCACTACCTTGTTGTACTTCCTTGCAGCGGCAACCATCGCTTCCCCCTCAATCACATCAACGCTTACCGGCTTTTGCACAAATACATGCGCGCCTGCCTGTAATGCGGCAATCGCCTGTAAAGCATGCCAGTGGTCGGGTGTTCCAATTAATACAATATCCAGTTTGTTATCGGCTAGTAGTTTGCGGTAATCGTTGTATAACAACGGTCTTTTTTTGCTTTTTTGCCGCATTGCTACCATATCGGCTGCATGCTCAAGCTGGTGCTTATCTACATCACACAGAGCCACTACTTCAACGGGCGATACCTGTATCAGCCTGAACAGGTCACTTTTGCCATACCAGCCTGTACCTATCAGCGCCACGCGCAGCCCTGCTGTGGGCTTATACAGCGGCATTCCATTGGCACGTAAAGCAGTAAGGGCAAGTGCGGCTGATGCCCCACCAATAAATTTGCGGCGGTTAATTTGCAGGTTGCTCATAATATGGCATTATTTAGCGGTTTATAACAGGGATGCAGATTAAAGATAAGATGAGTTAAGGATAAGCGGTGTAAGTTTTATCCGTATTGCGATAACCAGCAAGGTACCAGGGCGAAGTTGATTTAGCGCGGTTAAAAAGTAGAAAGAACGTTGAGTATGTAAAAGAAGCCATGCAAACCTTTATAACTAATATAATCATTCCAAAACCAGGCCTGTTAAATTCACCCGGTTTTGGAATGGTGTGTTTTGCCATTATCTTAATCTTCTTTAGTTTTTGGCTTCAAAAATATCAGCTGCCCGTAATGATTGGCAAGATGGTTAGTGCGGTTCATCAATAAATTTAACTTGTTGCGGTGCGGCTCTTTTGCAAAATCTTCTTCCGAAACTGAACTGTGCCTTGTAAACCAATCCGGGGGCTGCATTGCTGCAAAATAATCCCCTAAGGTGCTGTGTACCGTAACCCAGTACGTTCTTAATGTTGGCACATCCGGCATATCAAGTCCGCTCTTGTCAGGGTTCTTTAAAAAAGCTTCATCCAATTGCGGGTAAAGCCTTTCGCCCAGGCTAAAAAGTTCAATCATCCGGTCATGCACCGCTACCAGGTGGCCTAGCAAATAGGTGCCGGTATTTCTTCCGGGTGCTACCTCGGTTTGTATTCCTTCATCTGTAAGGCTGCTGAATATGTCCCCCGTTCTTTTAACGTAAGTATTCCATGCGTCTAAAGCCATTTTTACAAATAATTGCTGCTCTGCCATATTGCTTGGTTTTATTTATGTTGAATAATGTTTGCCGGTAAAATTACAATATGGATTTGTAACAGCGCACCTGGATTTAAAGTAAACAAAAATATAACCTGCCATGCTGCAACAGCTAACTGGAACGGTTTATGTATTATTTATGGTGTAAAGCAAATGATATGAAAAATTTGTTCGCAATAGCGCTTATTGCGTTGGTTTTTGCCTGCAACAACAGGCAAAAGGCCAGCCCAGATAGCGAGGCTAATAATGCAATTGTAAATGAAGGAGGGGATGCGAACGACAGTCTTGCAGGCGGCAAAAAGCTTATTGGCGGCAACGATTGCTCCGGTTGTCATAATACAAGCACCAATTTAACGGGGCCGCCCTTTATGGACATCTCAAAAAGGTACCCCAATGCTTCCGGTGTTGCTGAAAATCTTGCACATAGTATCATAAGCGGCAGCAAAGGGGTTTTTCAAAATGTGCATGAAATGCCCCCTCACCCCGCCATAAAGTTTTCTGATGCTGTAAAAATGGCCACGTATATTCTTTCGTTGAAAGACCAGGCAAAAAGGGATTCGCTCAACAGCGTAAGATAGGCTGCTATGTTGCAAGGCATGTTACTTTTTTGCCAACTGAAATACGGCCAGCATATCCTCTTCACTCAATTCAAAATCGAATACCTGCAGATTTTCCAGGCTGTGTTTTTCTGAACCCGCTTTGGGTATCGCCGCTACATTATCCTGCTGCAACAGCCAGCGCAGCACTATTTGGCTTGCTGTTTTTTGATACTTGCCGGCAAGTTTTTTTATTATCGCCTCGTGTAACACTGTGCCGCGCGCCAAAGGGCTATACGCTGTTAACAACATATTCTGCCCGCGCATATATTGCAATAAAATGTTGTTGTTATTATAGGGCGAATATTCAACCTGGTTGCAAAATATTGGCGCCTGAGCCTGTGCCTTTTGCAGTTGGCTAAGCGAAAAATTACTTACACCAACATGTTTTGCATATTGCAGGTGCAGGCATTCGCTCAGCAGTTCCGTTGCCAGGCGGTTGGTATCGTCATCGGCCGGCCAGTGGAGTAAAAGCAAATCCACGTTATCAACTCTCAACCTCTTTAAACTGCTCTCAACTGAAGGTATAAATTTCTTCTTGCTAAAATTGGACGGCCATACCTTGGTGGTAATAAAAATATCCGCGCGGTTGATACCGCAGTTTATTATCGCATTTCCAACCACATCTTCGTTGCCATACATTTCAGCAGTATCAATATGCCTGTAACCCAGGGCCAACGCCTGCTCAATAGTTTTTTCACCTTCCCTCCCGGTAAGCCGGTAAGTGCCCAGGCCCAGCGCGGGAACCTCTGCGTTGCCGATAGACAATATTTTTTGATCCATAGTATATTGCACCCAAATTGAGTGCCGCTAAAATAAAACTTAATTTTTATAGCTATATATGAACGACGCTTTGGGCAACGCATTAGGAGATTATTATCACAACAACTTACCCGGCAAATTGTGGATTCATAATAAATACGGGCCAAAGGAAGAAATGCCGGTTGAAACCTATTTCCGGCAGGAAACGGATATGCCCAGGCTTGAAAAAGTTGCCTTGCTGGCATGCCGCGGAAAGGTGCTTGACATAGGCGCAGGCGCCGGCAGCCATTCGCTGGCGCTTCAGCAAAAAGGGCTGGATGTTACCGCGCTTGACATATCGCCCAATGCGGTAGAAGTAATGAAACTGCGCGGTGTAAAAAAGGCGGTTTGCCTTGATGTTTTTAATTACACGGAAGAACGGTTTGATACCATTTTGTTATTGATGAATGGTATTGGTTTAACAGGCACCATTACAAAACTGCGTATGTTTTTGCAGCATGTAAAAAAACTGTTACAACCGGGCGGCCAGCTTATATTCGATTCTTCTGACATTGCTTACCTGTATGAAGGAAATATTCCGATTATGGAAAATTATTACGGGGAGATAACGTATGAATACGAATATAAAAATAAAAGATCAGGATGGTTTAGCTGGTTGTATATTGATAAAAAAACGCTCACTAAGATAGTGCGTTCCGAAGGCTGGAGATCAGAAATATTGTTTGAAGATAGTTTCGATCAATATCTTGTCAGGCTATACCTGGACAAATGATTAAACTCCTGTATCAGCACAAAAAATCCGTGGTGTTGGGTATGTAAATCATCGGTTTATCGGTATAACTTTCCGGTGAAAAACGTACGTTATGCTTAAATACCCGGCCACCTTGCTTTTTACAGCAATATCTTTTTTGAGCAGCCAGGCTCAAACCACGGCCAAAGAATGGTACGACAAGGGGATATCTTTAAAAAAAGACGAAAGCTATAAGGAGGCTATTAATGCTTTTAAAAAAGCCACGGAACTGCAGGTAAACTATGCTGACGCCCTGCACCAGTTGGGGTGGTGCTACAATGAGCAGGAATTATTCAGTGATGCTGTTGATGCATTACTGAAAGAATATAATGCAGGCCCTAATGACCAGGCGGCCAATTGTTTTGAACTGGGCTATGCTTATGAAGAATTGGCTGATTACGACAAGGCGATGACGAATATTAATAAAGCTATTGATATAGATAATAAATATGCATCTGCATATAAGGTAAGGGGGAACATCAACTTCAAGCTTAAAAAGTATGATAAAGTACTGCAGGATTTTAGTAAATATGAAGAATTTGCAGACGACGATGATAAAGATGATGCTGACTATTACTATACTAAAGGGTGGGTGCAGAACGATCAAAAAAACTACACAGATGCTGTGAAATCGTTGAAGGACGCCGTTGAGATTGATAAAAGATTTGCAGATGCTTTTACTGAATTGGCGTTTGCTGAATTTAAATTGGGGTTGAATGATGACGCAATACAGCATTACCGCGTTGCCATAGCACTGAAACCGGAAGATTATCATCCTGTTCTTGGTATTGCCGATGTTTATTATGACAATATAAAAAATTTCGATTCCGCCATTGTGTACTACCAGTCTGGCACTGTGCTTAACCCGAAAAAAGAAACTGCACTTTACCGCCTTGGCTGGTGTTATAACGACAGGAAAAGATATGCGGATGCCATCCCGCCACTTGAAGCAGCGCTTGCACTGAACCCCGGTTACCAGGATGCCAAAAAAGAGCTTGGTTATGCTTATTATAAACAAAAAAGGCTTGATGATGCCCTGTCGATATTTGAGCCGATGATAAGCAGCTACTCCAGTGATGAGTTAAGCCGGTACTACGCAGGCTTTTGTTATTATCTTAAACATGACCAGGAGAGCCTTAAAAGAATGATTTCTGATCTAAAAGCCCTCAATTCAACCCGCTACGTGGAAACGCTGACCAAGTATGTAAAATAACTATTTTCAACTGCGGCACCGGTATACATCCCCATTTTTTAAACACCGGTAATAAATTTACCCACTACGGCCAATGCCATTAGGTTAAGGGATTTTTACTCCACATGTATGGATTTGTGGAAACACAAATCTGGGCGGGATCCGCCCGCGATGGTGTCTTCACCATCGCATATGATGGCGTAACTTAATAACTTACGCCTCCGGCGTCGTTGCTGTGTGCCGGCAGCAGCATCCAACCAGGTAACTAATAGGCTGGACACCAATAATTTATCCTCCCGTCTACAGGCAAAATATCTAATCAACAGTTTTAGCAAAGCATTTAAAAAAAAGGTTAATCTTTTTTTAAGATTTCAAAACTAAAACCCTTTTGCCACCGTATGTCCCTTTATAACCATTGTTTTTTAAACTAAACTGTTGATTTTTCTTCTGTTGTTAAACCTTGCCTGTATGCATCAAAATTTTAAAACAATTAAACCAGTTATTTTATGAGATTAAAAATTTTCCAATTCAAAGTATGGAAACTTTGTTTGATTATTCCATTGGGGATATTATTAAGTTTCCATGCAAATGCCTCCTCGCACCGGGAAGCACCCTTAATTTCCAACGACCCCCTGGCCGACAATACTGACTTGTATGCCTTCCGCAGCCCGGATGATACAAGCACAGTAACAATCATTGCCAACTATATTCCTTTCGAATCACCGGAGGGCGGGCCTAACTACTACAACTTTGGAACTGATGTGCGTTATGAGATACATATAAAAAATAATGCTGCTACAAAGGGCGACGATATTACGTACAGGTTTACTTTCAGGCAGCGTAACCAGGACCCCACTACATTTTTTAATATCAGGCTTGGCAAGCAAAACCTGCTTACAACCTATACTTGCGAAAAAAGTGTAGGCGGCGGGCCATTTATAAGCATTTTGGTCAATGGGTCAGTACCACCGCCTAACATTGGGCCACGCTCAATTGAAAATAGTACCGTCGGGCTAGGCAGGGACTATAGCTATTACATGAACCACGCTGTAGGCAAAGCTTCCACGGGCGAAACAGTATTTTGCGGGCCTGTTGACGATCCGTTCTTTGTTGACCTTGCCGGTGCTTTTGACGTTGGCAATTTCAGGCCTGACGGAAATTCTACCAATGCGCCAAAAGATGGGCTTGCACGGTTTAATGTACATTCAATAGCCCTTAAAATTCCAATAAACCTTTTACAAAAGGATGGAAAAACAACCGCACAGGCAACCAGCATTTTAGACCCAAATTTTGTTATCGGGGTATATGCTTCTGCCAGCCGCGCGATGATAAAAACACTTAATGGCGACGGCACAAATTCCGACAGCGGCAACTGGGTTCAGGTATCACGCCTGGGCATGCCTTTAACCAACGAGGTTGTTATCCCGGTTGGATCAAAAGATAAGTGGAATGCAACAGCGCCAACAAGCGACCTGCAGTTTGCTTCTTATTTTGAAAATCCTGAGCTGGCTTTATACATGGACGACTCTCAATTTGGTACTGCAGTGCCATCAATGAATGCGCTGCGTATTCAAAAAAATTCATTGGGCTCATTCGATTTCAGGAATGGTAAACAAGGCTTATTTCCACTCAAAGGGTCACCGGCTGTTGCAGGCACAGCGCTGGATGACGCGATATTTGGTAATATATTATTGCCCGACAACCATAGCCCCCGTGCTGTGGACCTGTTGCCCATATTTTACACCGGTGTGCCTAACCTAAGGCCATACCAGCTTGCAACTGGTAAAGCCGGTAACCCGCTGGCAGCAGGCAAACCATTTATTAATAACTTTCTGCCAACGCTTGGCGATTTGCTCAGGCTTAACATGGCCGTACCCGTTACGCCGCGCAGGTCTGCTGATTTCAGCTCGCTGGGTATTGTAAAAGCAGCGGTACTTGGCCTTACTGATCCAAGGTTTAACGGCAATGCAGGTTTACAGTTTATTCCTAATATGGATGGCTTCCCCAACGGCAGAAGGCTGGAAGACGATGTTACAACGATAGAACTGCAGGCGGTATCAGGCGTTGCCCTTGCCGCTATTGGCTTATGGTATGATGATTTTACACCCGGCTCAAGCCCAAGCCCTGTTACACAAAACCTTATTAATGTACTTTCTTTTAGTGGAGGGGTTACGCATAACGATACCACCTTCAGGCAATCGTTCCCTTATGAGCAAACGCCATGGAGAGGATATAACCATTCAACACAACCAAGGTTTTAATACACTAAAAAATAATGTATGAAAAAAATTATAAACATCTTTTTAGCAGCTTTGGTTTGCGTTGCTTTTAATCAAACTGCTGTATTTGCTTCCTCGCACCGCGAAGCGCCTTTGATATCAACTGACCCGCTGGCGGATAATACAGATCTGTATGCATTCAGAAGCCCCGGCGATTCAAGCAAAATAATCCTGATAGCCAACTATATACCATTCGAGCATCCTGCAGGGGGGCCAAACTGGTATAGTTTCGGTGAGAAAATACGCTACGAGATACACATAAAAAACAATGCAACAACTCCAGGTGACGATATCACCTACAGGTTTCTGTTTACTAATACAAACGAAGACCCAACTACCTTTTTCAACATCAGGCTGGGCAAGCAAAACGGAAAAGGCACCTATAAAGTGCAGCGCAGCATGGATGGTGGTAAAACGTTTATCACGATTGGGGACGGTGTTGTAGCGCCGCCAAACATAGGCCCGCGGTCAATTCAAAGTGGCGTAGGCTTAGGCGCAGCAAGGTATGATGCTGTTATGTACAATGCCATAAAGAAATGTAAAACAGGAGAGAGGGTTTATTGCGGCCCTGCTGATGACCCCTTCTTTGTTGACTTAGGCGGTGCTTTTGATGTGGGTGGCTTCAGGCAGCCCGGCGTAGATGGCCTCGCTAAGTTTAATTGCCATTCTATTTGTGTGGAAGTACCAATATCCACTTTGCAAAAAGATGGAAAAACAACCGCGCAGGCAACAAGCATTTTAGACCCCAATTTTGTAATAGGTGTTTATGCTTCTGCCAGCCGTAAAAAAATAACAACTTTTGATTCTGCATCAGCAAGCTATATTTCAGCCAGCGATGCATGGGTACAGGTTTCACGCCTGGGCATGCCATTAACCAACGAAGTGATAATACCCGTTGGCTCAAAAGATAAATGGAACGCTACGTCAATTAAAAACGACCTGCAGTTTGCCCCTTATTTTGAAAACCCAGAGTTGGGCCTGTATATGGACGATTCACAGTTTGGCACTGCTGTACCAGGTTTAAAGGCATTGCGCATTCAGTCAAATTCATTGGGTTCTTTTGACTTCAGGAACGGAAAAGCGGGTTTATTCTCGCTTAAAGGTTCTCCGGCAGTTGCAGGTACAGCCCTTGATGATGCAATATTTGGTAATATCTTATTGCCAGATAACCATAGCCCGCGCGCTGTTGACCTGTTGCCAATATTTTATACAGGCGTACCTAACTTGGCGCCTTATCAACTGGCAACCGGTAAAGGCGGCAACCCGCTTGCCGCAGGTAAACCATTCATCAATAATTTTCTGCCCACACTTAACGACATGCTGCGGTTAAACATGGCTGTTCCGGTTACACCGCGTAATTCACCAGACTTCAGTTCCGATGGTATTATAAATGCCGCTGTATTAGGATTGACCGACGCACGGTTTAACGGCAATACAAGCATACAGTTTATACCCAATATGGATGGATTCCCTAACGGAAGAAGGCTGGAAGATGATGTAACAACCATTGAACTGCAGGCTGTATCGGGTGTGGCCCTTGCCGCAATCGGTTTGTGGTATGATGATTATACTTCAGGCAGCCCTGTAACACCGGACCTGGTTAAGGTATTAACTTTTAATGCGGGGGTTACACACAATGATACAACCTTCAAAAAATCATTCCCCTTTGTACAGGCGCCATGGAGAGGATTTAACGGGCCGGGTTATACAGGGCCGGTAAGTGCTCCGTTACTTCCGGGTAAACTAACGTTTAATGCCGATAAAGGGGAGCAGGCCGTTAATTTGCGCTGGCAGGTGGATAATGAACCAGCCGGAACCGACCATTACAATGTGGAAGCAAGTACTGATGGCGTTATATTCACAACCATCGGTGCCGTTAAAGCTTCCGGCGGTTTAAAAAATACGTATGCACTGGTAGATTCAAAGCCTTTGCTGGAAAAAATAAATTATTACCGCATCAAGCAGGTTAGTGCGGGTGGAAACTTCACTTACTCACCTGTAAAGGCAGTTGAATTTTCATCCAGATTTGCAATAACCATTACTCCAAATCCTGCGCACAGTTATTTAAATGTTTATGCGCCGCAGGAAGGTACACAGGTTAACATATACGATGTATCAGGCAGGTTACTTACTACCAAAAAAGTATCTAACGGCAGCGCCGTGTTTAGTGTAGCAAGCTATGCTAAGGGTATTTATACAGTAGTGGCAAAAGATAAGAATGGCAAAAATATTGAAACGCAAAAAATTGTAGTAGAATAGAAATCCTTTTTAATATTTAATACGTTATTATATTAGCTGACATTGCCCTGCATAAGCGGGGCAATGTTCGGTATAGGGCTTGCTTAGCAAACTCTTTGTTACCTTTATAAGGCTTTGCCAAAACTTAAATTCCACTTAAATGAAAAAGAACCAGATCTACCTGCTTGCCATCGGTATTTTTATTATTGCTGTTGCCGGGATAATATTTAACTATAATCACAAGAAAACAGAACAGGCCAATATGGAATATGGCCTTGTTGAAAGAAAAGGTTTGCCCGATACCACCAAAGAATGGAAAGGTACACAGGCACGTGCAAACGCCCTGCTTGCAGCAATAAGAAAAAACCCTGACGATACCGCATCCGAAATAAGATTAGCCGCATTGTTTATACAGGAGGCCCGTATAACAGGCAATTTTGTTTACTACGATATGGCTGCCATGAAATATGTAAACAACATACTGGCCATTCACCCTGAAAGCTTTAATGCACTTGTTTTTAAATCACTCATTTACCTGTCGCAGCACCACTTTGCCGATGGCCTTGTAATTGCGCACCAGGCTCAACAGGTAAACCCATACAATGCTTATGTGTATGGCTTGCTGGTTGATGGTAATGTTGAGATGGGCAACTATGACAGCGCCGTAGCTTATGCAGATAAAATGGTTTCTATACGCCCCGACCTTACATCTTATTCACGCGTTTCTTATTTGCGGGAGATATTTGGCGATTATAAGGGTGCTATTGAGGCAATGAAGATGGCGGTAACAGCAGGTGGCCAGGGCGATGAATATACAGAGTGGACAAGATACCAGCTTGCCAGCCTGTATGAAAAAACAGGGGATTTTAAAACTGCCGACACATTGTACAATATGTCGCTAAACCTGCGTCCGGATTACGCTTACGCTATGGCAGGGCTTGCACGCGTTGCGATGGCCGCAAATGACTACAATAAAGCGATAGCATATTATGAAAAAGCCGATTCAGTAGTTACAGACTATTCGATGAAGGAAGCTTTATCTGACCTGTATCAAATTACAGGGCAGAAAGATAAGGCAGAAACAGTGGCCAATAAAGCTGTAGATGAACTTAGCGCCGATGCCCAGGCCGGCAATAAGGATAATAACATTGGCCACTATGCGGACCGTGAACTGGCTTACGCTTACCTTAAAGTTAACAACAAGGATAAGGCGCTGGAGCATGCCCTGCTTGAGTATAACCGCAGGCCTGATAACATTGATGTAAATGAAACGGTTGCATGGGTGTATTACAATATGGGTGATCATGCCAAAGCGCTGCCCTATATAAAAATTGCCTTAAGAACGCATTCAAAAAACCCGGTGTTGCTAAGCCGGGCGGCATTGATATTCTACAAAACGGGAGACAGGGTACAGGCAAAAATGTTGCTGGCACAAACATCGCCTAATAACCCTTATATAGACAGGCCTTTGATGAAAGAGACTGCTGCAATAATGCCTGAACTGGCTGCCAAATAATTTACTGATGCAGCAACTAAAATTTCCTGTAAAAGCATTTTTGCTTGTACTGGTTTTATTAATGTACGCAACGGTGCAGGTATATGCGCACACCATAAATTATGTGCTTGAAAAAGCCCCGCCGGGCAATGTGGCCTGGTATTATCTTAAGCTTGGCTTCAGCCATATTATTCCAAACGGGTTTGACCATATTTTATTTGTGTGCGGCCTTTGCCTGCTGAGTAAAAAGGTGAAGATAATATTGTGGCAGGCAACTGCTTTTACCGTAGCGCACTCTATTACACTTGCTATGAGCATGAAAGGGCTGGTGGTAGCGCCCAGCGCAGTGGTTGAGCCTATTATAGCCCTGTCAATCCTGTTTGTTGCCATAGAAAACCTGCTGCTTACTGAGTTAAAGCCGTGGCGGATACTCATTGTATTCATGTTCGGCCTTATTCATGGTATGGGGTTCGCGAGTGCATTAAACGAGATAGGTTTGCCCCGAAACCAATTTGCACTATCTATACTTTCTTTCAACGTAGGTGTTGAAATAGGGCAGGTAACGGTTATTGTTGCCATGTTTGGATTAATAATTATCCCGCTGGGCAAAATAGAAGATTACCGGAAAAAGGTTGTTTTTCCGCTGTCAGCATTAATCGGGCTGGTGGCATTGTATTGGACTATTCAAAGAGTGTTTTTTGTATAGGGTGCTGCGTTTTTCCTTAGCGTTTAACAATTCTTTCTAACCATACCGCAAGAGGGTTTTGCCCAGGTACATCCAATAGTAATGTATTAAAAAACACCTGGCCCATGATGCAAAATCATGGGCCAGGTAGTGCAATATATTATCATGCGGATTCAAGCGCGGCTAACATTACCGCATTGAATAAGGAGGGCTGATAAAATTACAGGTGCGACTGTATTTTTTTATCCAGCACAGCTTTTGGCGCTGCGCCTATTTGTTTGTCTACTACTTTACCACCTTTAATAAAAAGAATGGCGGGTATTGAAGTTATACCATAATTAACGCTTACGTTAGGATTATGGTCAACATTTAGCTTGCCTATGTTAACCTTACCATTGTATTCTTTTGACAATTCTTCAATCACTGGCCCGATTGCGCGGCAAGGCCCGCACCATTCTGCCCAAAAATCCACAACTGTTAATTTATCGCTGTCCAAAACTGAGTTTTGAAAGTTTGCGTCTGTAAACTCTAAAGCCATAGTTTTTATATTTAGATTTATTGATTAATTACGTGTATAAACATCAAAATTAACTCCAAAATGCTGAACTGGCTAATTTGACTTATCAACGGTGACAATACCGACGGTGAAAGCGCGCAAACCTGACAAGGGGGCAGGAGATTGGTTGGTTGAAAGAGAAAATGGCATGCAGCAGGGCTAGTGCTAATTAGTTGATTAGTTTATTGGTAAAAATGCCTGGAAATGCTGAAAATAAGCACGTTGTCTAAAATTCTGCTTTATAAAAAATCGCTCCGGGAATTGGTTAAAACGGAAAAAAAGCGCGTATTGTTTATGCCTTAAGTTTATCTCTATGAGGTATAGATGATATCTATATCATACTGAAAACCGGGCATTTTCCATTGGGTTAACTAATCAACCAATCAAC
>FTJK01004567.1_pt1 | contig 12309 bp, 10 predicted proteins | sample 1658811 | NCBI WGS metagenome assembly FTJK01 (sample SAMEA3914857, study PRJEB12502) | metagenome | biome: forest; material: soil | place: USA | collected 2011-06-22 | depth 0.1 m
AGATAAAACCCGGCTGGAACGGCAACCTGAGTTTAAAAAACTTGCAATTAATTTGCCCGTTATTGAAAGCAAGATGAGTGGGCATTAGATCATAACATTCGTGTATCCTGCCTCCTCATTCTCCCAACTCAATCCATACCGGTGCATGGTCGCTGCTCTTTTCCCAGCCGCGTACATTACGGTCAACACCGGCGGCGGTAAGACGGCTTGCCACCTGCGGGCTAAGCAAAAAATGGTCAATACGCAATCCGGCATTACGGCTGTATGCGTCCCTGAAATAATCCCAAAATGTATAGATGGTTTCGTTCGGGTATAGTTTTCGTATCGCATCAGTCCAGCCCTGGTCCACAAGGTTTTTGAAGGCTGCTCTGGTTTCCGGGCGAAACAATGCATCATCCACCCAGCGCTCGGGTTTATATACATCCTGCTCAGTGGGCATAACATTGTAGTCGCCGGTAATTATTACCGGTACATTTTGGGCCAGCAAGGTTTTCGCGTGTTCCGTCAGCCGCTTAAACCACCCCAGTTTATAATCGAATTTTGGCCCCGGCGCAGGGTTGCCGTTCGGCAGGTACAGCCCTCCGATAATAATGCCATTAACCTTTGCTTCAATATAGCGGCTGTGCAGGTCTTCTGGGTCGCCGGGCAACGCCCGCCTTATTTCCTCGGGTTGCCCAACGCGTGAAAGAATGGCGACACCATTCCAGCTTTTTTGGCCATGCCATATAGCCTGGTAGCCCGCATCCTGTATCGCCTGGAGTGGAAAGTTTTCCTGCGGTGCTTTTAGCTCCTGCAGGCAGGCAACATCGGGTTGGCTTTCCTGCAGCCAGCGCAGTAATATGGGTAGATGCCCGTTAACGCCGTTTATATTATAGGTGGCTATTTTCATACGAAAATTGATTGATTTTATTCCTCAAGATAGTTATAAATATTAAACTTTTTTTAAGGGAGCAATACTTAGCATGACGATCTGCCTTATTACTCAAGCTGGTCTTTCCTCACTAAGAAAGTAAACCCTTCAACATTAAACAGCAACGCCGATCGTGCAAAGGAATAACCAGCGACGGAGGCAGCCTCCACTCCCTTTATTTTGCCGCTTGTTATTTGCGCAAAAGCATCTTGAAGTTTAATTAACTGGCCCGGTTGAACAACAGGTGTATTATGCGCGGGGAAGAGCAGCTTTAACCGTGGTGCAAGCGAAGCCAGCTTGCCAATGCTTTTGCTGTAAGCCTGCACATCGGTACCTTCGGCAAAAAGCCAGATGGGGCCATCGTAAAATGTATCGCCGGTAAATAAATAGCCGTTTTGTTTGTCAAACAAAGCAATGGCATCCGGCGCATGGCCGGGCACGGCAATTACTTCAAGCTGCCTACCGCCAAGATTGATGTTGTAACCATCAGTTATAAACCTGTTTATTTTAAAAGGCTGTATGTGGTAGTTAGCAGTATCTGCATGCGGCAATTTATCTATGCAAAACGCTGCCGGTGTAACTTCATCTTTTACCACCTCGTGCGCCCAACCGTTTTGCGCATTATGTACGGTATAGGGTGTTTGCATGGCCAGTATATTATTAAACTCTGCATTGCCGCCAATATGGTCGTAGTGCGTGTGAGAATTTAACACAATTACAGGCAGGCTGGTTAATTCTTTTACTAACGATGAAATAGAATCCAGCCCCATGCCGGTATCAAACAACAACGCTTTTTCACCGCCCGTAATTAAATAAGAAATTACTTCCTGGTAATTGTAAGGCTCCACAATAGCGTACACATTGTTGCCTGCGCTATACACTTTAAACCAGGGGCGGCTGGTGTGCACTTCATTCAGTGTGCTAAACTGCGGGCGGGGCTTTTGGCTGCACCAGCTAACAGGTTGATTTGTTTGGGCATTACTTTCCATAAGCGATGAGACGATTATTATTGCAAGGAGAAACAATTTAAGCATATTGGAAAAGTTACATAAGAAGCTGTGTTATAAAGTTAAATTTAACTGTAACATGATTGATTTTATATCATCATCCTGTAAACAATAAAGCCTGACCGCTCCGCCACCTTATCATATAGTTGCCGTGCAACAGCGTTGGTTTCGTGTGTTTGCCAGTACAGGCGGCTGCACCCGGCAATTGCGGCTTGTTTGTAAACTTCTTCAATCAAAAGCCTTGCAACCCCTTTGCCGCGTTCAGTTTCTGTGGTGAACAAATCCTGTAAATAACAGGGTGGTTCAATCGTAATAGTGCTTCTGTGAAAAAGGTAGTTCGCAATGCCCACCAGTTTTCCTTCGCTCTCGGCAACCAGCGCATGCACCGGCTCGTAAGCATCAAAAAAACGCGACCAGGTAGTTTGTATTATTTCAGCAGGAAGCGCAGTAGGCCCGCTGCGGCCATAAAAAGCGTTATAACCTGCCCATAAAACAAGCCATTCGTTGTAATCTTGTAAAGCTATTGGCCGGATAGTAATGTTACTTGACATTATATTGTTTTTTCTTTCTGCGGAAAACTGCACATAAAAGTAATTAAATGCGTGAAGCGAACATATATTAGAAAGTGTATTTAAAATTTCCGCTTAAATATGTGCCTCACTTGTAACCTGTAACGGGAGATTACAAGTCATCAATCCGCACCGTATTTCCTTAAGCATTGAATTCTCCAATATCTCCTCATGTATTTCCTTGAACATTGAGTGTCGAGCATAGATTATTGAATATTTTTTCCTTAAACTAATAGAGTAATCAACTGCTCAATCACTCCATCCCCCTAAAACTTCCTCTTATTAATCAACGCCATAAAACCGTCCTTGAATTTCTCGCCAATGGCTATGCGTTTGTCAGCTATAAAAATATGATTGTCTTCTATTTTAACCAGCAGCCGGCTGTTGATGATGTAGGAATTATGCACGCGTATAAATGGCGGCGAAAGCTGCTCTTCAATATCTTTCAGGCGGCGGTAAATAAGTATCTGTTCATGCCCCGTAACCAGTCTTACATACTCCTTCTCTCCCTCAAAATACAGAATGTCCTGCACCAAAATATTTCGCACCACCTTGCCCGATTTTACAAAAAAGTATTCGCCTCCAGGGGCGGCAGGTACCGGAGTTTCAGCGGTATGCTTACCAAACCATGATTCTATTTTTTGCACGCTTGCCAAAAAACGTTTTAAGGTAACCGGCTTCAGCAGGTAATCAATTGTTTCAAATGTATAGCTCTCTGCCGCGTATTCCGAATAGGCGGTTGTAAATACAATTTTCGTTTGTTGCGGCAGCAGGGCTGCAAGCTCCATGCCCGAAAGGCGCGGCATATTAATATCCAAAAAAATAAAATCAACCTTATTATTTTTTAAAAACGCCAGGGCTTCCAGGGCATCGTAGCATTTTGCGGATAAGTTCCACTGTGTTGTTTGCTTTATTAATACCTCCAGCAGGTTAACCGCGTTGGGCTCATCATCCACTATTATACAGGTTAAATTCATGCTACAGGTATCTTTAAATATGCGGTGAACAATCTGTCTCCTTTATCAATATGCAGTTGAAAATTTTCCTTGTACAGCAAGGTAAGCCTTTGTGTTAAATTTGCTATGCCAAAGCCATGCGCCTGCTTGTCTAACGGCACACTGTGCGTGCTGTTACTGGTTGTGAAGGTTAAATAGCCATCCTGCTGCACAAGCGATATATGAATACGGTTTTCTGTACTGGATTTATCAATACCGTGTTTAAAAATATTTTCTACAAACGTCATCAGCAGCATGGGTGGTATGCGCAGGCCCTGGTTGTAAGCTTTATCAAAAGTAATTTGCACGCCATGCCGTATGCGTATTTTTTCCAGTTCAATATAATTCTCAATAAATTCTACTTCAGTAGCTATGGGTACTTCGTCCTTGGGGCTTTCATCCACAAAATATCGCAGAATGTCTGATAAGCGCTCTATCAGTCCTGCTGTACGCGGCGCTTCCAGGTAAGCTTCGTAATAAATATTGTTCAGGGTATTAAATAAAAAATGTGGCTGCACCTGCGATTTTAGCAGGTTAAGTTCGGCCTGGCTTTTTTGCACCTGTATTTCTTCGGCATGCTGTTTTATGGTGAAGTATGCAATGGCTATGCGGAACACATGGCTTAGTACAAATATTAAGAGGCCGCCCGGTACGTAACCAAACAGCCGGCCCAGTGTAACAGGGCTTGCCTTATAAATATCAAAATATGTGTACAGCAATATAGTGGTGTACCCGCGCAGCATACCTGTTGCCGTTAAAAAAATGGCCGCCAAAACTACATACCATGCACGCCTGCCTGTATTATAAAATGCCGGGTACAGCAACAGGATATTGCCATAGATAATAACGGCATAAAACACTGCATTAATGAGCGCATATATAGCCGATTGAAGGAAGCCGTCCATTGGAAGCATTGAAAAAAACGTAAGCAACAACACCAATACCCATATAAGTACCTGCAACTGCACAATAGCCGGCTTTGTTTTAAGTGACACCATAGCCAAAAGTAACGCGCTTTTTAACTAAAGCGTACTGCATTAAACAAACGCCCTGCATTATTCAATAAACGCCTGTAAAAATTAAACCGCAGGCAAAAACAGGCGCTGTTGAATAAGCGGCCCTGTGCACTAAAAATACAATACCCTAGGTTGAATGTGTTTTTTGTGCAGTTATTTAAACGGCAGCTTTGGTTTGTAAACTAAAAACACACCATGGCAGGCACACAACCGTTTAAAGTAATAATATTAACCGCTGTAATTTTTGCGGGCATTACCACTTGCATACACGCGCAAAACAAAGGCGCAGTAACGGGTGTTATTAAAGATGCCATTAGCCACACGCCTATTGGCTATGCAACCCTGCACATCACTGATAGCAGCACACGCAGTACGGTTAGGCAAACGCAGGCAGATGTAAATGGTAATTTTGTGATCGATTACCTGCCCCATGGCCTGTTTGCCCTGCAGGTAAGCTTTGTCGGTTACGAAACACTGGATATTGAAAGCATAATCATTACCCCTGGAAATGATACAGTAAACCTCGGCACCATAAACCTGTACTTGGCAAAAGACAATGTATTAAGCCGGGTAACGGTAACTACCCAAAAGGGCATACTGCAAAATGTTGGGGATAAAAAGATATTCCAGGTTAACCAAAGCCTGGTTAGCGATGGTGGCACTGCGGTAAACCTTTTACAAAATGTGCCTACCCTGCAAATAGATGCGGATGGAAACATAAGCCTGCGCGGCAGCACAGGTGTACAGGTTTTTGTAGATGGCAAGCCATCGCTTATTGCGGGCGGCACTGTAGTGCAGGTGCTGCAGAGCATACCCGCCAGTGCCATCGACCGGGTGGAACTTATTACAAACCCCTCGGCTAAATATGATGCCAGCGGGCAGAGCATTGTAAACATTGTATTAAAGGCCAACAACAAGCGGGGGTTTAACGGTAATGCAGCCGTTACCGCAGGCACGCGCAATAATTACAACAGCAGCACCGGTATAAGTTATCAAACCAATAAACTTAACGTGTACGCCAACTACAGCTACAGCCGTGTATATGCCTACAGCAACGGCATACAGTATATTACTTATCTTAATACCGGTAACCCGTCGGCTTTTTCTGATGAACGTTTCCCTTCCCTTACGCTTAACCTGCTGCATAACGCAAAGGTGGGTATTGATTACAATATTAGCAGCAAAAGCACCCTTGGGTTTTCGGCCAGTTTTAACGCGCGCGATAGAAGCAGGCAGGAGTTTTTAACCATTAGCCAGTTAAGTGCGCAACTTAAACCCCTGCAGTTTTGCAATTGTAACAATACCATTAACGACAACAGCAGCGGTTACAACCTTAACCTGGATTACAGCCAGAGGTTTAACAAGCCAGGCGAAGAAATAACCTTCAGCCTTGGCTACGCACGCAGCACCAATAATACTTACCAGCGTTACAGCATGGTTTGGGCGAACATGGATGGCCAGGATGTTGCTACGGATAAAAAGGTACTGCAAAGCAATGGCCAGGGCAACAACACCCTTTATAACATACAGGTTGATTATACGCTGCCCGTGGGCAAGGCAGGCAAGATTGAAGCAGGCTACCGCACCCAAACAGGCCCTGGAACCAGCGCCCAGCACGGTTACCAGGTGGATGATGCTGAAGGCTATACAAACGATTATAGTTTGTTTAATGTTTTTAACATCAGCAACCGTGTGCATGCGCTTTATGTTAGCTACACGGGCCGGTACAAAGATTTTAGTTACCAGGCAGGGTTGCGGGCAGAGGATGCCCTGCTTACAGCAACCTTTGTAAGCTATGATACCGCCAATGTTTTACATGCCACGCCTGTAAAAGTGGCTAATGCCGGTTTGTACCCCAGCATATTGTTAACGCAAAAATTTAAGAACAACCAGCAACTGCAGCTAAGCTATACCCGGCGGGTAACCCGACCCGCCGCGCGCGAAATAACAACCTACCTTGATGTTAGCGACCCCGTAAACTATATAACCGGTAACCCGGGCCTGCTGCCGGAGATCATTCATTCAGTTGAATTGAGTTACCGTAAAAACTGGCAGTCAACCTCGGTTACTGCCAGCGCCTTTTTAATTATGCGCAACGATGTTATAAAGAATATAGAAAGCGCACCGGTTAACGATGTGGTGGTTACCACGGCGCAAAACCTGCCACGCTCAGTAAGCACCGGGCTTGAACTTACTGCTCATATTACCCCATTAAAAGCCTGGGATTTTACTGCTAACACAAATATTTACTTACGTACCAACGCAGCCGCGCCACATTTTGGCATTGCCGAAAGCAGCGGCCTTAGCTGGAATGCCAACATAACCAATAACCTTACTTTGGTTAAAAACCTCATGCTGCAGGTAAGGGCAGACTACCGGAGCGCCGACGCTATACTACAGGACCTAAACCGCCCGGCCTTTGGCCTTGACGCCGGCGCTAAATACGATTTTCCCAATAAAAAAGCTGGTTTAACCCTTAGCAGCCGGGATATATTTAACAGCCGTAAATGGGCCTTTTTACGGGAAAGCCAAACCAATCTGCTGGATTTTGTGCGCCGCACCCAAACCAGCAGGATAAGCCTGACCTTTACCTACAACTTTGGCAAAAGCCGAGCCGCCACTAAAAAGCCTAACAAACCCGAAGAACAGCGGGAAAAGAGAATTGACGAGGCATCGTAATGCGAGGAGGAGGAGGAGATAGTGATGGTTCGCAGCATCCCCCGCCTTGAAAGGCGGGGTTAGTGAGCGCGATGGTGTTTACTAACCCCGCACTTTAGTGTGGGGCAGAAACGAGTACACCCATTTCCTTCCCGCCCGCCGGAGGCGTGCAGACATTATAAATTGCCAGTAGGGAGGGATACACGGTCTTCAAACACCAACAGGCACAGGTGGCCTGGGGGGAATGTTTGTGCCAGAAAGAAAGCCCACTTTAGCACTTTCTTGGGCTGTGGTGCTAAACTTGTCGCAGAGTGCCCGTCCGATTGGCCAGCCGGGCGGACTTGCCATCGCGCATTGCCCGGAGAAAGACCCAGCTAACGGTAGCGTATCCAAGCTCTCCGTTGCTTGCAGCTACGGAGTTATAATAGTAATCCCGCCTCTGGCGGTATTCTACATTCTGTTGTTGAGCTTTTTTGTAGAGAGCCTTTCAAAACAACACTAACTCTACTATCTTTTGGCAGATAGCCACAATTTTGCCAACACACAAGGCCAGGAGTAAAATTTCGCTATGACGGCGTTACTAAAGCTGCGCTACTGCAAAGCTTTTTGATTTTACTAGTCAACCAATAAACTTGTCAACTACTTAACCAGCTTATGCTCGTAAGCGTACTTAACAAGCCTCGGCTATCCGGAGAGTTCCGCAGGGGTCTCCGGATTTATAATGAGAGCCAGTCTTTGACTGGAATTTAAAGCGCTGCGGTTCAATATATAAATTTTCATTTTTCCGAAGTTCCTTAGCCAGGGCCTTGTGTAGAGGAAGGCACTCTGCATGTTTTGTGTTGCAGCCCATTGTGGCAATACAGCCGGCAATTCGTGTACGTCGCATAAACGCAGTTTGCGCGGACAAGCCAGCCTTTGTACTTTATTGGGCTGTGGTGGCAATCAGGCAGAGTGGTTGCCATCGCTCATTGCCCCGAGAAAGACACTCTGCGAAGAAGTGATATCAAATCTTGACTATTATAATTTATGAGGTTTTTCCTATAAGTAAGTTTTTCACAAAATTATAAGGCATTTAATTTTTTTTCAAATTACCGGTTACGTTTAAACAAGCGGCGGTTACTATTAATTGTAACCGGGTTAAACCACCCAGCTTTCATAAACAAAATAAATTAAATGTATGAAAAAGATTTTCTTCTCCCTGAGTATTCTTTGCTTAACCGCAACTGTTACACCGAATGCCAATGCTAAAAGCGGCGGTAATAACTCAAATGAAATTTCAGTACCTGCTTCACAAATCCCGCAGCGTGTACTGACGCAGTTTGCAAGTACTTACCGGGGCGCAACCAATGTGCAATGGAACGTGCTGCCACCCGCCTATTATGGCACTGCTATTTACCAGGCTAAATTTAAACTGAACGGCAGTAATGTAAAAGTTAACTTCCTTTAAATCACCTGCAAAAATTGTTCGAAGGCTGCCTCGTAACGGGGTGGCCTTTTCTGCTGCAGCATGCAGGCAACTGGTATTTAAATGCGGCTTGACTAATGGCAAGTTTGCTTAGTTTCCCAGCTAACGCTAGCATATCCAAGCTCTCCGTTGCTTGCAGCTACGGAGTATAATGTAATCCCGCCTCTGGCGAGTACTCTGCTTGCTGTTGCCGGATTTTTTTTGCATAGAGTCTTTCAGGGTGCTACTAACTCTGCTCTCTTTTGGCAGATAGCCACAATTTTCTCGTCCCACAAGGCTCAGGATAAATTTTCGCTATGACAGCGTTAATAAAGCTGCATTACTGCACAGTTCTAAGCACACCCTCAAAGGAATATTTAATCAGTGCTTTGTACTGTTCATAAACCCCTTTGGGGCACTGGCTTGGCAAATACTTTGCCGAACGTTTACTGAGAGAAAGACCTTTTTACGGCGCTTTACACATACAAAGCCCACTGCCAGGCGACTATAACGATTATTAAGCTTTTGCTTCTTCAATATCCGCCAGGGGCGGGCTTACTATTATACCTCCGTAGCCGCAGGCAACGGAGAGCGGCAACATCGCTTGTTTGGTCATGCTACCGATAGCGAAGGACCTTGGCTAAGGGCGCTCTCAGGAAAGGCAGCCTAATCAATTGGTGGAAGGTATTTACTTTTTTTAAAGCTCAATAAAACCGATTTCATGAACTGCGGCGAAATCCGTACCATATTTTTGGTTGGCTTCATTTTCTCATGGTACAATATATCGGTCAATATTTCAACCGCATGCATAAACTTTGGGGACATGAATTTTTGGATATAAGATATACTATCAGACTTTCCATTCAAATATTTTACTAAAAAATATTCATACTCACCTGAAAATGCCCAACCTGGTGGCAAATGTTGGGCAACCATTAATGTTTTTAATTCAGTTTGATCATTAAATACCGCTTCGATTTGTTTGAGCTTTTCAGTATCTAATTGATATTTATAATAGTCGGTAGTATTCAGCCTGTTATTTACATCAGCCATGCCAATGGAACCGTCAGAACTTATTTTAGCATAGTAGTGTATCGTAATTTTATCTCTAACCGTTTCGTTAGGAGAATTTATCGTATATGCAGCATATTCAATTTGTTTAAACGGCCTTGTTTTGTTTTGGGCGTTTGCTTTATTTGGCTGAGATACCACGAAAACAGTTATTGCCGAAATGAGGGTTGTTATGGTTTTCATCTTAATATATTCATTTGGCAATGAAGTTATAAAAAAAGCAATTTTTTGCAAGAATTTCTTGGGGAGGAATACATGTGTCTGTTAGCGGGAGTTTTGAACTACAGCCCATCGTGGCAATATAGTCGGCAATTCACGTGCATCTTACGAACGCAGCTTGCCCGAGCAAACCGGCTTTTGTACATTACTGGCCTGTGGTGGTAATCATGGCCGCAGAGTGTTTGCCAACGCTACAGCCCATCCAATGAGAACTCTTCTACGGAGAAAATAAAAAGAAGTATATTCACAAGTAATCAAAATTACAAACTTATGTCATTTTACATATTTGGCGTTTGTGTAACCCTTTACGATTTTCTTAAAAATTTTGCTTCAGCAATTATTTCGTTGGTTGCATTTGTATTGTCTTTGAGGGCTTTTCAATTATCACTGAGAAACAGTAGAATAAATGTTTATGAAACTTTATTAAAAATGGCTCTTGATAAATCAAAGGATTGTAATAAAATATGGCTGGAAACTGATAATGAATTCAAAAAGAACTTTCCAATTTCTTCAGAAGGCCATTCTTATTCTTACAAAAATGCGATGAATGAATACAATACTGTGATTGATGAAATTATTATTTCCAGGGAGCTATTACGGAACTCCTATAAGTTGTTTGATAAAAAATCGAGATACCTCAAAAAACAAGCGCGGAAAATAATAAGTTATGCTTTTTGGAAACAACTGACACCAGATTTAAGAGGTTTTATTACTCAACGTGCGCCGGTTGTAGCAGTCGAAAAATATAATCGTCGAACTTATTACAGTAACAATTTGCTATATATTTATGAATTTACACACCAAGCTTGGGAAAATGACCCTGAAGTAACGTTCCCGATATTTAAAAATCTTTATGATTTGCCTGACAAAGACCAAATAAAAGGCGACTATCGTATTTTTAAAACCCTTTTTTAACATATCTAACAAAACTCTTTAGCTTGTTTACCTGTTTAAATTTTAATACCACAGCTAACCTTCGCGCGCTTGTGCCCTTCATTGCTTGCAACTACGGAGTTATAATAGTAATCCTGCCACTTGCGAGTGTTTTGCTTGCTGTTGCGGGCTTCTTTTCGGTATGGAGTCTTTCAGGCAGAGTTAATCCTATTCTGCTTTGACAGATAGGCATCCCGCAATCAACTGGGACAGTCCTTCAAGGCCGGGAGTGAAATTTCGCTATGAAGGGTATGTGCAAGTTTTCGGTTACACTTACTGCATTATCCTATTTCAACTTTTTCACCTGGCTATTTTGTAATAAGGACTTTATTTGGGTTATGGCCATTTTATTAAGCTGGATTAATCTTTCAGGCTGTGGTATTTGTTGGTGCAGCAGCATTGCGTTTATACTTTCCAGGTTACTTAATACCACAAGTTGTTCCAGCGTTGCCTTATCGCGCATATTACCAACGGCTTTGGGGTTTTCATGCCGCCACGCCGCGGCAGTTATGCCAAACAATGCCATGTTGAGCACGTCGGCTTCAGATGCATAAATGACAGCAGCCTGTTGGTTGGTTATTTGTGCAGGCACCAGGTTTTCTTTGATAGCATCGGTGTGTATGCGGTAATTTATTTTAGCCAGCGTGCGCTGCAGGTTCCAGCCTAGCTGAAGACGGTCGTTTTCTTCCTCCTTAAGCCTTTGAAACTCTTTAATGAGGTATAATTTAAAACCCGCACTTACCCATGAGGCAAATTCAAAAGCAATATCCTTATGGGCAAAAGTACCTCCATTATTACCTGCCCTTGATACAAGGCCTTTTGCATTAGTGGCTTCAATCCACTTGGAGGGTGAAAGGGTAAACGAATTGCTGCCTGCCTCAAAAAGAAAGGAGTCGAATTCGACCCCTTTGAAAGCGGGGTTATTTAGCTGTTCCCAAAGGCCTAAAAACTCAATGGTAGTCCGGGAGCGCATCCAGTTTTTAACCACATCTTTGGGTTCTTCGGTATTTTTATTTCGGGCAATATCCGTTAAAGAAATAAAATCTTCATTTCCTGATTTAATGATATTGATGCTTATGCCTTTTACAATTAATGCGGATTGTTTTGCCATAATTCAATATTCTAATGAAGTTATGTATTTATAAGAATTGCTACAGGGTTTTTCAGGGTGACGGTGAACTGCCTCTTTTGGGCAGATTGCCATCCCACAATGCCCAGCGTAAAATTTCACTATGACGGCGTTACTAAGGCCGCATTACAGCAAAATTTTGCTTTTGCTAACCACCCCCCTACTTCACCAGCTTATGCTCATAAGCGTACTTAACAAGCCCTATAACGCTGTTGGTGCGGGTTTTACGAAAGATGTTTTTGCGGTGGGTTTCTACGGTTCTTTCGCTTATGTACAGTTTGTCGGCTATTTCTTTGTTGGATAATTCTTTTTCAATAAGGCCCACTATTTCTATCTCGCGCTGGGTAAGGTGCGTTTC
>FTJK01000837.1_pt3 | contig 12197 bp, 10 predicted proteins | sample 1658811 | NCBI WGS metagenome assembly FTJK01 (sample SAMEA3914857, study PRJEB12502) | metagenome | biome: forest; material: soil | place: USA | collected 2011-06-22 | depth 0.1 m
GTCAACGGTCATCTGTCATCTTTTTCTCGATATTCTGCCTATACTGTCAACAATAATTTTTCTTTCACTTTGCAGGTGTTCAATCACTTTCCAAAAGTGCTCGTGTTTTATTTCGTTTAATTGCTGCAAAAGAGTTTGCACGGTTGTATCTGACGTGATTGACGAAAGTATCCTTTCTTCAATAGCCCCATATTCATCCGTTTTAACAGGCTTGTTTTTTTGCTGCAGGCAGTTATCACAGGCGCCGCAGTCTTTTGCTGCAGCGTCACCAAAATAATTTGCGATGTATTTACTTCTGCAGGCCTTTTGCAATTGCATAAAAGCAAGCATCGCGGCTGTGCGTAATTCAAATTGTTTTTTACGCTCAAAATATGCATGGTTATCAATATATAAAAACTCAGCCGGTGCCCGGTTGAGTATATAATGTATTTGCGGAGTTTCTTTTTGTGGCAGGTAATTAATAATACCTAACGACCTTAATTTTTGCAGATCGCTTTTCACCCGGTCAAGCCCGCTGCGTGTAAGTTTTGCTATAAGTTTTTCGTTGATTGAAATACGGTTATCATATATACCTTCATACGTGCGCAGCAAACATTTCATTACTGGTTCAAGGTCAGGATGGCTGTGTTCAATATCGTTCAGCACGTTTTTTGGCGCAGTAAAGCTTACCTGTGCAGGAAGGAAAATATTTTCATTAAATGCAAGATGCCCTTCCTGCTCCAATACTTTCAAGGCATTAATAACAAGGTGAATATCCAGTTGAAAATTCTTTACAAATTCACCAAGGTCAAAATCATAATAATTGCCTTCGCCAATGCCAACCGGCACCTGTAAAAAATCAGCCAATGACTGATAGACCTTGCGTATATCATACACTGAAGGAAAACGCACGTCTGGCAAAGCCTTCAGCCAGTCCGCATCTTCGCCGTGGTATATTAATACCGCGTAAGCTTTTTTGCCATCCCTGCCGGCGCGGCCAGCCTCCTGGTAATAGTTCTCAACACAATCAGGTACATCGTAATGTATAACGGTTCTTACATCCGGCTTGTCTATGCCCAGCCCAAAAGCGTTGGTACACACCATAACGCGGGTAGTGTTATTTATCCATGCATCCTGCCTCGCAGTTCTTTCTTCCTGCAGCAAACCCGCATGGTAAAAATCTGCTGCAATATTTTGTAGTGTTAGTAATTGGGCTACCTGTTTAGTGGTTTTCCTGTTCCTGCAATATACAATGCTGCTGCCCTGTACATTTTTTAAAACATCTGTAAGCTTATTTATTTTGCTGTCTGCTTTAAACACGCTGAATGATAAATTTGCCCGCTCAAACGATTGCCGGGATATAATACAATCATCAAGCTGCAGCTTATCAATAATATCCTTTTCAACTAAAGGTGTTGCGGAAGCTGTAACGGCAATAATTGGCACATGCGGCAACACTTCCCTAAGCTTAGCGATGCGCAGGTAAGAGGGCCTGAAATCGTAACCCCACTGCGAGATACAATGCGCTTCATCCACGGCAATAACGCTCACCGTCATATCAGCCAGAAATGCAGTAAAGCTTTCTGTTTGCAGCCGCTCCGGCGAAACATATAAAAATTTAAAATCGCCGTTTACGGCATCCTCCAGCAATTTATTTATCTCGTAATAGGTAAGCCCGCTGTGCAATGCCGTTGCCGGTATGCCTTTGCTGTTAAGGCTGTCCACCTGGTCTTTCATCAGCGCGATAAGAGGGCTTATTACTAAACATAACCCATCAAGCATTAACGCGGGCACCTGGTAGCAGATGGATTTACCACCACCTGTTGGCATTAGTGCCAGGGTATCCTTACCTTCTAAAATGGATTGGATAACCTCCTCCTGTTGTGGCCGGAAAGCGGGGTAATGCCAGTATTGATTAAGGATGGAAAGCGGAGAAAGCATGTGTAAAATTAGTACACTTCATCGTGAGTGCCAATCATAAGCAAGATTGCTGTTTCAGCATTTATTAAATCAACAATGATCCTTATGTCATACTCTACACTGAAAGAGTACAAACCTTCATATTCTCCACGTAATTTGTGAAATTTAAGTATAGGATTGGTATGCTGTTGAGAGAATAACAGAATCTTTTCAAGAGCGAGTACAGCTATCTCTGGTTTTCGAACAGCAAGTTTTTTATATGATTTCCTGAAGCCAGTGCTAAGTTCAATCTTCATTTTCAACTATTTTCAAGAAGTAGTTTTTTATTTCTTCGGGTGATGAAAGGACAACTGTTTTGCCTTCTTCATGCTCCTTTCTTCCGGCAACTACTGCTTCAGCAATTTCTTTTCTCCTGATTTCAAGCCATTTGAGTTGAACGACTTCCCTAAGCTCCTCAATCTCGTCTTTAGAAAGATTATCCACCTTATCAACTATTTCGGCAAATGTTACCATGTACAAAATTTTTTACTAAGTTACAAAACTTTCTTCCATTTCAATCTAACCGAATTTGCAGCCAATACCACATCGCTAAAACCCATTGCCAGCGCGCTAAAGGCTGGGCTTAAAAAGCCAAGCGCCGCCACAGGTATGGCTATTACATTGTAGGCAAACGCCCAGAACAAGTTTTGCTTAATGGTTATAAATGTATGTTTCCCCAACCCGAGGGACAATGGCAGGTTCTTTAAGCCAAAACCCATGAGTACCACCTGCGCGCTTTGCATGGCGATGTGTGAGGCATCGCTTAATGAAATACCCACCGTAGCTTTTGCAAGAGCGGGCGCATCGTTAATACCATCGCCAACCATTGCAGTGGGTTGTAGCTTGTTCAGCTCTGCTATCTTGGCCAGTTTTTGTTCAGGGGTTTGCTCTGCAATTACTTCATCAATGCCCAATTGTTTTGCAACGGCTTCGCATTTTTCTTTTTTATCACCACTTAACAAAATGGTTTTTATGTTTTTACCGTGCAGCAGGCTTATAACCTGTTTTGCTTCGGGGCGTATATCATCAGCCACATCAATCCAACCTATTAATACATTGTTTTTAGTAATGTACACATTATGTAAAGCTTCGTTAGTTAACTCACTGGCAATTTTATAGCTTCCTGCTAACCAGGTGTTGCCATCTTTGTCTATAGCTTTAATACCAAGGCCTTTTATTTCTTCAATCTTAGCCCATCTTACTGCATCTTTAACCTTCCATTCTTTCACTATACATTTTGCAATGGGATGATTGGAGTAACGTTCCAGGGAATATGCAAGGCGTTTGAAATCGTCAGAAGTGAAAGGTGAAACGTCAGACGACAGACGTGAAGCATCAGAAATTAGATTATCTGCGCCCTCCCCGCTAACCTCCTCTATACCCCCCTTTAGGGGATGGGGGCTTAACCGCCAATCTGCAATCCTAAACTCTCCCGTTGTCAACGTTCCCGTTTTATCAAACACAACCTGTTTAATATCCTTAAATACCTCCAGGCTCTTTGCATTTTTGAACAACACACCATTTCGCGCAGCCCTGCCAAGGCCAACTGCTATGGCGGCAGGCGTGGCAAGCCCCATCGCACAGGGGCAGGCAATAACCAATACTGCTATGCTGCGTAAAAGGCTGTCACTAAAGCCAATACCTGCCAAAAAATAATTGGCTAAAAAAGTAATTATAGCAAGGCCTACTACGACAGGTACAAAAATGGCGCTTATCCTGTCTGCCAATTGCTGCACCGGCGGTTTTTCAGTTTGGGCATCGCGTACCATTTTTAAAATGCTGCTCATAACGGTGTTCTCGCCAACTGCGGTTACATACGCTTTTACTGAGCCGTTTTGTACAATGCTGCCACCGATCAGTTTGTCATTCACCTTTTTTTCTATAGGCAGGCTTTCTCCCGTAAGTATGGCTTCGCTAACGCTTGCTTCGCCATCCAGTATTTTGCAATCCATCGGCACATACTCACCATTCTTTATCAGTATAATATCCCCCGTGTGCAGGCTGGTGCTTTCCACCGGAAAAATGTGTTCCTCATGCTTATCGTCATAAGCAATCATGTTGGCCATCACTTTTTGTGTGACGGCTAATTTTTTTAATGCTTCCTGCGTGGTTGCAACGGCCTTATCTTCCACCCAGTTGCCTAAAAATATAAGGGTTATAATGGTGGCAGTGGTTTCGTAAAACATAAATTGTTCAGCATTGCCGGTAATGGTGCCATACAGGCTGTACCCAAATGAGGATACGGCACCCAGCGCCACTAATACATTCATATTAGGTATGCCTTTAAGCAAACTGTGTACAGCGCTTTTGCCAAAAAAGCCCATCCCCACTATAAACACGGGTATCGTTAATGCCAGTTGCACATAAGCAATCATCAGCCACATAATGTGCAGGCCAATCATGTGTGTTAACAAAGGCAGGGTAAACACCAGGCAAAACAAAAAACGCTGGAGGTGATTGGTAAAGAGCTTCTTTTTCTTTTTTTCACCTGTTTCGTTTTCGCTGCCTGCTACATGGTAGCCCAGTTTATCAATACCTTTTTGCAACTCTGCTTTTGTTAAGTCGCTATTTATATTAAAGCTTACATCGCCGCCGATAAAATTAACCTTCACGTCCTGCAGGCCTTTGCCCTCAAGGTATTTATGAATGGTAAGGGCACAGTTTGTACAACTCATGCCTTCCACTTTCCAGTTTACTGTTTCCATATTTTTTATTTAGTTACCGGTTGCCAGTTTCTGGTTACCAGTAGTTGAGCCTCTAGTCATTTAATCTGCAACGTTTCTTCCTTAATGACCTATTGACTAAATGACCCTATGACTTTTGGCAAAATTATCTCATCACGCTGTAGCCCCTGTTATACAATTTTGGGTATGATTTATACTATTTACAGTTCGTCAATATTTTTGCGCTTGTGCTCCTTCAGCGATTTATAAAAGGACGGCGTTAGGCCCGTTATCTTTTTAAACTGGCCGCTGAGGTGGGCAACACTGCTGTACCCAAGACGCCAGGCGATTTCAGACAACGAAAGTTCATCATACACAAGCAACTCTTTTACTTTTTCAATTTTCAGGCTGATGAAATATTTTTCAATGGTAGTGCCTTCCACTTCTGAAAAAAGATTGCTCAGATAGGTGTATTCAAAATGCAGTTTGGCAGACAGATAACCTGACAGATTAACGCCTATGTTTTGTTCCTGCTGGTTAAGAAACTGTATCAGTGTTGTTTTAATTTTCTCTATTGTAGCGGCTTTCCTGTTATCTATCAATTCAAAACCCAGGTGTTTTAGCGAAGTATTTAATCCTTCCAGCGCTGGTTTCGTTAATTCTTCTTCTATCTCTACTTCACCAAGTTCAACGGATATGGCATGTAACCCGGATCTTTTAAGTTCCGTTTCAACCGCTATTTTACAGCGGTTGCACACCATGTTTTTAATGTAGAGTTTCATGTGTTTTACCAATTCCTTTTGGGGAGAAGGATAGTTTTATATTTGCAGCCCGGAAAAATAATTTTATAACCTGCATCGCAAAGGTAAAAAGCAATACCCGCGCAGGCTTACGAACAGGGAAATATCTTTGCAACATGAATACAATGTTTACGATTGGGGATATTAATAGCGCGGCTGAAAAGTTGTGGGAAGAAGGAAAAAGGTACAAAGTGTGGGCGTTTCATGGGCAGATGGGTGCAGGCAAAACAACCTTTATACATGCCTTATGCGAAGTTTTACAGGTAAAGAGTGCGGTAAGCAGCCCTACGTTTGCGATTATTAATGAGTATAAAAGCCCTGTTGCAGGTACTATTTACCACATGGATTGGTACCGGCTTAAGGATGAAGAAGAAGCAATAAATGCCGGCGTGGAAGATTGTGTATATAGTGGTAACCTGAATTTAATAGAATGGCCCGAAAAGGCGCCCGGCCTGCTACCCGGCGATGCATTGCATATACAGGTTGAGGTGGTGGATGAGGAAAGCAGAAGAATAGTTACTGGTTGCCAGTTGCCTGTTACCAGTGATTAAGGAGGATGTAAGGTTGCCGGCTACCGGATACCAGTGATTAATGAGAATAAATCCAGCCAGTTTAAGAATAGCCACGGTTCATCCGCGCTGGCAACTGGTAACCTGAAACTGGTAACCGGCATCTAAAATAAAAAATGTAATTTTAATAAAAGAAACACCGCTAATTATGGCTTCTTCCAAAGCAAGGGTAAACCCGTCTTTCAGTTACGAAACACTTGAGGAAACACTTGATATAAAGCCCCAGGGGGCAAAACTGCATATTGGATTGCCCAAAGAAACTGCCTTCCAGGAAAACAGGGTTGCATTGATACCTGAAGCGGTTGCTGTGCTGGTAAACAACGGCCATGAAGTTACTGTAGAGACTAAAGCGGGGGAAGGGAGCAAATACGAGGATACAGATTTTAGCGAAGCGGGTGCCCAAATTGCATACGATAAGGAACAGGTATATAAAGCACCCATTCTTATAAAAAGCGCGCCCGTGGTGGATGACGACTTGCCCCACCTGCAAATGAACCAAACTATTATTTCGCCCATACATCTTTCCATCCTTCAAAAGGATTTTATTGAGAAGATGATGGCTAAACGTATTACTGCCATTGGTTTTGAAAATTTAAAAGACGATAGCGGCACCTACCCCATAGTGCGCAGCATGAGCGAAATTGCGGGTAGTGCGGTGATGTTGCTGGCGGGCCAGTACCTTGGCAGTCCCAATAACGGCAAGGGTGTTTTATTGGGCGGCATAAGCGGCATACCACCTACAAAAGTGGTTATTATTGGTGCAGGTGTGGTGGGCGAATTTGCTACCCGCACTGCTTTGGCCATGGGAGCATCAGTAAAAGTGTTTGACAACAATGTTTACCGCCTTAAACGCCTGCAGAACAACCTTGGCGTACGCGTTTGGACAAGCGTAATAGAGCCCAAAATATTAGGCAAACAATTAAAAACCTGCGAGGTGGCAGTTGGTGCCCTGAGCAGCGAGAATGGACGCAGCCCTATAGTGGTAACGGAAGATATGGTAATGGCTATGCGCCCCGGCAGCGTGATTATTGACGTAAGCATTGATCGCGGCGGCTGTTTTGAAACCAGTGAAATAACCACGCACGAGCACCCTACTTTTGAAAAACATGGCGTTATACACTATTGTGTACCCAACATACCCAGCGGTTTTGCACGTACGGCAAGCCATGCTATAAGCAATGTACTGATGCCGCTTTTATTAGACGCCAGTGACGCGGGTGGTATTGATACCATGCTGTGGCACAACTTTAACATGCGCCATGGTATTTACCTGTACAAAGGACACCTTACCAATTTTTACATAAGCCAGCGGTTTGACCTTAAATACACAGATATTAATTTGCTGATTGCGAGTAGAAGATCTTAGGATTCAAGGAATGATGACAGATGTTAGTTGACAGATGACAGAACAGTTTCATAATTGATGTTGGATTCGACAATTATAATAGTTAGTCCTTCGGATTAATCATTCATCGCCGTGAGTTTTGAGCCATGAAAAAATTAATTATATTAAGTTTAATTTGCGTTAGTTACTGGGGCTGCGAACCTTTTTATTCAGTAAGTATAGCCAACAATAAAACCTTTCCCATATACATAAAAACGTACCCTTCAATTGAATCCTTATATCCAAAAGAAAGTGTTTATTACGATTCGCTATTAATATTGAAAACAGGTACTGAAAATAAATATAGTGTATATAGGATAAGCCCTGGTTTTCATATACAGCTATATGTTGCCCTGGGATTTAGGCCGTTTCCCAGGGACATCCCATTTGAATTAATCGAAATTATTAAAGGAGCAGATACAATTGTTTTGGACAGTAAAGAAAAGATATTGAACCAAATTGATTTGGAATCTAAAAAGCGTCGCTATTATATAAAATGATATAGATACCAGCCATGAATAGAGTAACAAAAAGCTGCTGTTGTTATTCTTAGTCTGCGACTTCTTTTATTAATCCTCCGTCACTGTCAACTGTCATCTAACAACCGTCAACTTACTTCGGGTATATCCTTGCTGCCCAGCCGCCGCCGGTGGAGAGATGAACTATTAGTTTATCGGTGGCTGATACTTTTATCACTTCTCTTGTATAATCGGTTGCATCCCTGTCAGCGTTTATGCCGTCTTTAAATATTTCGGCTTCGTAATTGCCCGCACCGAGAAAAGACAGGTCAATTGTTATGTCGTGTGCATCCCAGTTGCCCATTGCACCTACGTACCAGGTGTTGCCGTTTCTTCTTGCTATTGCAGCGTATTCCCCCACTTTACTATCTAACGCAACAGTTTCGTTAAAAATGGTTGGAATGGAGGAGATGAAATTTGTGCTCTCCTGCTCCCTCACGTAGTTATTGGGATTATCGCTCAGCATTTCAAACGGCGCCTCAAATACTATATACATGGCAAGCTGGTGGCAGCGTGTGCCCTGGCTCATCGGTGCGGCATATATAGGGCGGAAATTTGTTTTATTGGCATTCTTCATCGCGCCGGGTGTATAATCCATCGGCCCTGCGAGCATACGGGTAAAAGGTATGGTTACATCATACGGGGGCATATCGGCAGCAGACCATTTTGCATTTTCCAAACCACGCACGCCTTCAAAATTCATCACATTGGGGTAGGTGCGTTGCAGGCCGGTAGGTTTGTAAGCGCCGTGATAATCTATCATTAAATGGTTTTCGGCAGCTTTTTTGGCAAGCCTGTAATAAAACTGCACCATGCCCTGGTCGTCCCTGTCCATAAAATCTATCTTGAAGCCTTTAATACCCAGCTTTGAATAATACTCAACCACCTCATCCATTTTATTGGCCATTGGCATAGAGCCACCCCAAAGCCAAACACCCACATTTTTCTGGTTGCCATAGGCAACAATTTCGGGCATGTTTATTTCGGGTATTATTTTCATAAGGTCTTTACCATTGCTCCACCCTGCATCCAATAAAATATTTTCGATGTGATTGGCTGATGCAAAATCAATGTAATATTTGTAGGTAGCTGTATTAACACCTGCTTTAAAGTTTACGTGGGATATATTCCAGTCGTTCCACCAGTCCCAGGCAACTTTGCCTGGCTTTATCCAGGACACATCTGTTAACCTTGATGGAGAGGCAAGCTTATACACCATATCACTGTTAAGCAACTCTTTATCGTTTTCGCTTATTACCATTACGCGCCATGGAAAGTTGCGTGTACCGGCAGTACGGGCGATGTAACCGGCACGTTTTGCTACCAGGTATTGAGCATCATTATGCTGGTTAGGCTTTTCTTCAAGTACATAAGGGGCAAAATCACCATGCAGGTTATATCCACCACGAATTCTAATATTTTCGAGGGGTACGCCAGGATGCATATTTGCTAACAAACTCTGAAAATTGTAACCCTGTAAAAACATACCGGGATATTCTTCCAGGTCTGCTTCAGTAATTACTGCTTTTTTGCCGCCGGACAGTTCCACTAAAACGGGTGCAAAGGCAACGGTATCTTTTACGAACTCAGAGAGCTTGATATGCTGGTACAGGTTTTCAAAACTGGTTTGGTATTTATCGCCTTCATGGGGATCGTTGGCGTAGGGGATATATGCCATATCATCATCCGGGAAATTAAAGTTGGCTTCTTCTGAAATTATGGTAAGGGAATCTTTTCTGTTTGAGAAAAACCGGTAGGCAACGCCATCATTATATGCGCGAAAGATGACACCATAATCCCCTTTAAACAGCAGGGTAAGCTGGTTATAGCTATCATCAACTGAATCTTTTTTATAGTGCAGCGCCGCAAATTTTGAATACACCGTAGCGCCTTTTGCTGAAAGGAGTGTAGCCTTGTCACCCAATACTTCGCCACTTTGCAGGTGCAACGCAATGGCAGACGGCACTATTACCTGCTGGCCTTTATGCTGTACAGACCACGTAAGTTTTTCACCCACAGTTATTTGTATATTAATGGTACCACCTGGAGAAACTACGCCGGTATTGAAATCGTTATTTGTGGAAGCCTTTTGTTTTTTTTGTGCCTGTAACACGGTGGACAAACCTGCAGCTACCGCAAGCAGTAAGATAGTTTTGATATTCATGGTGAGGGGAATTTAGTGTGCAATCGTTAACGCAAGGCGAATGTAATGAAAATGCGGTGGATTGTGTAATCGTAGTTGCGTTATGCAAACAGTAGCTGTAGGGGCATGCCATGGCATGTCCGGGGTAATGCGCCCGGCGCATACTAGTGCAACTTGCCGGTGGCATTTATTTCGGGCGTGCCATGGCGTACCCCAACATTTAGTGTAATATTTATTATATTCGTAAATACATAATCAAATCCATGTTACCCGAAAGAAAACATATCCGCTTACGTGATTATGACTATTCCCTGGAAGGCGCCTATTTTATTACGGTTTGCACCAAAGAAAAGAAACATTTTTTCTGCCGGGATATGCCAGTAAACGTTCCGGTGTGGAACCCCAATATCATGCTATCACCCGTTGGAGAAATAGTAACCCAATGTTTAAGTGATATACCCAATCATTTTTCGCATGCTATACTGGATGAGTTTGTAGTGATGCCTAACCATATACATTGCATTTTAGTTCTTGGCGATTTAAAGCGCGATGTTCAGCAAACGATTTATGGTGCGCCGGTACAGCAGGTTAATACATTTGGCAAACCTGTTCCGGGTTCTGTTTCTGTAATCATCAACCAGTTAAAATCAAGTGTTACGCGATGGTGCAATAAAAACGGGTATCGTTATTTTGGATGGCAACCAAGGTTTCATGACCATATTATCAGGAATGGCCAATCGTATGGAACAATCAAAAATTACATTATTTGTAACCCCGATTCATGGAATAAGGATATGTTTTATATGTAGGGGTCATGCCATAGCATGACCAGATTAATGGGCCATGGTGCATACAACAAAACATTGGCCTGCGAAATCTGGGTATATTGGTTAGGAATGCCTGTAGCATTTAATCCGGCCATGCCATGGCATGGCCCTACATGTGTAATTTTTCAGCTATCTGCATCTATAATCAAAACCAAACCAACATGAAAAAAGTATTTGCCCTCGCCCTTTCCTTTTTTATTGTTTATGCCGCTCAGGCACAGTTTGTGGCCCGGATGGAAGTAAAGGAACCTATACCCGGTGTTTGCGATAATAAAAATGTAGTGGTGCTAATGTCAATGTTCAAAGGACAAAAAGAAGCGGTTTGCCCGGTAACAAAAGATTCCATTGAAAAACGCCTGAACGCCGAAGTAGATTTTTTGAAAGATAAGCCCGATTACAGCGATAAGGGTATGGTAAACATCATTATTAATTGTAAGGGAGAAGTAGTGCAATGCCAGATTGATAACAAAACAAAAAGCGCCGACCTGGATAAACAGATAGTAGCGGTATTTAATACTTTAGGTGCATGGAAGGCCGGTACGCTGGATAAAAAGCCAGTTGACAGTTCCCGGTTATGGAGTTTTACTATAACGAATGGGAAAATAACAACAGAATAATCCTGATGATATAAAATTGAAAACCCCGGCGGTTTTCGACACCGCCGGGGTTTATATTCTATTCGTTCTTCTCAATGCTCTTCGCAACACCCCTCTGCGCTGCGTGGAGAAGGGGGTAAGGGTTACAGGCTCATCATCTCCTTAAACTTAACCGTTTGCCTGCGGCTAACTTCTATTTTTTCGCCGCCTTTTAGCTCTACAAGGAGACCACCGTTAAAATAAGGCTCAATCTTTTCAATCCAGCGCAGGTTGATGATGTGTTTGCGGTTGGCGCGGAAAAATATACGGTCATCCAGCCTTTCTTCTAGCGCGTTTAATGATTTTAATATCAACGGCTTGTTGGTGCTGAAGAATACTTTCGCATAGTTGCCCACGCTTTCAAACAAACGAATTTCGCCAAGCTTTACAAACCAGCAGCGTTCGCCGTCTTTTACAAACACCTGGTCGGCATCGGTAAGCGGGCCGCGGTTTATGCCGTTAAGGCCTGCGTTCTCTTTACTGATTTCATATTGCAACTTTTGAATAGCATCCGACAGGCGCCTTGGCTCAATAGGTTTAAGCAGGTAGTCCAGCGCGTTTACGTCAAACGCTTTAAGCGCGTATTCGTCATACGCTGTGGTAAAAATTACATGCGGGGCACGTTCAAGCTCGGCCAGCAGGTCGAAGCCGGTTTTGCCCGGCATCTGTATGTCCAGGAAAATAAGGTCAGGGTTTTGCAATTCAATCTTCTCAATACCT
>FTJK01000009.1_pt1 | contig 12192 bp, 4 predicted proteins | sample 1658811 | NCBI WGS metagenome assembly FTJK01 (sample SAMEA3914857, study PRJEB12502) | metagenome | biome: forest; material: soil | place: USA | collected 2011-06-22 | depth 0.1 m
CACTTAAACCGCTCTGTTTTTCAAAACATTCAAGATTATCGTCATTGTCTGATTTTGAAAGATAGACTTTCTTTTTCTTATCTTTTTCTTCTTTGACGTCAAATTCCCATAGGCCAGTTGGATCAATGTATTTTATTGGATTATCAAAAGAATATCGGTATGAATTCCAGCTAGCTGCATTTTCTGACAAAGGATCAGGAACATTCCATCTTCCTACCTGGGCATCATACATCCTTGCACCGTAATCAAACAGTTCTAATCCGCTGCCATCGCTAAACTCTTTGTGTTGCAATTCCTTACCGTTGTACTTCAGTTTATCCTCCATTTTCCCCGCAGCCTGGGAACCCAGGCCTGCCTGCACTAGTCCAAATGGATAATAATGATCCTCCTCTAATAATGGACCCCTGTGGTGCAGTATGGTTAAATTATCAAAGAACACGTCCTGGGGGCTTTCATTGCTCAAATAAACATAGAGGTAGCCATTTTTTGGTATTACAGATGGCAGGTTGCCAGTAATCACCTGCTTGCTTTGTCCACTGGTAATTACCGGTACTTGGGTTACTCCACCACTTACGTAATTAAATCGCTCGTCCAGCAAAGCCCAGTTTAAAAATGCTTTAGGTGCTGCACTACTATATGCAGCATCCTTCGCGGTAAGCAGGGATGTAAGCCCCGGCCCTGCCGCCGTTGTCAATGCGGCTTCCTGCGCTTGTACAAACTTGCTGCCCGGCACACCAAGTACACCGTCCGCAAACAACGTACCTATGCTGTTTAGTAGGCTTGGCTGCGTTCCAGGTACCTGTGGCGTTCCACTATACCATGTATAGGTACTAGCAGTTAATGTGTCGCCAGCCATTACTTTAAGCAATATAGTAGGCCCTACACGCAGGTTAGGGTTACTGCTTGCATTTAGCCTTGACACAAAATGGTTGCTGGTATCTGGATTTGAAACCGGCTCAAAGCCTCCAGGCCCTCCAGGTACTGCATATTGTGTGCTCGCAACGCTGTCAAATAGAGCATTCTCCACCGTAGCATTTTTATTCTCCATCGTTGCAGCGTATGTATCAGTTTGCCCTTCTTCAGTTAGAGTCATTCTCACATTACCTAAATGATCCTTTGTAAAGTAATCATATACATATTGTATGTTGCTGACTACCCATCCAGAAGCTGGGTTTATCAGTTTTGGCCTTATCCTGCCTTCTTCATGCCCTACATATTGCAGTGTATCATTCTGGTAAATAAAGGCCCCAATATAAGTGGTGATTGTATCTTTTGCGGGGTTAACCGTGCTGTCTATCGTTATTTTTTGCAGTTTGTTGCCTATTGCGTCATACACAAAATTCACGGTACCCTTCCCGTTTACATGTATCGTTTGGGGTAGGTTTAAAAAGTTATAAGCAATGGTGTCTATATGCTTGTTGTTATCAAGTTTTAGGTTGCCATTTCCATCATAGCTGTAATCGTCGCCTGTATTTGTACCATCTTTAAAGTCACCCAATTGCGTTGTGTTACCACTATTATCTGCTACACCAGCCAATTTATTGCTCCAGGCTCCGGTTTGCTGGTACGCATACACCAGGTGGTCTATTACGGATGAACTGTTTATCAACAGGCCTTTCTGCTGCATCAACATTATATTTCCATTGGCATCATAGGTAAGGCTGTCTACATTAAAATCGAGTTGAGTGCCTTTACCGTAGCTGCTTCCTATCTGCTGTGTAAAATCTGCTTTTAATAGCCGGTTAATATTATCATAGTTAAACCCATACGCTTTGGCGCTATCGTCACCCTGCGTTTTCCAGATTATACCAGCAATATTGCCGTTGTATTGGTTTTGCCCAAAACCGTAATCATAGCTTATATCTTCGCCAAACCAGTTGGCAGTATTTGTCGCTGTGCGGGCATACGTCTTATTAATGCCTTTTAGCCATCCCCTTATGGTGTAATCATAGTTCAGGGTTTCTACCGGTTTATTACCAAGCTGCTTGATCTTTAGGTTGCCGATTTCATCGTAAGTATTCGCGTTCAGTGTTTCCGAAGTTGTTCCACCGTTCAGGTATTTTTTTATTGTGAGCACCCTTCCTCCGTGATCATAGTTTATAGCCGTTGTTAGCTGGTTCCATTTTATAGTGCCTTTTGAACTTGATATACTGTGTGCCTGGCATGCGCTTAACACCCTTCCGTTAAAATCGTATTTGTTTGTTACTGTATCCCAGCCACCAGTTATATTTTTAGCTTGTGCCTGTAACAACCGGTTATGGTCATCATACCAGCTTATTATGTACAAGTACACTGTACTTGTTTTAGTCGGGTCAAGTATTTTCACCCGGCTGCCAGTTATCATTCCCTTTATTTGCTTACTTTCTGTAGTAGGGTTTAAGTCATACGGCGTGGTTTGTATTACTGGCAGGTCGGTAGTGTTGTTAAAGCTGGTGTTATATAGATGGCCTGCAAGGTTTACATCGCTTCTGCCTAACCATGTATAATCATCATAAAAATTCTCCGTTTCCACCACGTATGTTCCGTTAAGGGATGGGTAACTGGTACTGCCGTATGCAAGCGGCTGGTGAAATGCGGCATTGTGAGCATTGTTCCATAAAACAGTTTCCCTTACCCTGTTCAATGTATCATAGACGGTTACCATCCATTTCCCAAGTATTTCAAGGGTCGAGTCCTGCGTCATTACCAGCCTGTCTTTGGCGTCGTAAACCATGTCAATTTCGCCTGCGCCAGGTAGTTTCTTGGCTATTATCCTTTTACGCTGGTCATAACCATACCTGAAGCAGAGTTCATTAGCCACGGTACCGGTAAGCGCCCAGTTATTCTGCTGCAGAAACTGTACCGCTTTGGGCGGGATGACAAAACGTAAATTATCCATATCATCGTATACGTAATACGTAGACAACCAGTTGGTATATCCAACGCCCTGCGCGTCCACCTGTTGGCTTTTCTTTAGTATCACATGCCCTTCCAGGTCTTTATATATAATTACCTTGTTATCAATTTCATCGCTGGTTTCGGTCACCGTTAGAGAGCCCGGCAGGTACAGGGTTGTTGACGTCGGCAAATCTGTAATTGCATACGTAATACTCCAAATTCGAACAGAATCGTACCAGTTGTTGGTACGGCTGTACTGGCTTGCACCACGGTTGTTGCCCGTCCAACTTTTGCCTGCATCTGTTGATTTTAATGCACGATTAAAATCGGATGCTTCAAAAGCTATATTTTGATAATAGTAGCCATCTGTATTGCCTAGGAGCGTATTGTAAAAACCAGGCTGGTTTGCATCCGGGTCTGTACGGAAGTTACCCGTCGCCATGTTGTCGGTATATGGCAGGTATTTCTGCACCTCCCGGCCAAATGGATCATAAAAGTTGGTTGAAATCAAGTCATGCTGACCAAAGGTTGCCTGCTTGGCCACGGTCTCTATGGGTCGGCCCAGCCCGTCATAATACTGCGTCACCTGGTGTACATCATACAGGCCTGTTTGGGCGTTGGCTGTGGTAGTGTCGGTAATGCCGGATTTGGTAAAATCCCTTGTACGTATGTAGTTTATATTATTGGGGTCAACGGTGCTGTAGTCTGTTGGCATGGCAACAGCGGTTTGTGTACCTGCGGCGGGGGACGTTGCAGTATTTGGCTTAATAAGCGAGGGCAGCGATGCTTTTACCTTCACACAAATAGCATTGCTGTTGGCAGTATCCGCGCCGCAAACAGCCTGCCTGCGGTAGAATATAGTACTGGTAATCCCCGTCACTGTTGTGCTGCTTATATTAGTCCAGGCTATTTCATCCGGGCTGCTCTGCCACTGGTAGGTATAGGTGGTGCAATTATCATTGCTTGCGCCCTGTACGCTGCTAAGCGTCACATTGATGGTGCCACTGGTAACAGTGGCTCTGTTAGACGTTATAACGCCACCATACAATGGTAGTTTAACCAATAGGCTATTGGAGTAAGCTGTGAGCGTGCTTGACGTTACCATCCGCCTGTAATAAGTATTTGTTGTTACCGGTGGCACGTTATAGTAAACGGTAGTTACGCCGCTTATGGATGTCCAGTTTGTATTGTCCGGCGATGACTGCCACTGGTAGCTATATACACCATAACCGCCGGTGGCATCACCTGGGTTAATATACGTAGTCGTTATTCCATAATTTATAGATATAGTTGATGTAGAAAACGTACCGCCAACCAATGCAGAATAAACGGTGATTGTTATTACATTGCTGTTTACCGAAACGCCGTTACTGGCAGTAACCCTGCGGAAATAAGTAGTTGCTGCAAGTGTGCCGGATGTATAATTCTGGGACGTTGCGCCGCTAATGGAAGTCCAGTTTATATTATCCGGGGCTGACTGCCATTGGTAACTATACCCTCCAGCTCCCCCGGTGCTTGCCGCCCCCGTAAATGCACCTGGGCTGGTACCAGAAGAAATGGTCGTACTGCCCGATGCGGATATAGTTCCTGCTACCAATTGAGGATAAACAAACACTGTCGCTACATTTGAATAACCGGAAGTGGAAGTGTTGATTTCTGTTACCATCCGCCTGTAGTAAGTTGTTTGCGTTAATCCTATAGAAAAGCTCAAATTTTGCCCTGTTGCCCCTGAAATATTAGAAAAGCTTACACCGTCTGGTGACGATTGCCATTGGTAGGCATAAGTAGGGGAGCAATAGCCGCCTGTGGCTACCGGGCAGTTGATACCTGCCGGCACTGCATTATAATTAATGCTTTGCGTCACATTAGTGGTTATAGTGCCTGCAGCAAGCGCACTCGTCACAGTTGGGTTCAATGTGGGGTTATTGCCATTCACTGTAAGGCTGATATGCCCGGAAGAATAACCTGTGCTCCATGTAATATTAAGGTTCGGTAATGGCGTGCCCGTAGCGGTAGTATTACTAGTGCCGGTAATTACCCCCCCGGTTATAGTCCAAGTAGCTGTATGGGAAAGGTCCATTGGAGACATTGTATAGGTGTAGGATGTGCCGGGAATAACACAGGTGCTGCCACTAATAGTTATCGTTTGGGCAAACAACAACCGTATCGGCGCGCAAGCAACCAAAAACAGGAGCTGCCATTTAAGAGAAGGTGCTTTGCTATTAAGAAAAAACTTTTGCATCATAAAGAGTTTAAAGTTGAGCGGTTGTTGTTGGCGCTGCCTGTGTATTGTAGGCCCCGGCGCTGCCGGAACCGGCACCTACAGGGTTAACATATACCGTGGCAATATTGGAATATCCGATAGAGTTAGAACCACTTTCTGTAACCTTTCGCCTAAAATAACTTGTTTGGGTAAGTGTTACAGCTATATCAAGGTTTTGATTGACTGCGCCGGTTACATCGCTCCAGGTTAAATTATCAGCAGATTGCTGCCATTGATAAGTATACGAAGGGGAACAAGAACCACCTGTAGCAGCGGCACAAGTAATTGATGAAACTGCGCTGTCATAATTTACCGTTTGCTGTTGGTAGGCGGAATCTATTATGCCTGCCTGGAAGGCGCTCGTTATGTTTACAGTTACAGTGGCCGTTCCCGAAGGGGAATTAAAAGTAATTGTGGCAGACGCGACCCCTGTGTTCCAAATAACCCTTATGGATGAAACAAGGCTGTCGTCTATACAACTGCCAGTGCTGTTCGGATATGCTCCTCCATCAAGGCATATATGTATCCCTGTACCGGCTGTATCTGCGGTTGTTATGAGGTACTGGTATTCAATTCCCGGTAAAACACAGGTTGGCCCCATAACGGATACCTGGCTGTGTACAGCGAGCGAAATGCCCGAAAGCAATAAAAAGCACAATATTTTATTTTTCATACAAAACAGGTTTGTAAGGGTATTATTGTTTATAGTGGTATTCAAATGTTTTTAAAATATTGCCATCCTGGTCTTTAATATCTTTTAACCTGCCAAGCCCATCATATTCATAATAGCTGGCATGGTTATTTACATCGCACTGGCTGGTCATACCTATCATTGGGTCAAATGTATAAGTGATCATCTGGGCATGTATGGGATACAGGCGCAGTTCGTCTATGTTGCCGGTACCTGAAACTGATAATGTTGGCGTTACGCCAGTTACAATATGTTCGTAATATGTCCAGTTTGTGCCGTTAACACTTACTGTTTTCCCTTTAAGCGCTGTGCCAATTGTACCCGAAACCGTATAGCTGTTAGCACCATCCGTGCTCCAGTACGATACAATGGATGTGTCTCCGGTTGAGTACGCTTTTGCTATTATTCCGTTGGCAAGGTTAAACGATTGGGTACCATTAAATGATTTTGTTGCGTCCCTTAACGATGATCCAATTGTCCAGTTACCTGCACCGTCAAACTCAAAAGAGGTATAGGCTATTTTGCTTTGCGCGGCATTAACAGCTTCGGCGACCGGCAAACTGTTTTGATAATCCCAGATATAGGCATGATTAACATCATTCATCTTATGCTGCTGCAATACATTACCGTTAGCATCATAACTGTCAAAAGATATAAACTGCTCATAACTGGGGTCTTTTTGCAGCGCGTTATGGCCACTGTTAAGATCAGATATAATAAAAGTTGTAGCCGGGCTGGCAAGCATTGATTGATAAATTAGCGAGGGTACAGGGTCTGTATTGCTGTAGCTTGTAAGCACCCCTCCAACTGTTCTTGCATTAGTACCATCCTGGTTGATTTTGGTAACATATTTTTCCACAGGCGCTACTACTACATTGTTATCCTGCAGATATTTTATGCCCTGGCTGAATGCATCAAGACCTGTTGCTCCTGGTGTCGGATAATCAAGCGGGTACTTAGTGGTTGTTGTTATAATCTCATTCTTACTATTATTGACAACAACTCGGGTGGGCTGCAGGTGTGCAGTGTTATCGTAATAGTAATTGGAAACTGTTTCAAAGTATTGTGTTGTATCGCCCTGGTTGTATACTTTTTCATCCGATGAGGAAAGGTATGGGAATCCAGATTTTATCGAATAATAACAATACAAAAAATTAGACGTTGCCGGTCTTAGGTCCTGGCCGGTATTCACCCCATTAAATACGTAATTATAAGCAGGTGGGCGGCTTTCTACACCAATAACATTTTTCAGGTAGGATGTTAACACATGGTAGTTATTGGCTACAGTTTTCAATTTCATAAAACTGCCGTTTACATTAGCGTAGTCCACTTGCTGCAAAAGGGACCCATTTAAAGGGTCAGTAATATTTGATGCATACGGAGGCCTGTCCGGCAACCCTCCATAATTAGGGAAATCAGACACCATGTCAGGCTGGTTATAGTATTGATATACGGTTTTGCCATTTTCTCCATTTTCTCCATGTAGCACAGTTACCTGGTCATAGCCAACCACAGCACCTTTAGCAGAACCATTTAACGGGATATTACTGTCAGAAGACCGCATGAGGTGCTGTGACCAAAACGCTGTTCCTCCCATTGGGCCGCCGAAATCCAATTGGTCATTTTCATGGGTTATAAGAAAGGAGTTGTATTGCGGCCTGGACATCCGCCTGCCATAGCTGTAATTTTCGGGTGTACCATCATTGTTTTTATCAGCTGCATAATGATATATGTATTTTGTTTTTTTATCATTTGACGCGCTAATACCATCATGGTCGATAATTTCTTTTATGCGGATGCCCCCGGCATAAGAATACATAGTAGTGACTATGCTGCCTGGCGGCGGGATAGAGCTTTGCTGGGCGTTGTAAGTAAAGTCCAAACCCATATCCTGTAGCCCACTGCCGTAATCAGCGGTTATTTTAATTACATATTTTGCCGGGGCTAACATCAGTGTGGTTAGATAGGTAAATACATAGCCGCTGCAGATAAGGCAACCGGTTGTGGCACCACCTGAACAACTGCTAATATCGTGCAGGTCTTTTGAAACAATAGAACTTCCTGTGCCAGTAGAGTCAAAAATTTCAAACTTAATATAATTGCTGTTAAATATCCTCCCGCAATCACTTGAACTAAACCGGAAATGGGCGTTAAGGCTTACATAGCCAATACCATTTGCCTGGTTTGCATCATAAATATATTCGTCCTCCAAATGCAGCGTATCAACACTGGAATAATTGTTGAACAATTTAAATATGGTTGGGGTAGTAATAGAATAAACCTTATTAAAATAAGTATGGTCGTTTACCTTTGAAAGCTGTTCATCAAAATCATTTGCTTCATACTGAAATTCTGTAGACCCTCCCGTTGGATATTGGATTGATTTTAAACTAAAGGCATTTAGGCAGGCTGGGTCAGGTTCCCTTTGAGGCCCGTCAATACCCAAAGCTGCTGTAATATAGTCGGGGGAACTGAGAGGTAACTTTGCAGGTATTAATGATGTATTGCCCGTTTTGCCATTATAATATCCCCAGTGATCGCGGGCGAATGAGGCCTTGGATGGAAGATGATCAGTGTATGCGCTTCCTTCATAATAGCTAAATGTGTATGGGCTGGACGGTGTCTTTACACCATGATAGTAACCAATTTCCTGTACCTGCGTTAATTTTAAACGTTGTGAATTATTAGCGTCACCCGCATTATAATCATCATCGTTATCCCCATAATTGAAAAAACTGTAACCAAGTGCAATTGTCTTAACAGGAGCAGTACTAAGAGTACCTGATTTGTCTTTTGCGAAAATTGATAAGCTGTCTAACCTCACATCCCCTAAAAGATCAATGCGGCTATTAGGGTCGGTTGAAAAATTAAATTTCAACTGCCCGGTTGGAAAATCAATATAGTCTAGGGTAACCTTTGAGTATATCTTTGGCACACTTTGCCCCTTTTGATCTGGTATGTTTGACCCGGTTATTGCAACCCCACGTACAGGTACGTATAAATCAGCCACATCTACCTGTTCAGAATAACCGCCAATTGACTGAACCTGCTGGGAGGATACTGTGTAATGAAAGTCAACCATATTCCCTGTTGGGGAAGTTATTTTGGTCAGGTACCAGGCAGACATGTGATTTTGGTTTGTACCCACATTGTCAGTGTATGTTTCATATTTGGTAAAATCATATATTGATCCGTCAAGGCCTTTTATTTGCCAAGCCGTACCATCAATTGCGGTCATTGTAATTTGAATTTTTTCCTGATTTTCAAGCACAGCCTGCCGGTTTCTTTTAACAACAAACTTTCCGCTGCTGCCGGGTATATTGTAATAGTATTGGTCAGGCTGAAAATCAAATCCAGGGCTGGCATCCAGCAGGGGGTATAACGCATAATCATAAGTAGAATGCGTGTTTAGGTCTATCATGGGAAGAACTCCATTAAAGCTGATAAACTCTTTTGGCTGCAATCCGTCTGCAAAATCAGGTATAGTATTACCTGAAGAATTGAAATATATCGGATCCTGAAAATCATCCCCCCCGGTAATAGTCCTGGAGATTGCGCCACCTGCATTTAGTGTCCAGCCTAATCCTACCTGGCTGGCTTCTTCCGCCACTTTAATACCCGAAGCGTGATAACTTAGTGAAATCGGTACGGTTACATCCCGGAACTTTACGGTGTATAGCGGTATTGAAATATTAGGAACCCCGGTATACGGGCTTACCGGTATGTCCCCATATTTTTGCATCGCCTGTACATTCGGGGAGGGTAAGGTTACGGAGGCAAGTTTCGGGCCACTGCTTTGCGCCTGCAATTGCTGAAAAAAACATACATGCATACCAAGCAATAGAATAAAATGTCTAAGTCTCATAATGTATTTTAAAAGGTTTATTGTTGTTTACAAACTGTAGCCCATCCTGAAAATCAGCGGTTGGGATACCGGTATATGTTGCTTACTTAAAAAGTCATATAGCAATTGAAGGTTTCCTTCTTTTGTTTTGCCAATCTTGTATTTTTTAGTAAGTCCTAACAAAGCACTTTTTTGCCAGGCGGTTATGTTCTGGTTTAAATCGCTTAGCTTACTAAAAGACTGCATGTAGTTGCATTCTAAGCCACCTGAAAGCCAAAAACTCTTTTTAGCTTTTACATCAATATAACTTCTAAAACCGGCACCCTCGCTAGTGAATTTTATGTGATTTATCGGCCTGCCAAAACCTAATTTATAGCTTGCCCCGATACCCATGGTTGCACGATCACTAAACTTATATCCAACGGTTAAAGCAATGTCACTTATGGAAGGCGTAATTATTGTGGCCTGGGTAGTTTGAATATTAAAGCCGTATTCAAGCCGTTTAAAAAATGTTTTGGTTTTTTCCGGGTTGGGTTTAAAATCGGGCATTACTGCATCACTGTTGCCGCCGCCCGCTCCACCAAGCGCTGAAACTTTATTTTGCAACGAGGATAACTGTTGTTGTGCCCCTTGTATTTGTTGTTGTACCATTGGCTGAGAACCACCGCCACCAGGTAGAGTTACATTGCCAATTCGCTGACCTATAAGCTGCTGTACCTGCGCCCTTGTTTGCAAACCTGCAATAGAAGCGAGCGTACCATAATTGCCGGGTATGCCAAATAATTGTGACAAATAACTATTTTTTTGAAAAAAACTTTGAAAGGCAGGCATATTACTTATGGTCGAAAGAACGGTTTCTTCCAGTTTTTGAGGGTCGTGCAGCAGTGCCTTGTATTGTGCTATTTGTTGCTGGTAATAATAAAGCTGCTTATTCATACCCAATAACTTGCCGCCAAAATTATACTGGCTTAATTGGTCTTTTAATTGCTGCTCTCTTTCTTTTAAAAATACTTGTATATCATTGGCTTTCTGCAATGAACCTTGTAATTGCTGTATTTGAGTAGTTATGCCCTGTATTTGCTGCAATTTATCAGGCGATATTCCGGCCTGATTTAAGAACCTGAACGCTGTTTGGATGCTGTCCACTCCCGGTAGATATTCTCGAAGGAGGTTGGCAACATTTGGGTTGATGGGTGACTGAAGTTCAGCTTGAAGTTGTTGATATTTGGCCTGTGTATTGCCAAATAGTTCCGCCGCCTTGGAACTATCAATGCCTTGTAGTTTTTTCTGCAACTTTGTTTCTCTGCATTGCATTCGTTCCAACAACTTTGCTGTTTGATAATTTACAGCCGAGGTAAGCTTGGTGTATTTATCGTTGAGTGACTGAAGAGATTTATCACTAATATTATTGTACATCGTATCGCTTACATCGTTTTGTGCAATAGAGGCTGCTGGCAGCAACATAATAAGCAATAGTACAGTCTTAGGCGTACGCACGATAAACCGGGTTTACAGTTAATGAATAATAATGTTTATTGCCTAATTCCTTGACAGGGGATTAGGTTTAGGATTCCCAAAAGAAAAAATATACTTTGTGATACTAAACTAATAAAAAAAATGAACAAAAAAAGTAACTAGTTTATGTGAGTACACAAAAGAGGCATTCTTATCTTCTTCTATTCATTGGTTATCAATCGCTTCATACTGTCAAATATTTTTATATCATATATGTACCTGTAAATAACTATCTAACAACTCACATCTTCAAAAATTTTAAACTCGCTGTCCTATTACCGCCCTGCACTTTCACCACATACATACCTTTTAACCATCCTCTTACGGTATGTCAGTATCAGGATAATTCCGAAGGGCGACACTTATTTCATATTCAGAGGTGAGGCTTATACGAACAAATGTAAATTCATACAGCACAATGGCTTTTTGTAACTGGTGTTTAATATCACTATCAATAATGCCGGTTCGGCCAATTAATATGGTGATATGTATTGGTTCTTGTTTGAGAATTTTTGTCTTAATAAATGCGTCAACATCCCTATAGCCAAGTTCAGCCTTCCTTTGGAGTATTTCAAATGCTTTTATTTGTTCGTCTGTGTATTTCGATACATTCTGTGCAAGTATCTCTGTTACGTTTATCTGTAATTCTATCCTGGCACCAATCAGTCGGACCCGCTTAGTCAGGAATGCCATGCATTCAATAGCGTGTTGATGTTCTAAGGTACTACGAATGAGAGCGGGAACAATGAGCGTAATAGTTGCGTCCGAGGCCTCATCTTTCAGGGTGTCATAATACATGCCGCTGTAGCTTACCCCTTTCCCCTCTTGATATATGCCTTTAATGCGAAATAGTTTGCGTGCTGCTTCACCCGTTAATACATTATTGAATATGTGTACGAGTGATGAAGGGTTGTATGATATGACATGCAATTTTTCGTCTGTCTGTTCCATAAAGCAGGTACAAAAATATGTGAAATGCTAATTATTTTAGTACCCTATTTC
>FTJK01001923.1_pt2 | contig 12114 bp, 9 predicted proteins | sample 1658811 | NCBI WGS metagenome assembly FTJK01 (sample SAMEA3914857, study PRJEB12502) | metagenome | biome: forest; material: soil | place: USA | collected 2011-06-22 | depth 0.1 m
TACCATTTGATTTGAATAAGGTGTAGGGCCATGCCACGGCATGGCCGCGGTAAATGCCGCAGGCATTCCCGTGGTGTAAACCGGCTGGTTAAACTCTGCAAGACACCCAACAATATTTAGACTGTCAAGCAAGGCTTCGCTCGCTTTTCTAATTATTTTAGTTTCTTCAAGCTGGGGTTTGCCAGTAAAGACTGCATTTGCGCAATCGCTGTTTGGTTAAGCTTTATAAGCCGTTCATTTTGCGGTAGTCCCATCCGTATAAATTCGCCATTCAGACTTTCCATATTGGCCAGTACCAGCAACTGTTCTATAGTAGCCTGGTCCCTTATATTACCTTCCATCGCAGGGTTGGCTTCGCGCCATTGTTTGGCGGTTTTTCCAAAAAGGGCCACATTTAGCAGATCGGCTTCACTGGCATATACAAAACCTGCCTGTTCCCTCGTAATGTGTTTCGGTATAATATGCTCTCTAATAGCGTCTGTATGTATCCTGTAATTAATTTTCGACAGTGTCCTGTTTAAATTCCATGCTAGGTTTAGCCGGTTATTTTCATCTTCTTTTAACCGTTGAAATTCAGTAATAAGGTATAGTTTAAACTCGGGTGAAATCCAGGAGGCGAACTCAAAAGCAACATCCTTGTGTGCAAAGGTTCCTCCATATCTGCCTGATTTCGAAGTAATGCCTTTGGCATTGGTAGCCTCAATCCATCTCTGCGGGGACAAAACGAAATAGTTAGTACCTGCCTCATTTTTAAACCTCTCGAATTCGAGAGGTTTAAAATCCGCATTATGCAGTTTTTCCTATAAGCCCAGGAAATCAACAGTACTCCTGCTTCGAATCCAGTTATTGATAACGGAAAACGGCTCTTCGGGGCTCCTGTATTTGGCAATATCGGTGAGCGAAATGAAATCATTCTCTTGCTTGGAAACAATAGTTATTTCATTACCCTGCACATGTATGGTTGTTTTTTTATCTTTCATCAAACTTCAGCTGTTCGCTTAATAACAATTATATCGCCACCAAAGGCACATCCGTTACATCTTATGAAGATAATAAGATATTCTGCAAAATAGCAGGCGTCGGCAATTTTAAATCCACTGTAGGGCCATGCCATGGCATGCCCGGGGTAAATGCCGCATGTGCGTTCCCGTTGTGCAATTTCACATCAATAGCGAAGTACAATCATGCGCGCTCGCGCATTATGTCGGCCATGCCATGGCATGCCCCTACAAACTATTCACTACTATCTCCCAAATAGCGTCCACCCAATCCGCATGCTCAGGCTTTAAAAGGCAGCTACGCAGGCAGGTTACATACTCCTCATCTTTTGCTACACCCCGCCAGTGGGCAGGCAATAAACGCACAGGATAATTAAACAGTGCCAGGTGCAGGTTTTTTGATGCTGCTTTTTCAAAAATGGCTTTGGAAGATTTGCTTGTTTCACTGATTGATACTTTCTTTTCCGCCCATATTACTATATCAATTTCCGGCTGCATCAAGGCGATAAACCTATTATCAGCCTGTATCTTTTCATACAGCATCATGGCCGCATGGTGGCTGCTGTTTATTCTTTTTGTAAATGCTCCGCCTTTTACCAATGGAAATAATTTTTGAGTGGCCCATAAACCAACCGCGGCAGCGCCCGCACGGGAACATTCAAGTGAAATTTCGCCCAGGTGTAATTCTGTGCTGCTGAAATAAGTGTAGGGCGAATCGTGTTTGTAATACCTGCCAACTTCCGGGTTCTTAAACAACACACAACCGCAACCGTAAGGCTGTAACCCGTGTTTATGAGGGTCAACCACAATACTGTCTGCCTCCTGCATCAATGCGTATTTTTCAGCCGTAGCCTCATCCAGGTTATCGGCCAGCCTAAAATATCCGCCATAAGCAGCATCAACGTGTATCCTGAAATGATATTTCTTCTGCAGTTCCAGAATCTCTCCCAACGGGTCAACCGAGCCGGTGCCCGTTGTACCCATGGTGGCCACCACGGTTCCGATATTTCCTTTTTTTAGCTGGGTTTCTAATTTGGCCATATCCATCTGGCCGCTTTTGCCGCAACCGATCTTTTGAAATTTTAATCCCAGCACCTGGGATATTCTTTCGTGCGTATAATGCGCCATTTCTGAGGCAGCAACCTTTTTACCTGGGTGTATATTGCCGGCTATCCAAAGGGCCTCAAGGTTGGCAAACGTGCCACTGCTTGTTAAATGCCCAAGGTGCTGTTGCCACCCATACATCAGGGCGATTTCTGCAACCGCTTCTTTCTCCATGGCACTGCTTGCTCTGCCGCCGTCAAGCGCATGGTTGTTTGGGTTTATCCACATGGCCAGCATATACGCAAGCCTTGCAGTTTCGTGCGGCGGCTTTAGCATCTGCCCCGCGTACAGCGGGTGGTGGTAGGGAAAGTTATCCTGCATTCTTTCAGCCACTTCTAATAATATCTTCTCTGCATCTGCCGGCATCTCCTGGTCAAAAAAAGGCAGCCCTGCAAAGCCTTCCGATAATTTATCAAGCCCTTTTTTCAATACCGCCAGCGATTGTTTGCTATACATGGTTTGGTTACTTAAAATAGTTATACATATAAAAATATTGTTACAGCTTACCACTGCAGCAATATTCCGGGCATAAATGTATGGCATATTGCTATTTCCGGCAGCACCTGCGTGCCTTTTAGTGCCCCAGTGCTGGCCTGTCGCATATTTCCGGCCGGTTAAATATGTGTTTACCAATGCTCAATCATAAATCAATGTTGTTGAATTAAGCCTTTTTATTTCGATGGTGCAGTTCGCCCGGATTTGTGTCTCCACAAATCCATACAAGGTGAGCGAATCCTTTAATTCAACGACATTGAATCATAAATAGCAAAACCTATTGATAGTCTTCCTTTTGCCCCTTATTTAATTAAAACGGGGTACTTTCTCCTTCCATCCTTCTTTTTAAGCGCCGCTGTTGATTAAATTCCCCACAAAAGGCGGTTGTTAATAATATTTATTCATTAAACCAATTCTGGTATCTGTTTTGAATTAGTGTGAATAGAAAACGCTAACACTATGAACACACAGACAGAAATAACACCGATCCATTTTCTCAAAGAGAAAATAAGCGATATAAGAAGCGCATTATTCTTTAGCCAGAATAACGATATCATTAAAATGCCCACAAGTATAATTACCGTTTTACGCGTTGATGACGACGGCCATGTTTGGTTTTTTGTAAACAGGCCGCAGCAATACCTTGATGCGTTTGAAAAAGAATTTCCTGCAAGGCTTGATTTTTTTCGTAAAGGCAAGAGTTACTTTTTACAGGTAACAGGCAGGGCCTTTATTGTAGATGAAAAAGATATGGCGGTTGATGAGCTTGCAGATGTTTCAGGCCAGGTAAAAGATGGTGCAATGCACGAGTTGGTGTTAATGAAAGTAAAAATAATTAATGCCGAATATTTTGACAATACGCAGAACGAAAAAAGTTTTTGGTGGAATAATATCTCGCAGTCAATTCAACGCTGGTTTTTTGCAAACAGGTTGGGTTACAAACCTTACGACATGAAGCATTACAGCTTTGGACAACAGAATTACGATTTAAAGCGCGCATGATATTAGCAGCATATATACAGTGATGGAAAGAAGGTCCTGCTTTTAGCGGGGCCTTTTCTTTTTAGTTATTTGAGCGGTAATTGAATAAAGATTGTAAAGATTGCCACAGACGACCATTATTGTTTTTATCCTGTATATCCCGAAAACCTGCGTTTTATCCTTGCTTCTGCCTTTTCCGCTCATCCCTGCCACATACCTGCATTATACAAATAGCACCCTTTCCGCAGTAAATTTTTTGTACCCGCCTAAATCCATATCTTTAAAAAAATAAAAAACCGTGGATGTATTAACCCTTAATAACATTACCAAATTTTATGGCCGCATACAGGCATTGAATAATGTTTCGTTTACAGTGCCGCAAGGCAGCGTTTTCGGCATTCTTGGCCCAAACGGAAGTGGTAAAACCACTATGCTCGGTATCATTATGGATATACTAAAGGCATCCTCGGGTACCTTCCAGATATATGGCAAACCCTCCACCGCCGAAACAAGAAAGCAGATAGGCACCCTGCTGGAAACGCCAAATTTTTACCATTATCTTTCTGCCGAACGTAACCTGCGCATAGCCGCTGAAATAAAAGGCAAGGGCCACAACGATATTGATTCAGCTTTGCAAAAAGTAAACCTGTACGATCGTAAAACCAGTAAGTTCAGCACGTATTCACTGGGTATGAAGCAGCGGCTGGCTATTGCATCGTGCCTGCTGGGTGACCCTGATATATTAATATTTGATGAACCTACAAACGGGCTTGACCCCGTGGGTATAGCCGAGATAAGGGAACTGATAAAGCGGCTTGCATCCGAAGGTAAAACCATTATTATGGCAAGCCACATGCTGGATGAGGTGGAAAAAGTTTGCACCCATGTAGCCATATTAAAAAAAGGCAATCTTATTACCGCGGGCAATGTGGATGAAGTGCTGGTGAATGAAGATGTTGCAGAAGTATCCGCAATGGACATGCAAAAATTAGAATCGGTGTTAACAGGCATGGGTGGCTATTCGTCTATTAAAAAGAACGCAACCACACTGCATGTTTTGTACCCTTCCGGAACAGCAAGCCTGGAAAAGATAAACCAGTTCTGCTTTAACAATGGCGTGGTGTTAAACCATCTTCAATTGAGAAAGAAAAGCCTTGAAACCAAGTTTCTTGAACTTACAGGCAAATAAATTTAACCGCACAAACTTATTATATGTTACATCTTTTAAAGATAGAGTGGCTTAAGGTAAAAAATTACAGGACATTTTGGATATTGAGTGGTTTGTTCCTGTTAAGCACATGGGCTATAAATTTCATTCCCTACGAAATACAAGAAAAAGTATTTGAGAAATCCAACAATCTCAATGGCAACAACGACGGTGCTGCTATGGTTAAGATGGTAGTTGGCGACAAACCATACGCGTTCCCCAAAGTTTGGCAGGCTACTGCTGATGTTAGTAGTTTTTTATTGGTAATAGCAGGCCTTATCATGATAATAGTCGTAACAAACGAATATTCCTTTAAAACCCACCGGCAGAATATAATTGATGGGTTGTCGCGCACGCAGTTTATAATGGTAAAGCTTGCAGATGGCTTGGTGATAGCCGTGGTATCAACTGTCTGGGTAATTCTTACAGCACTCTTTTTTGGCTTTTACGAAGGGCACACCTCTCTCAGCTTCGAAAATTTCCATTACATATTTTATTTCTTTCTGCAGGCCTTAAGTTATTGTTGGTTGGCAGTGCTTTTTGGAATACTGTTTAAAAGAAGCGGTATTGCAATAGGCGTCTTTTTCCTCTACACCATAATATTGGAAAATGCAATAGCCGCAATACTGAACAGGGTTTTGCCGGAATCGTTCTTCATGCGTGGCTCTGGCAACTATTTGCCAATCGAAAGCTCAGACCAATTAATGCCTTTTCCTGCGTTTGAGGCAATCCAGCGGCAACTTGGTACACCTGTAAACATAACAGTTCAATTAGTATTGGTATTTGCCTACCTGGTTGCCTACTTTATGATTAGTAAGCGTAGGTTCGAGACCGCCGACCTATAGTTATTGCTTTTCCTTCGCCAGTGCTTCAATAGCTTTATCAATGGTTGGGTATAAAAAAGTAAATCCTGCTGATGATATTTTATCAGCACTTGCCTTTGTGCTTTTTAATACCTCAACACTCATTTCGCCTAATGCTATCTTAAGGGCAAACGCCGGTACATACAGGGGAATATAAAACCGCGGGTTTAGTTGCCTGGCTATTTGCAGTATCAGTGTTTTATTGCTTACCGGGTTTGGCGCTACAGCGTTATATGCGCCGTTCATTTTATCACTCTCCAGGGCGTAAATATACATGCGGCAAATATCGTCCGCATGTATCCAGCTTATCATTTGTTTGCCGCTGCCCAATATGGTGGCAACGCCTGCTTTCAGTGGCTTTTTAAACTCTATATAAGCGCCGCCGTCATTACTTAGCACAATACCTGTCCGCAGCTTTACAAGCCTTTTACCATGCACGTTAAAAGCCTCAACACTTTCTTCCCATAACAGGCAGGTCTCCCCCAAAAAATCAGTATCTGGTTTCTCCGTTTCCTTAAAGCCATCCTTTAGCGATGCGGCTGTATCACCGCCATACCATCCCGTTGCCGAAGAACTGATAACTGCTTTTATTTTATTGCTGTTTTCGCGCAGTGTTTTTACCAGCAACGCACTGCTTTTAGTACGGCTTTCTACAATTTCTTTTTTTCTCTTTTCTGTCCAGCGCTTTTCTGCAACACTTGCGCCTGCTAAATGTATAATGTAATCAGCGCCGGTAACAGCCTTTATGTCTATTTCACCGTTATCTATGTCCCAGTGTGCATACGACACAGGTGCAGCAGAGCGGCCCGTGTTTGCATTTCTTGTCAAAACAATAACCTGGTAACCTTTTTCCACAAGCATCGCTGATAGCCTTTTACCAATCATTCCCGTACCGCCTGTAATCACTACTGTTTGCATAATTTTTCATTGGGGATTAACAAATATCATTGGTTAAAGGTTTACTTTTTTTGCGCTGTACAGGAAAAAAATCCCTGAATCTTAGCGTCTCCAAAAAACGCTGCATCAAATGTCCGTTCTTTTGTTAATGTAATATTAAAATCTATTTCCAAAGCAAAAAATTAACAGTGGGCATATAAGTTGATTTATGTTAAGTGTTAAGAAAAACACCACATTTTAAAACCTATTTTATGTATGCTAACCTCTTCTGTAAAATATACAGGAGCATAATTGCTATTGCAATTTCCTTACCCGTATGCACATACGTTAATGCGCAAAAAATGTTCTTTTCTCCCAGGGAACATGATATCATTTCCGACACAAAAACATACATTATTGGCAATATGGCCTCTAATATACTTGTCTGGAAATACCTGCCGACTGCTCAAAGATCGCAGTTGCTTGTGTACAATGAGAATATGGAGGTGAAAGTAAGGGAGGACGCAGACATATTTTTATCGAAAGACATTTACCAGCTTAATTTTATTAACCGCCAAAACAGCTTTGATGTAATTGCACAAATATTTACCAGGCATAATTTCTATTGCCAGTTGGCAAGCTTTAATGCGAACGGCGATCTGCTACGGCCTGTTAAAACACTTATTGCTAAAAATATTCCCAAAACGTATTATGCAGGCAGTTATGACTGCATCACATCAGCAAACAAAAAATATTTCGCGCTTGTAAAAGATGCACACCAGGCATCCGCAAGCGATTTACAACTTGAATGCTCGATATATTACGTGCAGGACACGTTGCAAAACATCGTACAAAAAACCATCAGCATACCATATTACAGGGACATTCATACCTTATTTTCTCCGCTGCACCTCGACAATACAGGTAACCTGTTTTTTGCGGAGTATATCTCGCAGGACGGCGATTCATCGTCACATTTAATTGTTTATAAATCAGCCCTTAACAGCAGCGATTATAATAGTTGTGTTACAGATATTTCAAATAAGCAACTATCCGGCATTAACATCAAGCTGGATAATACCAAACAGCAGTGTATTATTTATGCCTTATGGTCACCATCAAATATGGCCGCATACAGCGATAATAATTATACTGGAATTTTTAGCTGGGCAGTAAATGAAAATCTTGAAAGCTATAAAAAAGATACATCCTGGTTGCTGCCCGGCGTACCAGGATTAGATTTTAAAAACTGGCAAAACCAGTCTATATCTGCAAGGGATGTAATTACATTATCCGACAATTCATATACGATTGCCCTCACCGGGACTGATAAAAGGGAAAACAGCCTTTATGGGGATAATGATGATGTAATTTCTGAATATGATTACATTAATGCAGGTGATTATTCAGCTGGTTTATATGAAGCATCAAACCCACAGGTGCCGGTAACAAAAACCACAAAAGGCAGCAGCGCAAATGCCTCAAATCAATCACCCGGCTATTTTTACACTTACACGGGTAATACCCCTAAACGCAATTTAAAGAATGTTGTGCCCGAGCCCCCTGTAAACGCAAACCTGCTGCTGCTGCGCTTTGATAATGCCAGCAATAAAATAAAATGGTGGCAAGATGTGAGCAGCAACCATGAAATAAATTCATTCTCGTTTGTAAATAAATATTCGATGCTCAATACAGGGGAGTCGCTTTATTTTATTTGCAAAAAAATGCTTACAAAAGATAAAGAGTCCTTTGAAAATATAAGATTAGATCCCGACGGAAACATTGCCGTAAAACAATTAATGTCCCGCGATCCGGGTTATGAAATATTGGTTGACAAAGGCGTGCAGGTTGATAAACACTCAATGGTGTTCCCCTGTATATATCAAAACAAAACACTTGCGTTTGCAAGGTTTGAGCTTGAATAGCACAAAAAAAATCCCCCGGGACGAAACCGGGGGAACAACTAAAACATCATGTTCAAAAAAAACGTTTAATCAGGCTTCTTTTCATCCAGGAATTTATTCCTGGTTGAAATTTGTGCCTGCGGATTATTTTCATCTTTTTTTACAGTGTAGTTACTGTAATAATTCTCTACTGAAGTAAGCGTGTTACCAAACAATTCCATATTCCTGCGCACATAAGCAGGCACATTATCAAACTCGCCGGTAACATCATGGTTGGTAGTCATGTTAAAAGAAATATTCCTTAGTTTGTTTATCCGTTCTGTAGCGCGGCGCCTTTGCTCTTCTTCATCACTCAGGTCCATTATTGGCGGCGGTGTAAACGAAGATGCCGGTTTAGCAGCAGGCGGCGGTGGTGTTGGTGTTTCTTTCATCACCAGCGTAAATTCCATATTTTCCTCCGGGTCCGGCGTAAATTTCATAACAGGCTTTGGCGCTTCTTCTTCCTGTACCGGCTGCTGTGTCATTACAGGCACGGGTGCCGGCTCTTCTTTCTTAACAGGTTGTTGTACCTGTTGCAACGGCTGCACTGGCTTTACTTCTTTATATACTTGTATGTGTTCAAACCGTTCTTCCGAATATATATGCATCGGTTTCGACAAAAAGCCATTGCGTAAGGCTGGCTTACTTTCCGCTGCATGTTCCGCCGGCGCGGCAGTTCTTTCGCTATACTGCATCTGCAGCAGTGGTTCAACCGGCAGCTCTTTTTTAGGCTGCTCCGGCTCTTTCTTTACTACCGGTTCAGCAGTTTTCAATTCAAATACCACCTGCTCAGCCGCAGCAATAACAGGTGCTGCCGCCATAACCGGCTGATAGGTTTCCTTTTTAAAAACGGGCGCCGCATAAGTTTCAGCAGTCTCCGCAATATGCGGTGCGTAAGGGTCTGTATCAAATAACTCTGGCTGATGATTGCCATACATTTTCTTTTCTTCGCCAGTCACACCGAGTATCATTACTATCTTCTCCTCTTCCTTTTCAACCTGTTTTTCAACCACAGGCGCTGGCTTTGCAAATGGGTCTTTATGCTCGAAACCTGTTGCTATTAAGGTAATTCCTATCTTCCGGTCAAGTGTATTATCATACCCCATACCCACGATCACATCGGTATTTTCACCGGCCTGTGTACGTAGGTAGTGGTTAATAACTTCCAGTTCATCCATTGTGCATTCGTGGTCGCCTTCTGCGCTGTTAATGTTTATCAATATCCATTTGGCGCCAAATATTTCACTGTCATTCAGCAAAGGCGAATTTAATGCTTCCTCAATGGCGCGCTGTGCCCTGTTCTCACCTTCTACAGCACTGCTGCCCAAAATTGCCACACCGCCATTTTTCATTACCGTGCATACATCTGCAAAGTCCACAATTATATGCCCGCGGCTGTTTATAATATCAGTTATACATTTAGCTGCTGTGGCAAGTACATTGTCTGCTTTGTAAAAAGCTTCTTTCATTTTAAGGTCGCCGTACTGCATACGCAATTTGTCGTTGCTTATCACGAGCAGGGTATCTACGTAGGGCTGCAACTGGCGTATGCCTTCCTCTGCCTGTTTTAAACGGCGGGGGCCTTCAAAACCAAAAGGCGTAGTTACAATACCTACAGTTAATATGCCCAGGTCGCGGCATATTTTAGAGATGATAGGTGCGCCGCCTGTACCGGTGCCACCGCCCATACCCACGGTAATAAATGCCATTTTGGTGTTTACTTCAAGTATGCGCCTTATTTCTTCCAGGCTTTCTTCAGTGGCCTGTTTACCTACTTCAGGGTTGGCGCCGGCACCAAGGCCCTGCGTTAACTGCGGCCCTAACTGTATTTTATTAGGCACCCGGCTTTGTTCCAGCGCCTTAACATCAGTATTGCAGATAATAAAATCCACGTTCTCAATGTTCTGTTCAAACATGTAGTTTACCGCATTGCTTCCGCCACCGCCAACACCCAGTACTTTTATAATGGATGATTTTTGTTTTGGCAAATCAAAATGTATCATACTCGTAATATTTAAATTTTAGGTTAGTAAGTTTTTCTTTAGCGTATAAGTTAATGTTGGGTTTTGTTTATTTAAGTACTTTATCAGGCTCTTCTTTAAAAACGTCGATAAGGCCATCTTTAAACATATCCCAAACACTGCTAAGCTTTTTACGCTGTTTTGGTGTTTTTATTTTTTCTTCAATGGGCGGCTTTTCTTCAGCATCCTGTGCCTGCTTTTTAAAGCTGCCGGGCATATCCACTTTTATAAATTTGCTGTCGAAATCTTTGCGCTTGTGCTCAAAATCATTGTAACCTTTCAGTATTAAACCAATACAGGTTGAATACATTGGTTTTGTAAGCTCATCTACGTGGTTGGCCGCCAGGTGTTCATTCGGGAAACCAATACGGGCGCTTAAGCCGGTAACATACTCTGTTAGCTGTTTAAGGTGCGTTAACTGCGATCCGCCGCCGGTTAATATAATGCCACCGCTTAACGACCTTGCATCAAGCTCAATCTGCTTTAAATGGTATGTTACAAACTCCAGTATTTCAGTCATCCTCGCCTGGATAATGTGTGCCAGGTTTTGTACGCTTATTTCCTTTGCCGGCATGCCTTTTAAGCCCGGTATGGTTATAACAGCGTTGCTTTTTGTTTCGCTGGTAAGCGCGCTGCCAAACTGTACCTTCATTTGCTCGGCCTGTATCTTTAATACGCCAAGGCCTGTGCGAATATCATTGGTAATATTCTCGCCGCCAAAGGGTATTACTGCCGTGTGCTTTAATACGCCTTCGCAAAATACAGCAAGGTCACTGGTGCCGCCACCGATGTCCAGTATAGCTACACCCGCTTCAAGGTCTATATCACTCATTACCGCGCTTGCTGATGCCAGGGGCTGCAGTACAAGGTCTTTTGTTTTAAGGCCACTGCGTTCTACCGCGCGGTTTATATTACGTATCGCATTCCTGTCGCCGGTAATAATGTGGAAATTAGCGCCCAGCTTAACGCCGTTCACACCAACAGGAACAGTAATATTGTGGTTATTATCCACATGAAATTCCTGTGGTATAACGTCAATGATCTGGTCTCCCGCAGGGATGAAAGTTTTGCGTTGGTTTTCCACCAGCTGGTCAACCTCCCACTGTTCAATTTCGGTATCGGGGTTCTGGCGAACAATATCACCACGCGTTTGCAGGCTTTTAATATGATGGCCCGCAACGCCCACGTAAACTTCATTAATTTCCAGGTCGGGGTTACTCAGTGCGCAGTTAGCAAGCGCCTGCTGTATGCCCTTAATAGTTTGGTCAATGTTCAGTACCTGCCCATGCTGAACGCCGCTGCTGTTTGCGCGGCCAAAGCCCAGTATCTCCAGCTTGTCGTACTCATTTTTCCGGCCAGCAATAGCAGCAATTTTGGTAGTGCCAATATCAAGGCCAACAATAATAGGTGCTTCATTTGAATTCATAGTATATGTGTTTTAGTTGTTTGTTTATTTAAAAAATCGTTTTTTCTTTTTTCAAGTTTTACCACTCTCCTCATCTTCGTTGTGTCACTCTCTTGTACTGTTGTTATCTATTCATCAATCGTTCAACCCTTCTTCACTAATCAACTTCCCTTACCAAATCAAACTTCGCTTTATCAATCCGCAATCGCCAATCCGCAATC
>FTJK01000050.1_pt8 | contig 11996 bp, 12 predicted proteins | sample 1658811 | NCBI WGS metagenome assembly FTJK01 (sample SAMEA3914857, study PRJEB12502) | metagenome | biome: forest; material: soil | place: USA | collected 2011-06-22 | depth 0.1 m
TGACCAATGACCCAATGACTTTTCCTATATTTCCACCACCGCCGTCCCGCTAACATAATCGTGCAGCGTCCTGTCAATAAAGGGAATAAAAAAACAATCAAGCGGTATTACGCGCACTACGCTGCGTATTAATATTTGCCAGATAGCGGGCCGTTTGCCCGCCTTGTTTACCACCTTGCTCATACTTAACCACTTACCCGGTGTACGGCTGAAAATAAGCTCAAAAAGCAGGTAGTAAACCACCATTGTTATCCAAAAATACAGGTACCATGGCATGCCTTCCGAATGGTAATAGTAAACGTAAAACGCATTAAACCTGAATACAAGGTAGCTTATCAAAAAAACAAGAAGCGTATCTACAATAAAATTTAAAACCCTTGTACCTATGCCAACATATTTCATGCTGCAAAGATGAAGCTTAGTTTTTTAACTACCTGTTTAATTTATTGTTTTTTAACCGCGTACCGCCTTGATAAAAATAGCCTCTCGGCCTCGGCGCGTTGAGGAGCTTCTTATTTTGTTTTAAGAGAAAAATCAGCACATTTTACATCATTGCGATGGATTAATAAATTTATATTCAATTAGTTACAAAAAAACTGGGCACAAAATCTGCACTCCTTTCGTGCCCCCTGGCTCTAACTTTGGTATCTCTTGTAATACTCGGTGTATCCTCGTGCTCCTTATGTACACTTTTTACGCCTTTTTATGTCCATTGCGGTGCATTTGAAATAAGATGGCTACATTAGCCAAACAAACGACCGCGATATGAACAAGACGATAATCTTTTTGCTGCTGTGCTTTTTAAGCAGCACCGCTTTATTTGCCCAAACGGGCGATGAAAAAAAAGTAGCTGACCGTATTGAAACATTAAGGCTGGCGCTGCTGAAGCCTGATAAGGCAACCCTTGAAGGCCTGGCCGCCGATGGACTTACATACGGGCATTCAACCGGGCTGTTGGAAGATAAGGCTGCATTTGTGGATGACCTTGTATCGGGTAAAACAGTATTCACCACGGTTAGCTTTACAGAACAGAGCATAAAAATAACGGGCAATATAGCCATTGTAAGGCACCACATGCTGGGCGAAACAAACAACAACAATGTGGTGAAGAAGATTGACATTATTGTGTTGCTTATCTGGCAAAAACAAAAAGGCGAATGGAAATTACTGGCAAGGCAGGCCGCAAAAATACCACCGGCGAGTTAGGGCTGCCGATTGGCGGTATTACTATTTTAAGCCGTAAGTATTGTTTATACTCTTTATAATGCTTTGGCCTAAATCAATTATTTGCTGGTAGCGTTGCCTGAATTGAGGGTGCTGTATTAAATAACGGCATAAGTACCTGCCCTTAATGCTGGTTAATAAGGTGAAATAATTATTTGAGCCATCAGCATTCTCTGCCAGGTTGTCAAGCAGGTAGGTGCGCAATAGGCGCTGAATGGTTAACCACCCATCTTCGGATGATTTTAATTGCGGAATGGCTTCCTGGTACAAATACAAAATATTGTTTAATAAGCTGTCATTTTCAATGTTATCAAGCTTGCCGCTTGATTTAAAGCCATCATAGCGGCTTGCATTGGGCCTTAGCCATTTGTTGTTGTCCAGTTCTTTTACGGCAATGGCGAATGAATCTTTATCCGGTTTTTGATCTCGCTTAAGCTGCGACAGGTACCTATATATTGAATCGGTTCTTTTATAATCACCCATTATATATTTTACTTCATCAACATCATCGCTAATATCCTCTTTCAACCCGAGTAAAAAGGTTTTAACTTCCTGCTGCTCCTTCCTGTGCTCGCTCCAGTTATGAAACCCAATGCTTAGCGATACCGCAAAAGTTATAATGATTATCTCGATAAGAAATTCTTTCACCTTGTGCCATACGCCGTGCTCTTTGCTGTTCCAAATTTTATACACGTTTTTTGTATGTTTAGCTACTTCCTGTTCAGCCATATAAGTTTTGTGTTAGTAAAGTTTAGCTTTGGTTATTGCAGGTCGCTAAGATACACACCTTAGGCATATTTTTTTATTAATACAGTTTAGGGCAGCGCTATTATTTTATTGGTTCAATTTCATTTTTTAACGATGCTTTCTACTTCTCCAAAATAATAAATCAAATAAAAACGCCTTTTTCCCTATATTTTTTCGAATTTTGCAATTCTCTTTTAGAAAACGTATAGTTTCAGGTTTAAAATTTTTTGAAAATGAGCACGCCAAGTACATTGTTTGATAAAGTTTGGGACAGCCACGTGGTGCAAAAAATTGAAGACGGCCCGGATGTTCTTTTTATTGACAGGCATTTCATACACGAGGTTACCAGCCCTGTGGCTTTCCTCGGCCTGCAAAACAGGGGCGTTTCTGTAATGTTCCCCGAAAAGACATACGCCACTGCCGACCATAACACGCCTACAATTAACCAGCACCTGCCGGTTGCAGACCCCCTCTCGGCCAACCAGCTTAGGGCTTTAGAAGATAACTCAAACAAATACGGCATTTCTTATTGGGGGCTTAACAATCCAAAGAATGGTATTGTACACATCATCGGCCCCGAAAACGGTATTACACAGCCGGGCATGACCATTGTTTGCGGCGATTCCCACACATCCACGCACGGTGCTTTTGGGGCCATCGCGTTTGGTATTGGCACTTCGGAAGTTGAGATGGTGCTTGCATCACAATGCATCATGCAGCCAAAGGCAAAAAAAATGCGCATTAATGTTAACGGTAAATTAGGCCGCGGCGTTGTACCTAAGGATGTGGCATTGTTTATTATATCCCAAATATCAGCAAGCGGTGCTACCGGTTATTTTGTAGAATACGCTGGTGAGGTATTTGAGAATATGAGCATGGAAGGCAGGATGACTGTTTGTAACCTTTCTATTGAAATGGGTGCTCGTGGTGGTATGATTGCCCCCGACGAAACCACTTTTGCATACTTAAAAGGCAAGGATAAAGCACCAAAAGGTGACGCGTGGGATAAAGCGCTGGCCTATTGGAAAACATTAAAAACTGACGAAGGCGCAATATTTGACCGTGAACTAAATTTTCACGCCGATAACATAGAACCGCAAATTACTTACGGCACCAACCCTGGTTTGGGTACAGGCATTTCAAAAAATATTCCTTTTGCATCGGCCATACAGGGTGGTGAGTCCTCCTATAAAAAATCATTGGCTTACATGGGCTTTGCGGAAGATGAAAAGATAATCGGTAAAAAAGTGGATTATGTTTTTTTAGGCAGTTGTACCAATGGCCGTATTGAAGATTTTCGCGCTTTTGCCTCTATTGTAAAAGGCCGAAAAAAAGCCGATAATATTACAGCCTGGTTAGTACCCGGCAGCCATGTTGTGGAGTCGCAGATCAAGGCTGAAGGCATATTGGACGTGTTAAACGAAGCAGGTTTTCAGCTTCGCCAGCCGGGCTGCTCTGCATGCCTTGCAATGAATGATGATAAGATACCTGCTGGCAAATACGCGGTAAGCACCAGCAACAGGAATTTTGAAGGCCGCCAGGGCCCGGGGGCAAGAACATTGCTTGCAAGCCCGCTGGTTGCAGCGGCTGCAGCAATTACCGGTGTTGTGACAGACCCGAGGGACCTTTTGCAATAAAATTACTGGTGGGGAGATTGACTAAATAGAGACCGCCCAACTACAAACTATAGGCTACAAACTATAAACTTAAAAAATGGCTTACGATAAATTCACAGTTTTAACAAGTACAGCAGTTCCTTTACCGATTGAGAATGTAGATACCGACCAGATAATACCTGCACGTTTTCTAAAAGCAACGGAACGCACCGGTTTTGGTGATAACCTTTTCAGGGACTGGAGGTATAATAGTGATAATACACCCAAGCAGGATTTTGTGTTGAACAACCCAATTTACACAGGCAAGATATTGGTTGGAGGCAAAAATTTTGGCAGTGGCAGCAGCCGCGAACATGCTGCATGGGCGTTGTATGATTATGGTTTCCGCGCCGTAGTGTCCAGCTTTTTTGCCGATATATTTAAAGGCAATTCGCTTAATATTGGCATTCTTCCCGTAACGGTTAGCCCCGCTTTTTTAGATAAGATATTTACCGCTATTGAAGCTGATCCCAAAGCAGAACTGGAAATAAACCTGCCAAACCAAACCATTACAATCCTGGCGACCGGTGAACAGGAATCATTCGCCATCAACGGCTACAAAAAACATAATATGATCAATGGCTTTGATGATATAGATTATTTGTACGCTATAAGTAAAGAGATAAAATCATTTGCTGCAGAAAGTGTTTATTAGTACAGTTTTTACCCGCCCTACCTGGTTCAGCCAATAAATACAAGGGCGTTACAAGGATTGCTTTGCAGCATTATCCTGTCCGCCCAATAAAACAAAATGAAGAAATTGCGACGTCATATTGAAATAATGGATACCACGCTGCGCGATGGGGAACAAACGAGTGGTGTGTCTTTTTCAGCTTCAGAAAAACTAACGATTGCCCAGCTTTTATTGACCGAATTAAAGGTTGACAGGATTGAAATAGCTTCGGCCCGGGTATCAGAAGGCGAGTTCCAGGCCGTAAAAAAAATCACCGACTGGGCAGCGGCAAATAACCTGATCGACAAGATTGAGGTGTTGACATTCGTGGATGGCGGAACATCTATTAACTGGATGATTGAGGCTGGTGCAACGGTGATGAACCTGCTAACAAAGGGCTCGTTAAACCACCTAACACACCAGCTGAAAAAAACACCTGAACAGGCGTTTGCTGAAATAGCGGAAGTGATTGCATTAGCGGCCAAACAGGGTATTGCATGTAATGTTTACCTTGAAGACTGGAGTAATGGCATGCGGCACTCAAAAGAGTATGTTTTCCAGTACCTGGATTTTTTAGCTACCCAGCCTGTTAAGCGGATATTGTTGCCTGATACGTTGGGCATTTTAATTCCGTCTGAGGTTAAAGAATTTGTTGGCACAATAGTTAAACGTTATCCCAACACCCATTTTGATTTTCATGCGCACAACGATTACGACCTGGGCACCGCCAACGTTTTAGAAGCCGTTAAAGCGGGCGCCCAGGGATTGCATCTTACCGTTAATGGCATGGGCGAGCGTGCAGGCAATGCGCCGCTGGCAAGCGCCATAGCAGTGCTGAATGATTTTATGCCTGAAGTAACCACCAGTGTTGTTGAAAAATCGTTATACACAGTCAGCAAACTGGTTGAAACATTTTCCGGTTTCAGGATACCGGTAAACAAACCTGTAGTGGGTGAAAATGTTTTTACCCAAACGGCAGGCATACATGCGGATGGCGACAAAAAAAACAACCTGTATTTTAACGACCTGATGCCTGAACGCTTTGGCCGCAAACGCAGCTACGCTTTAGGCAAAACAAGTGGCAAAGCAAATATTGAAAATAATCTTGCACAATTAGGTATTCAACTATCGCCTGACGACCTCAAGAAAGTAACGCAACGCATTATTGAATTAGGCGACCGGAAAGAGGCCGTTACACAATCTGACCTGCCTTATATAATTTCCGACGTGCTTGACAGCAGTGCTATTGAAGAAAAAGTGCGTATTGAAAATTATGTACTTACACATTCTAAGGACCTGAGGCCATCCGTAACACTGAAGATTAATTTAGACGGCGAGGTATTTGAAGAGCACGACCAGGGTGACGGCCAATACGATGCGTTTATGAACGCGTTAAAAACCATATACAAGAAGAAGAAAATAGAGTTGCCCTTATTGACAGATTATGCGGTACGTATTCCGCCCGGTGGTAAATCTGATGCCTTGTGCGAAACCATCATTACCTGGAGCAACAACGGCAAAGAATTTAAAACAAGGGGCCTTGACAGCGACCAGACAGTATCGGCCATACAGGCTACACAAAAAATGTTAAACCTTATTTAAGCATAAAATAAGCATCATGGCAAAGAAGAATATCTTAATAGTTCCCGGCGATGGCATTGGGCAGGAAGTGACCGCAGTAGGTAAAAAAGTATTGGACAAGATTGCCGCAAAATTCAACCACGAGTTTACTTATGATGAAGCATTGATAGGTCATGTTGCCATAGAAGCAACAGGTAACCCGTTGCCCGATGAATCGCTGGAGAAGATGCGGAAATCGGATGCGGTTTTATTTGGCGCCGTAGGCCATCCCAAATATGATAATGATCCTTCTGCCAAAGTACGGCCTGAACAGGGTTTATTAAAAATGCGTAAGGAACTGGGGTTGTATGCAAACATCCGACCTATTAAACTATTTGATGAGTTGCTTAATGCATCAAGCATTAAACCTGAGATACTAAAAGGTGCTGATATATTATTCTTTCGTGAGCTGACCGGTGATATTTATTTTGGTGAGAAGGGCAGAAAGAACAATGGCGATACCGCTTTTGATATGGCTGAATACAGCCGCTACGAGGTGGAGCGTATCGCCCACAAAGCCTTCCAGGCAGCACGCAAGCGCAGGAAAAAATTATGCTCTGTTGATAAAGCCAATGTACTGGAAACAAGTCGTTTATGGAGGGAAGTTGTACAAAAAGTAGCGCTTGAATATCCTGATGTAACGGTAGAGCACCAGTTTGTGGATTCAACAGCGATGCTGCTTATTAAAGACCCGCTTCGTTTTGATGTAGTGGTAACTGCAAACCTGTTCGGTGATATATTAACAGATGAAGCTTCACAAATTGCAGGTTCTATGGGTATGCTTGCCTCCGCCTCTATCGGAGACGGTACAGGCGTTTACGAGCCTATACACGGCTCCGCGCACGATATTACGGGCAAAGGTATCGCTAACCCGTTAGCCTCTATCCTGTCGGCTGCTTTATTGCTGGATATATCCTTCAACCTGCAGGCAGAAGCCAATGCCATTATAGCCGCCGTTGATGCGGTATTAAAAGATGGCTGGCGAACACGGGATATTGCCGATTCATCCACACTCGCTGATAAAATTTTAGGTACAGATGCAATGGGTGAACAAGTGCTGAAACATTTGTAGAACGAAAATAGATTTATGTAAAGGCCACCAGGAACTTGGTGGCTTTTGCTTTTGAAAACCTGGTACATTTAAAACATGAGCAACATACCATTCCAAACCATTGACTGGACAAATATTGAGAAAACCGAGCACAAAGGTGAAACAGGCATGGCCACCTGGCAAACACTGCAACTGCCGGGCTTGAGGATTCGCCTGGTTGAATACACAGCAGGATACTATGCCGACCACTGGTGCCAGAAAGGGCATATCGTTCACTGTGTTGAAGGGGCGTTTATCAGCAAGATGGCAAGCGGCGAAGAATATGCGCTTACCAAAGGCATGACGTATGTTGTTTCCGACGGGCTTAGTTCACACCTTTCGGTATCAGAAACTGGCGTCAGGTTACTAATTATTGATGGTGATTTTTTGAAAGCTTCGGTGCAATAATCTTCGGGCCGAACGATACAGATATTCATTACCTTGTTGAATAAATGTTTGTTTGCATGAAGGCCATTCATAAAAGAAATATCTTTTGTCCGTTAATTATGCTGCTCGCCTTGCCAATATGCAGTTGTAACGCACAGCAGTTCGTAAAACATATTATCACCAGTGATTTTCTGTCGGAAGGCGTTGCAATTGCTGATATAAACAAAGATGGCAAACCGGATATTATAGCAGGGGCTTACTGGTTTGAAGGCCCGCAATGGACGAAGCACCAGCTTGCAAAGGCCGACACGTTTAATCCTTCCACGGGCTACAGCAATTCATTTTTAGATTATAGCTTGGATGTTAACCAGGATGGCTGGCCCGATGTAATACGGATAAGCCTGCCAGGTGAAGAAGCGGTTTGGTATGAGAACCCGAAAAATAAACCCGGGCTTTGGGTAATGCGGATGATAAAACAAAACATTGGCAATGAATCCCCTGCTTTTGTGGATGTAGATGGCGATGGGCGGCCTGATATTTTATGCAATGACCCCATCGCTAAGGAAGTTGTTTGGTTTAAATCTCCGGCAAAAAAGGGAGATACGCTTTGGAAAGAATATGTAATAGCGAAAGGTGGGGGTACACCGGGAACAGACAGGTACACACACGGCCTTGGTTTTGCTGATATGAACGGCGATGGCAGAAAGGATGTAATTATCACAAAAGGCTGGTGGGAAACACCAAAGGACGCGACACAAAGCAACTGGACATTTCACCCTGCAGATTTTGGCGAAGATTGTGCGCAGATGTATGTTCTGGACCTGGATGGTGATGGCGACCTTGATGTGGTAAGCTCTTCCGCACACAACTACGGTATATGGTGGCACGAACAGGTAAAAGATGCAGGCGGCAATATTACCTGGAAACACCATCAGATAGACAAAAGCATTTCGGAAACACATGCATTGTCACTTGCAGATATTAACGGCGATGGCTATCCTGACCTGGTAACCGGTAAACGCTATTTCGCACACCTTGAACGCGATCCGGGCGCGTTAGAGCCATCCGTATTATACTGGTTTCAATTTAAGCCAGGTAAAAACCCGCAATGGGTACCGCACCAAATAGACGGCAACTCCGGCGTGGGCCTGCAGGTATTGGTACAGGATATAAATGGTGATGGCGTGCCCGATATAATCATATCCAACAAAAAGGGAGTGTTCTTTTTTGAAGGGAAGAGATAGATATTGCAGTTCAGGCTTTTGTTATAATAGCCGTGCCGGTACCAAAATCAATTACTTCTTTTAAATTTTCATGTGTTAATTTGTCAATCCAAACATACCCGGTGCTATACCCGTTTGTAAAGTATAGTACCTTACCGGCGGTGTATTGCCCGTTAGCGTTTTTTAGATAATCATCAAACAGGTATTTAATGTGGTAAGGGTTTACACCTTTGCTTTCTGTGCTTTCGTACCTGTAACATTCAAGATAATAATCAACTCCTTTTTGCAAGGGCAAATAGCCAGCGATATCCTCCAGCATATTATCATCAAAATATCCTTCTTTCATGGTAAACGCTTCCTCCTTATGCACCCCTTTGATAAACGACTTTACAGCAACAGAAGTTGAGCTAAATTTTACGGTCAGCTCACGTTTAAGCGGGTTATCAACTGAGTGCATGCTTACAGGCGAAGGCCCGATAACAGACGAATCAACCATAAACCTGCCAACCGGTACCTGCCTGAACCTGGTAAAAATAATTTGATGTGTGGCACTATCCGGTTTTACAACCGTTTCGTTTACAAACTCCTGCTTTACATTTCCAACGCTGTCTATAATTGAAACCTTGGCAAACGTATGCAGAGGTTTTATTAAATCATAACGTATGGCCGGGTTACTTGCTTTAAGTATAGCCTGTGCATTAACAGCAGGTACCAAAAAAAACAAAAGGCATACTAATGCAATGAAATTGATTTGCTTCATAAACGTTAATTATTGTACCGCTTTTTTAATATGTATGGGTATCATTAAAATATTACCATCGCTGTTAAAAAGGCCGCCTGCTTCCTTAGCCAGCTCATCATAGTTTAGTGCAGGTTTTGTATAGTCCCTTTTATAAAAACCCTTTATCCGTGCTGAGGAATAATACATAGTTTTTTCATCCGCTGAAATATAAGGAGATGAATTGCCGCTGCCATCATTTACCTCTGGTCCTAAATTCTCGGGTACGCCCCACTCCTTTCCATTGCGGTAACTAATATACAGGTCGCTGCCACTTAAAAACACAATATAACGTTCATCCGGGGCTATAAAAGGGTCCTGGCTTTCGCTAAGCCCGCTAAACCTAACCAGTATCGGCCTGGCATAATGGTCGCCCAGCCACTCCGCGCAATAGCTGTTCATCCCGCTATCTCCATCCCTGTTACGCGAACAAAAATAAAGCGTGCCCCGTTGGCTTACCGATGGTGCATAGTTGCCTTTGCCATTTTCGTTAACGACTGAATCAATGTGGCGTGGCGCGCCCCATTCATCGCCCGCTGTAAGTTCCACATACCACAAATGAAATGCTTTTTGTGGTTTATCCTGCGGAGTCCCTTCAAGCGGGCGATCTGATGAAAAGAATAACTTCTTTCCATCGGGGCTAACAAAAGGATCGGTATCGCGCCATTTTCCTGAAAAAGGGGCTATCTGTGGCTTCATCCATTTACCGTTATTCATATTTGAATAAACAACGGTCCAATACACGGCACCCTGTGATGAATACACCGTTTTGGCACCAGGCGTAAACGAGGTTGACCATTCACTAAAAGGAGTGGAAATAACGCCGGGCGCAAACACCTGTGGCATCATGCCGCTGTCTATAATACTTTGTGAATGTAATGTTGAAGCAGGCTGGCTGTAAGCAACGTTTTTAATAAGGCAAACAGCAAGGCAAAAAAGTAAGGCATGTGTAGTTTTTAAGCTGGTATGCATATTGTTATGGCGTATATCGTACAAAGGTCACTGCATCATATAAATTCAGCTAATCAATTCAATGCGTGTGCAGCTCTTTTCAATGGTTTGGCGGAGATGTTCAATCATGGTCAAAAAGGCCGCGCAATTTTAAACCCCTACGTGGAATCACTGGAAGGTTATTTTGAAAGGGTACTTAGGATAGTAAAGGATAAGCATGACAACAAAGATTAATAGAAATGAATGAAAACATATAGAGGGAATGTTCTCATATTTGAGAGAATACAAATAAGCGGCAAATCAGTGGTAATAAACCAGAGTTGCACGATAATTTTGAAATGAAAGCAACCGGATTAAATCAGCCAAAATAAGAGATCCAATATCCATGCCCGAAAAGGTAATTGACTAATTTAAGTACCGTCAAATAGAAGCATAGAACATCCGCGGGCAAATGTCATCAAATCAAATTCGGGATCATTCAGGACATAAAAACAAGGGTGGGATAATTTATATTCCGCACGATCAAATACCGCAATCCCCCCTACTGCCCTATCACATACTTATTGTCCCTCGTCATTTCTTTCCAGTCGTCAGTCCTGAAAGGCACTGCCGGGAATCCTTCTTTGTTATATAGGTTTGCATAACCATTCCAGTCGGCCCAGGCAAAACGAACGGCAACAGGCGTCGTAACACCATCTCCGGATACTATAATTTGGCTGCCATCTATTACCGCATTCGCTTTGTGAAACACATGGTCGCTGCCGGCAATTTCAAAGCCCTGTAAATCGTCGTTTTTAGCCATCAGCCCGCCGCCCATATTAATAAATGACAGCGTTACCTTATTACCGCTCACCTGCATGCCCTGGTATGTTGGCCCGCTGTACACAACTTTTTTACCGTACACTTTATTCAATGCTACTGCTGCGAGGCGCTTGCCTACATCCTGTTTATTTTTGGGGTGAATATCTTTTTCCTCGCCAATATCAGTGGTAACAGCCATGCCGGTGTTATTGAGTGATAACGTCATGGTTTGCGCTTCGCGTAACTCTGCCCAGGTGCTCCCGTTATTGCTGTTGCCATTCGCTGAATTAAAGCTTGCGAGCTGCACAAAAAAGAAAGGGAAATCACCCTGGCCCCAATGCCAGCGCCAGTCCTGTATCATTAACGGGAATTCTTTGCGGTATTGATAAGCCCTGCCCGCGTTAGATTCGCCCTGGTACCATATCGCGCCTTCTATGGCATAAGGTATCAGCGGGTTTAGCATCGCATTATATAACAGGGTTGGATAGCTGTTTGGCCCGATAGTGGAACTCATATATGCTTCTTCCACTTTAAACGGCCACTCGCCTGCCAACGATTGCGAATCACCGCCTATGGTTAATTTCATATCAGCTGCATCACCGTAAATGCCACCACCACCGCCGGTATCTTCCACGCGGATGGCTATTATATTCTTACCTGCTTTTAAAACACCTCCCGGTACTGTATATCTTCTTTTCGCATTATAAGCATTTGTGCTGCCCACTTTAACCCCGTTAACATAGGTAACATCGTTATCATCTATCATGCTTAACTCAAGCACAGCTTCCTTACCCGCGTCTGCGGCGGAAACCGTTACTTCTTTTCTAAACCAAACAGCCCCGTCAAG
>FTJK01000766.1_pt3 | contig 11922 bp, 13 predicted proteins | sample 1658811 | NCBI WGS metagenome assembly FTJK01 (sample SAMEA3914857, study PRJEB12502) | metagenome | biome: forest; material: soil | place: USA | collected 2011-06-22 | depth 0.1 m
GCAATCGCCAATCTGCAATTGCATCAGGGCTTATAATTCCCTTTAAATTCTTTCTTAAATTCCAAATAATCAGGGATAGATACATTTTGCACATAAGGGTTCTCCGGGTGAAAATGAATATACTCCTGGTGGTAATCTTCCGCCGGGTAAAATTTTGCAAATGGCACCACCTGTGTAACTATTTTATCAGAATATTTTTTAGAATCTGTTATCCTTTTTATCTCGGTTTCAACTATTTGCTTTTCCTGTGGGGTCCTGTAAAAAATGGCTGAGCGGTATTGTGTACCCCTGTCAGGCCCCTGCCTGTCAACCTCCGTTGGGTCAAGGCTGGAAAAATACGCTTTAACCAAAGTTTCGTAGGATATTTTGGTAGGGTCGTAATATACCTGCACGGTTTCGGCGTGGCCGGTTCTGCCTGTACATACTTCTTCATAGCTGGGGTTGGGGGCAGCGCCGCCGGAATAGCCGGAAACAGCATCCCTTACGCCAACCAGGCTTTGGAATACTATTTCCGCATGCCAGAAACAGCCTTCGGCAAAGGTGGCGACCGCTTCGTTTGGCACTGGTGTTTTTGAGCCCACCGGGAAATTAATAGCAGTGCCCTGCGAATCTGCACAGGAGGCAAATCCTATCATAGATAATAATACAATTGCAAAATTTTTCATCGTTATAAGTTTTGATTTAATGTAACTATATACGGCATCCGGGTACAAACCTTTCAGGCGGATTTGTTAATTTATTAAAATAACCATGGCAGGTTTATACCAGCAGTGTAATAACAAGCGCCACAATTGCCGGGCAGGCCTGTATAAAGAAAATGGACTTCTGAACGGTGGTACCGCCATAAACACCCGCTACAATAACACAACCCAGGAAAAAATAAGCAACATTCGCACTCCAGGCAGCGTCCGTAATTATTAGCGACCATATTAACCCCGCCGACAAAAAGCCGTTATATAAACCCTGGTTTGCCGCCAGGCCTTTTGTTTTTTCAAACAATTCTGCCGGAAATGATTTGAATGTTTTACGGCCCCTGGTTGTCCATGCAAACATTTCAAGCCACAATATATAAAGGTGTTCTGCGGCTACAAAACCAATAAGTATTTCAGACAGCAGTTTCATGGTATTGTTGTTTGGTTAGGTGAATATACTTTTAAAACGCAATATTTTTATCAATAATGGCAGGCGTATAAAAAAATCAAAAAAAACTCCGCGTTACAGCAAAATAACTTTTAGTTTTAAGTTTCTAAATTATGCTGCTATATGGTATTCCTGCAATACGACTCGCTTGAAGAATTAAACGAAGATGTTTCAAACCGTATTATCACGCAGTTACAAAGCAAAGAGCATATTTTGTTTTGCCCGGCTACCGGCAATTCACCAAAAGGTACGTATGCTAAATTGGTGGCAAAGAAAGAAAGCATACCTGTTGACAATATTACCTTTATAAAGCTTGATGAATGGTACGGACTGCCGGTGGATCATTCCGGTACCTGTGAACAATACCTGCAAACACGGATGCTGCAGCCTATGCAGGTAAACCCTGAAAATTATATCGCCTTTACAAGTGACGCTAAAGATGCAGAAGCTGAATGCGACCGGATACAGGAATATTTGGCGGCCAATGGCCCCATCGACCTATGCATCCTGGGTATCGGTAAGAATGGCCACATTGCCTTTAACGAACCTGCGGATGAACTGCATGCCGGTGTGCACCTTTCCAAACTTACCCCTGCCTCGCTTAAGCACAGCATGATTGAAGGTGTAGATAAGGTGCTTGAATATGGCTTAACACTTGGTATGGCCGACATACTGCAGAGCAAAAAAATATTCCTTATAGTAAACGGTGTGCACAAACGGGATATATTAAACAGGTTTTTATCAGGCAATATAAGCACGCAACTGCCTGCATCTTTTCTGTGGCTGCACCCGGATGTGTATTGCTTTTATTCAGAAGAAGGAGAGTAGGTGATCAGTATAAGCCAGTGATTAATATAATGCAAGTTGATTTGTAAGCGTGTATTTGATTTGTAAGCAAAGTTCACAACTTTTAAGGATTTTCTTCCATCCCTAAAGGGTTTAACGAAGCAATCAACCGGTTTTTACCAATCAACTATTCTCTTACTAATCAACTAAAAAAACTTAAAACCATGCCAGGCGATTCCTTACTCGTAAACATCAATGCAGGCGGTGTTGCAAAAAACACATTTGATGCCATTGTTATCGGTTCCGGCATCAGCGGCGGCTGGGCTGCAAAAGAGTTATGCGACAGAGGATTAAAAACGCTTGTTCTTGAAAGAGGCCGCCCTATCGAGCACATAAAAGACTACCCCACGGCAACAAAAAATCCGTGGGACTTTCAGCACCGCACCAGGGTAACAGAAGAGGTATTGAAAGAGAACCCAATTATAAGTAAATGCTATGCCTTTGGAGAAGACACCGCTCATTTTTTTGTAAAAGATAAAGAGCATCCCTATATACAAGAAAAACCTTTTGACTGGATACGCGGTTACCAGGTGGGTGGCAAGTCCATCATGTGGGGGCGTGCCTGCCAGCGATGGAGTAATTTTGAATTTACTGCGCCACAACGTTATGGATATGCGGTTGACTGGCCTATACGGTATGATGATATTGCACCCTGGTACAGCCATGTAGAACAGTTTGCCGGTATCTGTGGCAGTAAGGACGGCCTGGAAGCTATGCCTGATGGTGATTATCTGCCGCCTTTTGACATGAACTGTGTTGAGCAGGAAATACAGCGTAAAATAAGTGAGCATTATAAAGACCGTTTTATGGTGCATACACGCTGGGCACATTTAACACAGCCAAAGGATATTCATATACAGCAGGGCAGGGGCAAGTGCCAGGCGCGTGACCTATGTACGCGGGGTTGCCCTTTTGGCGGATATTTCAGTTCGGTATCTTCTACGCTGCCGTGGGCGTTAAAAACGGGCAATCTTACGGTAAGGCCTTTTTCAGTCGTTCACTCCATCATTTATGATGAACAAAAGGGCAAAGCAACAGGGGTGCGCGTTATTGACACCAATACCAAACAGGCCACAGAGTATTTTGCTAAAGTTATTTTTGTAAATGCGGCTTGCCTTAACAGTAATCTTATCCTGCTTAATTCTACTTCAAACCGCTTTCCCAATGGCATCGGTAATGATAGCGGGTTGCTGGGTAAATACATGGCATTTCACAACTACCGCGGCTCTGTATATGGCACATTCAAGGGATTTGAAGATAAATATTATTATGGCCGTAATCCCACTAACCCCATCATAGCCAATTACCGAAACCTGCATAACCGGGATACCGACTTTTTAGGCGGCTACCTTACGTTTGCATGGGCCGCAAGGCCGGCTGCTTATAAAAACGGTGCGCCTGAAGGCGTAGGCGCTGAATTTAAAGATGCAATAACTGAACCCGGTACCTGGATAGCGGGTATGTATATGCAGGGAGAAAAAATACCGCGTGAAGAAAACCATTTGCGGCTTAGTAAAGATTTAAAAGATGCATGGGGCATACCGCAGCTTATTACCTCCATTGGGTACGAGGAGAATGATGATAAACTGGTGAACGATTTTTTAACCCAAAGTGCTGAAATGCTTAGTGTTGCTGGTGTTGAAAATATTGTGAAACGCGACAGCAAAGCTGCCCCTGGTCTGGACATACACGAGATGGGTGGTTGCCGTATGGGCCGGGACCCTAAAACATCCCTGCTTAACCAGCATAACCAACTGCACCTTTGCAATAACGTATATGTAACAGACGGTGCCTGCATGACGAGTACCGGCAACCAAAGCCCCTCTGTTCTTTATATGGCGTTTGCTGCAAGGGCTGCCAATCATGCTGCGGATGAATTGAAGAAGGGAAATGTTTAAAAAATTACCGGAAGAAAGGCACCTTGTAAAGTTTCATCATCATGTTTTCTCAAACTCAATTTACCGGTTCATTATTTCCGCCAAAAACACTTTGTTTAACCTTTGACGATGGCCCTGGCGAAACAGCGGGTACGGGCCCCGGCCCTAAAACAATTCCCCTGGCTGAATATCTTTTCATCCAGGGTATAGCCGCTACTTTTTTTTTGGTGGGCAGGCATATCGCCCTTTATCCTCATTTAGTGCAAAGAATATTAGATCTCGGCCATATTATTGGTAACCATACTTATAATCACCCCGACTTTCTTAAGCCCAAAACTTTTATTAACGGGGAGGATGCTGTATCTGAAATTGCAAAAACAGAAGGTCTCATTTCAAATACTTATAAAAATAAGCAAGTATTCTTCCGCGCACCGTATGGTAGCTGGTCACCAGAAATAGCCAATATGCTTAACAGGGATTTAAAAACGAAGGTCGATTATATTGGCCCTGTCGGTTGGGATGTTAATGAAAATGACTGGATGTTTTGGCTGCACGGCCTTGCTGCGGAAGAATGTGCCGAGGCATACCTTAAAGCAATAGTGGAGGCTGACCATGGTATTATTGTTATGCACGATTCCACCTCGGATAACGACAGGATGCGCTTAAACAACCGCACTTTTGAAACAGTTAAAATCCTTGTGCCCCGCCTTAAAAGCCTGGGTTATTCGTTCGTTAGCCTGGGCCAGGTGCCTGGATTATTACCGTAATCTCAATGCTTACATTCCCTGTTCGCAAAGCCTGAAAAGCTGGCAGCCATGCCGTGGATTAGCGGGGAAATGGGATATTTAAAAATATTTTAATCCGTTACGCGGCCCGTTATCGGCTATTACGTGTATTATTGCAGTAGTAAGTTGGCTGTAAATAAAAATGTATTCAATATAATCTGGTTATTAAATTGAATTGCGTTTTGACCTGTTGAAACTCCGTACCCGGCAATCACAATCATATACCGGGGTCATTTTAATAAAGGGAATGCTTATGAGATTCTTAAGCCTCTTGTGCATTATTTCTATTACCGGTAGCACTGCTTACTGCCAGGTTGATCATTTGAACAGGAGCGACTCAGGCAAAGTACTTATTGATCTCAATAATTACACAAAGTTCGTTGCATCAGGCGATAATAAAGAAGCTTCGCGCATGATGGACGAAATAGCTTTCATCTACTGGAACCACAACGATCCACATACCGCCATCAGCTATTACGAAAGATCACTCCAGTTAAATGCGAATATTGAAAATGAGAACGGCATAGCCATGATACATAACAACCTCGGCATGCTGTATAACGATATAGAGGATTATCCGAAAGCATTGTATCATTTCAAACTTACACTCAGTACACGCAGGGCCAAAAATGAACCAACTGGCATTATTTCGGCGTTGGTTAACCTTTCTGTTATTTGCAACAATCTTAAAAAATTCGACGAGTCCATTGCTGACCTCCAGGAAGCTTTATCACTTTCAAGGCAAATAAATGATTCCAAAGAGATGTCAAGCGTGTACGCCATGCTTTCAGAAACGTATGAGAAAAAAGGCGATGTAGATGAATCAATGAAATATTTCCAATTATTCAAATCGTTTCACGATCTACTGCAGAAAAAAGAGATCACAAAATTATCCGGCGACCTTGAAAAAGACAGCCTTCAAAGTAAGGTTAAGGAACTGGAGCTGCAAAAAAAGGCACTGGAAGTAAAAGAAACGCAATACGAACTTGACTCAGCCTCCTCGTTAAACAAAAGCCTGTATAGTAACCTTAGCCGCAAAGAAATTGAAGTTGAATTATTAACAAACCAAAAGAAACTGCAACAGCAAAAAGACCTGATAGCAGAGGAACGTAACAGAGTAACACTGCAGAGAAAAAATTTTATACGGGACATCTTGCTGGTTATATCCATTTTTCTTGTTGCTTTTGGGGGCAGCCTTGTTTATTACAATAAAAGAATGTCGGCAAAAAACCGGCGCTTGCTGGAGCAAAACACTGCTATTGAAAAACAAAGAAACCAACTGGAAGATGCCAATCTTGTAAAAACAAAAATATTTTCCATCATAGCGCACGATCTGAGAAGCCCGCTAAATTCAGTACAGGGCTTTTTTAACGTGATACATCTTTTTGAGGTGAGTGAAGAATTAAAACAGGTATTTGGCAAAATGGAAAGGGACATCACTAATATGGCCAATGTTTTGGATACCTTGTTAAACTGGTCACTCACACAGTTGCATGACTTAAATCCACAATTGCAGCCGGTAGAACTATCCTCTGCGGTAAAGGAAAATGTGGACCTGCTGCAACCTATTGCCGACCGAAAATCCATACAAATACTCAACAATATGCCGGGCGACCTTGTGTGTGTTACAGACCTGGACATGACAAAAATAACACTGAGAAACCTGGTGCAGAACGCGCTTAAATTTACGCGGCCAGGTGGTATAGTAAACATAAGCGGCAGGAGAGAAAATGGAAGTGCTTACATTACTGTTTCAGATAACGGGATAGGAATGAGCAGTGAAAAGATAGACAGTTTGTTCAGTTTTAAAAGTAACGAGTCAACAGATGGTACTTTCAACGAGAAAGGTACCGGTTTGGGTATGGTATTGTGCGCCGAGATGGTTAAATTATGTAAAGGCGAAATTATCGTAAACAGCGAATTAAATAAAGGCACAAGTATAACACTCAAATTCAACACCCACGCATGAAAAACGGACTGCTTATTTTTGCTATGGCCATAATGGCCCTTACTGCAACAGCCCAAAAATATCCACCCAAACATTTTACCGATACAGCTACCGGTAAGCTTTACTGGAACAAAGCTTTGCCTGTGTATGTATGGGTATCCAGCACGCCTGACAGTGCAGAACTAAGGCTTGACAGGCCTGTGGTTAAAAACCTTGCTGACCCTATTTACCTGGATGCGGATGGGGTTAACTATATACGTACAAGATATGCTATTGACCCGCAGACAAAACAGATGGCCCAGCCTTTACAGGAGGCTATGCTGGAAATATATGGTGATGGCATCGCACCTTCAACCGCTTCATCTTACGACATTGCTAAAAAATATGAGACACCGGGCAAAGTTTTTTATGGTCCCGCGCTGGCTGTAACTATAACATCGGAAGATAAAATGTCGGGTGTTGAGAACATTTACTATTCAATAAACAACAGCCCGTACAAAATATATAATGACAAGCTGATATTGAGTAAGCAGGGCGACTTTACGGTAAAGTATTACGCCGTTGACAATGTGGGTAATATGAGCGATATAAGCCAGCAAACATTTACAGTGGATGTGGACGCGCCGGTATCGGATATTAATATTAATGGCATAACAGGCAAGAACGTTATTTCTACCACCAGTAAAATGTACCTGTTGAAGACAGACAGCATAGCTGGCTTAAACAACACTTATTATAAATTTGATGACGGCGAGTATAAGCCATACAATGGTAAAGAAATAGAATTTACTGTTTTAAATGAAGGGCAGCACAATATATCTTACTATTCAGTAGATAATGTGCAGAATAAAGAGGTACCTAAAGTGTTTGATTTTTATCTTGATAAGAGCGCACCATTAATGGCTGCTGATATATTAGGCGACAGGTTTATTACCAACGGCCAGATATATTTTTCAGGCAGAACAAAATTGAAGTTAACAGCCATTGATAACAAGGTAGGCGTAAAAGAAATTAAGTTCTCAATTGACAATGCTGAATTTAAAACCTACGAACAACCATTTTACCTGCCTGCGGTGGCGGGTACCCACGACATAAGGTATTATTCCGTGGATAACTTACAGAATAAAACTACTGCTGCCGGTGGTTCTGGCTTTGAAGAATTTAAGCACAGCGTCAGCAAGGTGTATGTTGACCTTACCGGCCCATCTTTATCATACAAGATAAATGGTGACTTTATGTTCAGGAACGATACCCTGCTGATAGGGCCTTATAACAGGATTGCATTGTCAGCCACTGACCCTGAATCAGGGCTTAATAAAATCAGTTATAGTTTTGATGGCGTAGAAGCGGAGAATGATTACTCGGTTCCGTTGGCGATGACAAAAGAGGGCCCGCACAAGCTTGAATTTTTTGGGTATGACAATGTAAACAACCGCAACATAAGCGAATTCTATTTCTTTACTGATAATTCCGCACCCGAAATAACCATTAATACAACAGTGGGCAAAACAGGGGATAAAGAAGGCCTTAACCTGTACCCTTCAACCGTGGGAGTGTTCTTAACAGCCATGGATACTTATTCAGGCCTGAAAAACATTTATTTCACTGTTGATAACCAGCCGGAGAAAATATATACAGGCCTTATATCGGGAATAAAGGCACGGTCAAAGCACACGGTTAAAGTACGCGCTGTAGATTTTCTTGGTAACGAATCGCATAAGGAATTTAGTTTTTATACCGGCAAATAATAAAACCGCTACGCCCTTTTTTCACATTGCCCTGCAGAAATGCGGGGCAATTTTGTTGTTGGCAAAGCAGGCGCTGACATATTTAAAAGGTTAGATTAAACAAGATAGCACCATATCCAGCCCAACGGAACAGCCCGTGTCTTTATAATGCAGCCAGCTGGAATTACAAAAGATTATACATTTGCCTGGCAATGCAATTGACTGTATTGTTATATAATTTCCCTGGCACTAAAACCTGAAAAATGCAAAACCTGGATACAATGGTTAGTGAATTAAATTCATTGATTCAACAACTTAAATACACCGAGGCATTTGACAAATTTTACGACGAAGACGTGGTTACCTGCGAAAATGAAAACCCGCCCATAAAAGGGCTGGCGAGTTACCGCGAAGCCGGAAAGGGTTTTCTTGCAAACATCAGTAATTATTCTGCCGAACTGAAAAGTGTATTAATAAGCGATGACATGTCAGTAACGGAATGGCGCTACATATTTGATCATAAAATGGCGGGGCATTGGGATTTTGTGCAGTTATCTCTTCAGCGCTGGAAAAACGGCAGAATTGTTCACGAGCGCCATCATTATAACAGGCCTGGTACGGAAGCGCTGATTTAACCTGGCGATCTGCTGATAAATAAATCATGTACGCGGCCAGAAAAATATTTTGTTTTTACTTTCCAGTACCTTCGCCGCCGTATGGAGAAGAAATTGGAAGATACATACCAGCATAAAGGATTAAGAAAACAACTTGTGGAAGGCCTGAGGAAAAAAGGTATTACAGACGAACGTGTTTTAACCGCAATAAATAATATACCCCGCCACTTTTTTTTAGATTCAGCCTTTGATAAAATTGCTTACGAGGACAGGGCTTTCCCCATAGGAGAGGGGCAAACAATTTCGCAGCCTTATACAGTAGCCTATCAAACACAATTGCTGAAAGTAATAATGGCCGACAAGATTTTGGAAGTTGGTACCGGCAGCGCCTACCAGGCCAGCGTGCTGGCCGAAATGGGCGCGCGTGTATACACCATAGAAAGGCAAAAAAAACTATTTGACGTGCGGAAGAACAAGTACCAGTTTGTTGACAGGTACCAGTCAATAAAATTTTTTTATGGTGATGGTTTTTTGGGATTGCCAACTTATGGGCCGTTTGATAAAGTTATTATTACCGCCGCGGCTCCATTTATTCCGCCCAAATTAATTGAACAGTTAAAAACAGGCGGGGTTATGGTAGTGCCGGTTGATGATGCAAGCGGCAGCCAGCGTATGCTGCGCCTTACAAAACGTGAAGATGGCGGGTATGACGAGGAGGCCTTCGAGCATTTTTCATTTGTTCCCATGCTGAAGGGAAAAAACAAGTGATGGCGGATTTAGATTAATTAAGTACACGTTGTTTTAAACGGGTGCTTTCCCAAAAAACTACCATGCGATGTTTACTAAATTATTGTAGTTCTTAAACATGGCATCTGTGGTAATAATCTCAAGCTTTTCATAAATAGCTGTAGCAATTATCAAACGGTCAAAAGGGTCTCTGTGATCAGCCAACAGTGGTACAGTATTATATTCAAATATATAGTTTTCAGAAAGTGGTAAAACAGTAATGCCGTTTTTTTTGGCGTATTCAAAGTAGTCTTTAAGCGAAATAGTGAGTGATAATTTGCCAGTTTTTATTTTAATGGCCATCTCATAAAAAGATACCATACTCACATACTTGCTGTTATCTTGGTTCTCAATTAAAAGGCGTGCTTTTTCTGAAAGCAAGGTGTTCCCATCGGCAAACCACATATATGCATGTGTATCAAGCAATAATTTCATTACATGTATTCTTTCAGGTCTTCAAGGGGTTCATTAAAATCGGGGGACACATATAATATTGCGCCTTTTGCAAAACCAAACACGGTTTTTTTAACAGGCTCTTTCAATTCCAAATCTTTGGTAAAAGTAACCAAAACTTCTACTGGGCCGGCGGTTGGTGGTGTTTCCTCCAATGTAACCTGCCCTTCATTATATATACCTTTTATAGCACTAAGCATACCTGCGGTTTATTGCAAAAATAAGTTTTTTTCGCCTTGGTTAACATTTAGTGATTTTAAAATAAGGTTTGATGCTATTCATATTTAGCATTACCACCATAACTACTGCAATTATAAAGAATCCCTCATCGTAAGATAAAACGGTATTTCAATATGTTCAACTGACCTTTGCAATATTAGTTGCGCTGCTTTTTCACCCATCAGCTGGAAATCGGTGGAGATAGTAGTAATGCCGTTTAGGATGATCTTTTTCAGCGGTGTTTCGTTGTAAGATATAACGCCCACCTGTTTGCCAACTTCCATGCCGGAAGCAAGTATTTTTTCAATAAGCACTACCAGGTCGTTTTCCATCAGGCTTATATATACGGCACTTTCTTCAATCGTTTCATTCTCCATGTTATTTATAACCGCATAATTAAATGCGTATTGGGCACAGAAACGGGTAAAGCCCTTAATTATTTCCTGCGGGTGATAGGTATATCCGGGGAAGATGATCTTAAGCGTATGGTATTTGCTTAATTTTTCCAGAGCTTCATGTAAGGCCTCGTAAATGTCTTTCTCAAAATTCTCATACACCGCGGCGTAAGCCCCTTTTACGCCGGGTATAAGCTTATCCATCAGCACAAGCTTGTCTTTAGGTATGGCATTTATAATGTCGTGTGCATTTTCTTCACCCTCTAAAAAATGAGGTATTATAACATAATGTGTGTAATCATCTTTACGGTTATTCAGCAGCTTTTTAAAAAGGGTGAAATCGTTGTTATAAATGTAAAAGTCGATGGCTGCATTTTGGCCCAACGCGGCTACAAAAGCATCGTAAATTATTTTTTTATGCGTGCTTAGTTTATTGAACAATAAGAAAACCTTGATCGGTTGTTTAACTTCTGTTTTGGCAACAAAGTAGCCTTTGCCTGGTACTGAGCCTATTATGCCCATATTCTTCAGGTGCCGGTAAGCCCGCTCCGCCGTATCCCTGGATATTTCCAGTTCATAACTCAAGTCGTTTATGCTTGGCAGCAGGTAATCTTTCTCAATCTTCCCGCTTTCAATCGCTTTCAAAATGGAGTTGGTTAGCTGCACATATTTTGGCGTAATAGATTGCTCATCTATCCGCACCAGTGCATATATATTTTCAGATGGCATAGTTTAGTAAGTTCCAATGTTCGCAAGTTCCAAAGTTCCAGGGTTTCACAATTCAATTTTCGCAATTCGAGTTTCACCTTCCACCTTCCCCGCCCGCAAATTAGTTGTTTTAAGGTGAAACTCTAAGCAGTCAAGTGCTTTATCCGCGTTTTCGTTTTTTCCGTATAAGGTAATCCTCACGAGGTGCAGTGTTTCATCTTATGTTTTACAATTTCCAAATATTTCCGCTTTGTCCCATCGGGCTACCCGTTTGTAGCAGTGCAATGCTTTTTTGTATTGAAGCCCGGTAAGGGCTACCCAAATACGCGACGGGAGGTAGCCCCGACGGGGCAATGCGAACAATGGGTTTATTGATTTCTCTACAAACGGGTAGTGCCCATGGGCACATATTTAAGCGAAAATT